>Ga0208299_1000742_pt1 | contig 27990 bp, 48 predicted proteins | sample 15_taG_FD_184089 | JGI IMG/M metagenome (GOLD analysis project Ga0208299, IMG submission 184089) | Marine viral communities from the Subarctic Pacific Ocean - 15_ETSP_OMZ_AT15312 metaG (SPAdes) (version 2) | ecosystem: Environmental > Aquatic > Marine > Oceanic | place: Pacific Ocean | collected...
TCAAAATAGGGAGGGTCAACAACCACAAGGTCTACGGAACTATCATCTAGTCCGCGCAGATACTCTAGACAATCCTGATGTTTTAGCTCAATTGTCATTCGCGCTCCTCAATAGTCTTCTTTTTTTATTGTAGCTAATGTTACTACTGATCTTCAAAATCGTTAAGTTTATTCTTAGGGTATTCCCTTGGGACTTCTCTCACTTCATCCCCTCGAACCGACCCCCGACAGCCGTGATGAGCTTCTTGACTCGCCGACCGTAAGCCTTGTCCACAAACGTGTCGCCCCAGAACCAGATTCTGCTGCTGATCGGGAACTCAGAGTCACCGGTATAGCCATCAGTATTGACCTTGCCACCGTGGACCGGGCTCAAGAGGGTGTACTGTTGTTCCGACTCGGAATAGTAATAGTCCGTCTGTTGTGAAATGCCCCGAGGTACCGGATACCGCTGTACCGAACCATTACCCTCTTTGACCAAGATCGGGCTGTTCCGGTAGAACCACGGCTCAAAGTTGTCGGCTTTCCCGTCTTCGCGACCTTCGTCTTGCTTGGCGACGACACTCCAGTCAATACTTTGGACCATCCCCACGTAGCTTTTGGTCACTCCTGCTTCGTAGCACCACCGACGGTACGAAACAAGCGCACCCGGAACGAGCCCTGCTTCTTCGAACGTCATCTTGGCAATGCGATGAGCCAGGGCTTTCACCGCTCGGCATTCGCGCTGATGCTCTTCCAGTTTCTGACATGTGCGACGGTTGTGACCTTGTTCATCGCAGAAACCACAGGTTCGCTTGCGTCCGTACTCCTTGCGGTACTCGTTGTCACGCTTACGAGCCAGAGCCTCAAGCCAGCGGTAAACCTCCCGATAGGTGAGGTTTTCTTCCGGAAGGTCTGTCGGGATGTGTGTGACACCGGGATTCTGAGCGATGATTGCATCATTGATCTCTGACAAGATAGTCGCAGCCGCCCACGAACTCGTTGACGAGAGTTGGACGCTGTACTTTTCAATAAGAGCGTTGGCCTTGGCGGCAGCCTTCTTAGCTTCGGGGCAACCTCGACGGTTGTGACCATACCCGCCGCAAACGCTACATTGATTCTGCCGGTAACTCATAATCTCTCTCCCTTACATACATATATTAGCACGGATTGGTCATAGGTCAAGTTTTAAATGACTTTTATGACCTAAAACAAACATAGAGTTGCAAAGGTTTGTTTTCGTCTCGCTGAATATGATCGGGTGACCATAGGCGCTATGAATTTGAATATCATACCAGACCGTGCCGGCTGAATGATAAGGACCTTTGACCACCAGCCCCGTCAGTTCGGATCCTGAGGTCTTAACAAGATCCCCACACTTGAGACTAGTGATCCGCGACCATTGGGCGTCGTGCTTTTCCATGGTTCTCCCTATAGGAAGTCAACAGAAGCTTTGATCATGTGCGCCTCCTGCATCAGGCTGCTTGGTCGCGAGGGCGTCGCACCAAAAAGGGAAATCAGGTTCTCTAGAAAGCGGATCATATTTTCCTCCTGACTTATAATATCACAGACAGGACAGGAGTCAAGAAATATTCTAATCTCTCGCTTTGAATAGCACTAGTGCGAGGTTTCCCAGCACGAAAGGAGACATTAAACAAATATACCCCAGTGCCTCATCCACTTCAGAAATCCAGCCGCCTGGTCGCTGGAACTATGTTTTCTACGTAGCACCAAGATGTTATAGGTTCTGGGTCTGCCTCCCAGGAAATAAGAGCACTGCCGTTCGCTCGCTTAATCTCAACGACTATCCCATGCCACGATGGGTTTAGTTTGCTCTGCACAACGCTGCCGATTTGGATGAACACCATATAAATAGTAACTCTCTACCGCAACCCACGGTATTTCGTTGAGACCAAACGACCCGGAGCATAGTAAAGCCTATCCCCGCTCATTATCTCAGCAACTTTCAATATCTTATCGTATCTTAGTAGTAACCCGACCTTCTCTTCATCATGGTCATGTTCTTTAAAACGAACTAGATCCCCTACTCTCATCTTCTTCACGCTCCACTAAGCTAAAGTATTTGTCTGCGGCAACTGATTTACAAAACCAAATCTTGTTACCGGTCAATACTTGATAGCCTGTGGGCTGTTCAAGATGATTCTTCTCTACTCTGACGATCAAGCCGAGCTTTCCTTCAAAACTTTCAAAAACTTTTTCCAGACGTGAGACTTGCAACTCTAATACAGGAAACTCCGACAGGGAGTTTGCCGTCGCATCTCTTTTCCCACATAACGTCCAGCTATTTTGGTGAAGCCCAAACCTTACGAGATCACCAACCTTTAATAACTTACTATTATTGCTCACCACGTGGTTCTTCACCATTCAGCAATGATGTTGTAGCGTCTTCAAGCTCTTCCACTTGAAGCTTTAGATCAGCAGCCATAGCTGCGATATCGCACAGCAGTTGAGAACTACCAACAACGGATGCTTTGTTCTCTTCAACAGCAGCATCAACAACTTCCTCTACAAACATCCTCATCGCATAGTTCAGTTCCCTATACGAGAGGGGCAGTTCTGCCTGATCTTTGCAGGATAGTTGAACGTTCTCATAAATCTTTTGGTAGTTGACCATCTTCTTCTTTCCTCCGGCTTTGCCGGCTTGTTATATCTTACCTTTATTATAGAGCCTTGCGTGCCCTTCGTTTAGCAATATATCATTTAAATTTTTGCCATCCTCTATTATTATTTCCGCGATGTAGCGACCGTACTTTCCTTTTTTGTCCCGAAAGGTCTTGATCGTGATCGTTGTGCCAACAGGGATTAGTTCAATCACACGAGCTTTTGCTAGTTTTCCCTGCTCTTTCTCTGCTCCACGAGTCTCCCAAGCATTGATGCGGGCAAAACGTAGGCGCTCTTTGCGGAACGTCGCGAACCCCAAATCAACGTTGACGTCGATGGTGTCCCCATCAACAATCTTTTCTACTTTTGCAGTGTAAGTATACATCCCAATATATAGTTTGTTTGAGCTAGTCTTCGTCCTCTTTCTTTGACAAATCTGGTAGCCCTGGGAGCAGTTCGGGATCTGATGGCGGGAAATGACTAACGTCCGCTTGATTCCAGTTTTTGTTGAGAGGTCTTTCCGAATATTTGATTGGCTCTCGGTGCTCAGAGATGAGTTGGTAGAGCACTTCGGGAGACATGTCGCAGTGCATATGCAAGTTGTCAATCGCACAGATCAGCCGGAGAGCGTAGGCAATCCATTCAGAGCAGTACCAACGCTTTTCCCGCTTGATGTGGAACGGGAGAAGTTGGGAGGCGATCATTCCGATCCAGTCGTAGCCTTGCCCGGCTGTTTGTTTGTAGAAGCGTTCAATGGCAGTTAGTTGCAGAGGCGTTACCGGAATGCATACGAAATCCCATTCGTCTTCCTCTTCAGCGGTGAGGGAGAACTCAGTACGCTTGACGCCATCCAAGTCAAATGGGTATATTGTGATTGCTGTGTTATCCGGGAGGATCAGTTCTGCGTGCGAGTAGATACTTCTTGTTCTGCGCCGCACGACAGCATTATGCCATGCGCCAGTGCCTTTGTAGAGTGCTACACAAACGTTCAATCACCTGTCCTATTTCTAGTGCCTATATTATAACTATTCAGGAGATTTGACAATGTACTAGTTTTTCTGTGGTCTGCCGGCTTTTAGTGAAGAACAAAAAATTCGGGCGAAGCTTTGAGTGCTGGGGTTTATATCTTTTCTTTTGTTCGCGCGAAGTGGCGGGCGATGACTAAAAAAGGTATGCGGCTAAAGCGAAGCCGGCTAGAAAGAACAGCGGGTGCAACAGCTTGTGCATCCGAGCTTTCTCGTTCCAATAGAGCATACCCAACATAAAGCGCGAGGTCAAGCGTGCGCCGGCTTCTTCGTCGCCAGACTTCCAAAGTTGCTCTAGCTCATAGACACCTAGATCATCATAGTTTATAAATGTCTTTTTCATGGCGGGGGGGTCTTTACTTCTTGAGCCACTTCGGGTCTTTGACCTTCGCAGCGCCTTTCTTAATCTTGAGCAGTTTAGCAACAGGCGGGATGTTCATCCACTCTAAATCATAGGCAGCCTCGTTGTCCCCAAGTTGAGTGGGGATACACCCTAAACGAACAAGCTTTTTGTTTAGATAAGTAAACTGTCTTTGTGATTCACGAGTCACGTAGACCCCAATCGTTCCCTCTCTAAAGTTGCAAAAGAATTGATCCTCGGAGAACTTACCAATGGCGGATGCAATAGGGAGCCCATCGCTTGCCTCCTTGAGTCGCAGGCGATTGTTCCGACAAAATGTCTTGAACGTCTCAATGTGCTTGTTGATTACTTCTTGGCTTAGCATCTATCTAACCTTTCTTGTTTTAGGAAATTCCTAGTTTCTTATTTCTGTTATTCAATTCTCTTACGAGCCACGGTAGGGTTCTGCCATTATTGATTAGTTCGGTGGCAAAGTGGGGATTGCAATTGATAAGCGGAGCGTAATAGTCCAGCCAGAGAATCCATTCTCGTGACGAGACGCTGTCTAGGGCGCAGCCAGCCAGAATGGTATTTGTCTTTTTTAGGCTCAGGTGTCGGGTTGCGCAGCCCAAGAGGCACTCGCGACGCTTGCGGCTTGATTTAGTCATTCTTTACCTCGTAAACATGTCTGCGATGTCGGCTGCCCAAGCATTGGGCTTTACCAATATGGGGAATCCCATTCCCTCAACCACACCCTTTATAACATTAATTGATCTATTGCTTAAGGCATTTTTGTCAGAATTAACGTCAGCGTGTACGGTTGGCGGATTGCCTATGATGTTGCGCACGGTCTCGGCAGCCTCAATAGCGATTTGAGCCTCGTGTAGCAGTTTCAAAGTCATGTTCGGAAAGTTCGGGACGTGAGTTTTCTGGTAGGCTACGATTGCACCCCTAGAAGGTTCGCGGAAGCAAATCGTAGTGATAACTGTCGTGCTCTCTGTGTAGGTCTTGCTATCTGAGCCAACATGAAAGCTGTACTTGCCTTCCTTAAAGTGTTTGGCAATGTGCTCATGTATACACCCGATCGGTCTGCCCGAAAGAGTCATCCACCCATCATCTTTCAGATATGGCATCAGACACCTCGGTGCCGACCATCACGACGGCTATAGCTGCCAAAAAAACAACGCTAAGTACCGCCGTCAAGGCATATGATAACGGTTCGCTAATCAAGATCAGTGCCTTCCGAGAAGAAGGCATGGGCTGTTGAGTCTTCGCCGGCAACAGGACCGTTTTCCAAAGCAGCCGAAGCAAGATCACAAAGAGCTAGCGCAGCTTCTTCGGGACTCAGCATATTGTTGCCAGTAGCGTCCTCCAGCAGCATGATCACTCTTTCGTTAATAGAAATTGTAAACTTAAGTGTGTGCGAAAGTTTTGAGTAGTGAACGTCGCCAGGAACAATTGAGCGGGGGGCGGCAGGTTTCGGTGATTCATTCTTCATCTTCTTCATTTTTCCTCCGAATGTTGGCTATCTCTTCTATGGTTCTAAGAGTGTAATACCCAAATGCAAATATGTAACCAAAAGTAAATCCTGTAACACTGGCGGTAGCGAAATCGTAAATAGCTAAACCCAACCACAACAGACAACCTACCCAGTAAAAACTAAGATACTTTAATTGTTTTTCAGTGAAATCCCACATATCTCCTCCAAAAGTCTAATTGCTTCTTCTGAAGCGTCGGTATAACGGTTTAAACTATAGACCTCGTCCTTCGATAGTTTAACATATTCTTCGTCTGGGCTTAAGTCATTTTCCGAAAGATCTTCTAGGATAAACTCAAGCTGGTTTGACAATGCGATAACCGCAGCAGAGTAGAGTATTGCATCGGCGATGGGGAACCCCTCATCTGGGCTCTCCGAAAGCAAGCAAAGGTAATCCAAATCTGAACTGACCTGATCTGCGGCATGAAGAAGGGTGGTCACCTTTATTGCAAAATGCTCTTGTTTCATTTCTTTTTCCACTCGGGATAACGCTGTCGCAGGTGGCGTGAGAGGAAGTTAACTTTGGCTGCATACGTGAGGATTACCTTTTTGTTTTTTGATTTTTGCCAGCCGGGACCGCCATTATAGCAAGCTGGTAAGAAGCGACCGGTGCAGGATTTATAGCGCCGCATCTCGCTCAAGACCTTTACTGCGTAACGAGTCGCCATGGGCACACTCCTTAAAGCTTTCCGGAATATGCGGATTGATTTATGTCCTAGCCGGCGACCCCAAAACCTCCAGTTGATCTGAAAAATGCCATGGTCGCCTGTTCGGGAAGCTTTTCCGTGGTGAAGTCTTGACTCCGTCCAGGCAATGGCAACTAAAAAATGGGGGTCTTCTCCAAGACGGTTAGCCTCTTTGATGATTTCCCTAGCCACAGTTCGCTGGTCATCGTGGAAATACGAAGGAAACAGATAGTTAGGTGCCATCACCATTATAAGAGCTAACGTCATCCAAAATCAATGTCCACTTCTACCTTGATATTGAGCTTTGGTACTCTAAGGTGGTTGACAATTCCATGCTTTTTCGCTTCTGGCGCATCCATAAACCAGTCAGCGTGTTTTTTATTAAAAACCTTTTTCTTGAAGTAATCGTCTTTTTTCCCGCAGTTGCGAGCCATCATTGTGAAAATCTTCTCATCTAGGCGTTCGGCTTCTTTAACGTCTGCCTTGAGTTCCTCAATCTTTCCGTGCCCTCCGCTGCTTACGTCGTGAATCATTACGGTAGCGTTGGGGTCAGCGAATCTCATGCCCTGCTCGCCGAAGGTAAGGAGCACCGCCCCGCAAGACATAGCCTTTCCCTCAACAATGGTTGCGATGGGCAAATCCGAAGCGTTGATAGCGGCGATCATTGACATCAGAGAGTAAACTTGACCCCCATATGAATCAATTACAATAGGAATAACTTTCTGCCCAGTACTGTGAGCTAACGCCATCTTGCCGGCAAACTCAGCAGCAGACTTCTCGTTGAACTTGTTCACCCGGATAATTATAGGCGGCTTCCGAAGTTCAACTTCTTTGATTAGCGGCGATATTTCTGATTTCCAAATCATCTTTTTTAACTCTACCCTTTCAGTATTTGTTTTCCAGTTGACAAGTATTCCCTAAGATCGGTGTAGCCACCAATAAACTTTTCTTTACCCTCTGTAATCTCTACTACCAGCGGAACCGTCTTCCAGTGATATGTGTTCTTGATCTCGCTGAGCAAAGATGGTTGGTTATCTAAGGCATAACACTCAAATTCCTTTTGATTCTCTGACAACAATTTCACTGCCATGTGGCAGTAAGGGCAGTCAGCCTTTGTGTACAGTCTAAATTTCACTTACAATCTCCATTTGTATAGGTGTTACTCTATCATAAGTAGTTTGCCCGAAGCGGACTCGGTAAAACTCTCTTTCGTAATAGTTACTTGTTTTTCTGCCTCTTGCAAGGATAATACCGTACGGGAACTCGGCATCGGCGGATGAGCCGTCGGCAACGTGTTGCTGAAAGGCTGGCTGACCCGGATGGAAATACCCTTTGCGAGGAGCAATCAGGGTGCCCGGCTTCCACGGGGAGTCCTGCCTGAGCCTAACCTTGAACTCCTCTAAGCTGCCATGTTCTTTAGCCATAACATGCAGGGTTGGTTCGTAGGCAAAAACCGTGGAGAACGCCATGTATGTAGAGTACTTATCCCGCATAAACTTACTATTGTTAATAAAGCTTTTTGCCGGCAAACACAAAACATCAACTTCCGAAACACAGAACCTTTTCTTTCCCTTGTCTATGGTAAAAGAAACTTGCCTCATGCCATGCTCGTCCAGACCCTCATACTTTAAGCTCTTACACCAAATAAATCTTCCCTTGCGGAACAAGGTTTTGTTTCTGGGGTTTGCTGTAACCCTCTTTGAAAACACCAGGCGAAAGGTTGATATGTCATAGTTGCGACCGTAGTTATAGCGACGGTCAGCGAAAGGTTCATAAAGAGGGTTTGGCTCTCGTGTTGAGTTAAGAAGCTCGTTACTACTGTGGTAAACAAGCAGTTCCTTCCAAGTCGGCAGTTGCATAGTCTTGCTATCAGCCAGCCAAAGCCTGACCAAGATCAGAGAGAATACCCTCAAGCGGTCTTGGAATAATTAAAGAAGAAGCTCTAAAAGAATTTCCGTCTAAGACCACTTCAACATAGTCCTCTGGAAGCCCTTTGGTGCTGAAGTGGTTGCGTAGAAAGTCTTGGGCTTCTTCTGTATACGGTTTCATCTCGCCCGCAAAGGGTCGGATCGTAACAATGTAGTCCGGATTAATTAAAACCTTCCGGACACTTGTAACCTTGTGCAGCCGGGTAGACACATCCTGTAGCGCAGCAATAGGCGCATGGTGTTCGTATGCCTCTAATGTCTTAAGCAGTTTCGTCACTGGTCTTTCACCTTTCTAGTGTCGGTTGCGAGGACAAGCCAGTCGCGACCGTTGACATGGACCTTATGATATATGTTTTCATTATTATGATTTGCCGAAACCATCACTCCGTAAGTTGGGGCGCTAACCCGAGACCAGTCTGAGACCGAGCCGGCAGCGTCCATCGTAAGCAGTGTAATCTCGGACGGAAGATATACTAAATCACCCTTTTTCATTTACCGTAGTCTCAGGAGAGGGCTCCTCTTCGGCAGCGTCCTCCTCCGTTACTTGACCAAGAAAGCTGTCAAAGCTTTGCATATTCTGCATGGCTTCGCGAAGCTCGGCTAAGCTGTTAACGCTGTTGCCGGATGTCTGGACAGGCTTTTGTGCTGACTGCGGAAGGACTGTCTCGAACCGGGCTCGCTCAAATCCGATAAGCATCTGTCGGTATCGTTCAAGCTGGGCAGTGGTTTCTGTCAGGTCTTGGATAACCTCCTCCAGTCCCGGTAGAACAGTCTCTGGCGTGAGGTCGTCAAGTGTCCGGCAGGTATCGTTGAGTAGTGCTGCCTCCTCTAAGACCAAAGCACACATCGTGCTGCTCACTCTGTTAATATCAATATCAAAACTAATTGTTGCTCGCATATGCGGAACCCTCCTTTTTAGGATTATACCCTATTGTTATTTGTTCTTTAAGTTATTTCTTTTTACGGCGTGCCGAAGAGGTAGGCTTTAGGTAGCGGTCCTCATACTTGAATGTCTCGCCATTTACAAGCACAGTTGACGAGCCGTAAAGCCCGTCGCGATGGGTCTTCAACACCAGGGCTAGTTGATCGCGATGGTGGTGAAGAATGTTGGTGTCGCGACGGTTGCGGACCTTGCACAAAGAGCCAACCGGAAACTCTGAATCCGTTGTGGCAACTTTGATCGCCTTCTGTGCATATTTGTTCTGAGTCATTGCGTCGTACTGACGGCGAGTAGGAACAAAGTCCTCGTTCGTGAGAATACTTAAAGAGAGGTCGCGGAAGTACTGGGTGGTTGCATAATAAGTAGCAGCCAGTATGGCAGTCGGGCGGTATTCCGCCTTATATGACTGAGCCCAGCGTTCTCGCTTCAGCACAGACTCCGGAGAGTAGCGTTGCTCCAAGCGTTCAAGACACTGAACCTGCTTGGTGGACAGGTCGCCACGCTCTTTGAGTTGGGTACTCATAGATTCGGCGAACTTGCGGTCGCCCTCTTTGAGATCCTTTTTTGCCAGCAAGGTCTCAAAACGTACTTCGCCGTTGAGTACTTCTACCCGCTCAGTAGCAGCAGGTCGGCGATACATCTGGTGCCAGTAGGAGGACATTACTTGGAATCTCCGAGGTGGGATGAGCCGCCTTCTTTGAGCATTTTCACAATGTCTTTTGCTGGGGGGATGTGTCCGAGTTTCTTGGAACCATCATAGTGCTTGTAGATAACGACCTTATAAAACATATCTCTCTCCCTTACATACATATATTAGCATACATCTAGGGTAGGTCAAGTTTTATTTGTATCTTATTCGCCCCAGTCTTCGAATAGCCTAATGTTGTTTACTATGGATTCGTTTTTCTTCCGGCACTTTCGCCACATGCGACAATAGTATATCGCAGCAATGGAGGAGACGAGCAACGCAGAAACAAGGCAAGCTGTGATCACGGAGCAAAGAACTCTAATATCTGCTTGACCCACATACTGGCAGCCAAACCGCCGACAAGCCACATGAACCTTGAGACTCCGGACTTCCAGCTTTTCATCTCAGCGAACTCAACCTTGAGGTCCTCGTAGTCTTCTAGTTCCTGCTCGGCTCTCTTCTTCCACAGGACGACCTCTTTATGTTCATCAACGATAGGTCTAGTTTCTACAATGTATTCATGGCGGCGCTCTGATTCCATCTCAAGCTGCATCACACGGCTAAAAAGTCCGCGGTCTGGTTCGTATAAGCTCTTCTTCACGCCGCGAACAGTAGAGAGAACTTCGGTCTGAGATTCTTTTATGTGAGCCACTTCGTTCAGCAACTTATCAAAGCCGCCGTTAAGGGAGGAAGCCCTCTCCAGGCGGGACTCCATATTCTCTACCTTTTTCAGTAGTTTCTCTAGTATCTCCTCACTCATGTTTCACCCCCGGCTTTAAATGCCAAAAACCAGCATATACTGGTCCTTGGACTTGTTGTGAAACCGGCTGTTCTAATTAGTCGCTAGACTTGTGTTTTTATTCACCACCCTTCCGAAGAACAGCACAATTGGTAGTGAGAAGTGTGCCGGCTGCGCTAGCAGCGTTTTGAAGAGCACACTTCACGGTTTTTGCTGGATCTATGACGCCCGACTCTACTAAATCTTCAAACTTTTCGGTACGAACATTAAAACCAACGTTTTTATCGTGCTTATCATATGATAATGAGTTCACGATGATGTCTGGGGAAATCTCTGCATTTCTTAATATTTGGATCATTGGGGCGACACAAGACTCTACCAAAATCTGAGCACCACGTAGCTGGTCCTCGTTCTCTGGCTCAAGCTCTACATTATTTGCAGCCTTGAGAAGTGCTGCTCCGCCGCCAGGAACGATGCCAGCCTCTTGTGCCGATCTGACTGCCTCGAGGGCGTCCTCAACTCTATGCTTTTTCTCTGTTACCTCAATCTCTGTTGCTCCGCCAATGCGGATAACGGCGATCCCAGAGGACAGTCTTGTAATCCTTTCTTGGATTCTCTCGGCTTCAGCCAGGCTATCAGTCTCCGCAACCATAGCTCTTAGACCGGTGACCCGTTCCTCCAAGGCGTCGTAGTCTGTAGCAGTTGCCGCTAAAGTTGTGCCGTACTTGCCAATCTCTACCTTGGATGCAGACCCAAGGTGCTCCAACTTAACATCCCGAAACTTCATCCCAGAATCTTTGCTGAGGAATTTTGCCCCTGTTACCAGTGCAAGATCAGACAAAATGTTCCTGCGCTCTTCCCCGTAGAGAGGGGCTTTGATTGCAGCGATCTTCATGTTGTTTCGCATACGGTTGATGATGAGGGCTGCCAATAGCTGACCCTCTATCTCTTCTGCGACGACGAGCAGTGGTCTTCCGTCTCTGGCTGCAACCTCTAGGATGGGAAGCATCTCGTCAACGTTGTCAAGGATGGCGTCAGTCACAAAAACTAAAGCGTCCTTGTATTCAACCGTTCCTTTTCTCTCGTCCGTTATAAACTGCGGAGACACGTAGCCACCGCCAAACTGGAATCCCTCAACCACCTCCATAGATGTTTCTAGAGACCGGCTTTCCTCAATCGTGATAGCCCCATCTTTGCCGGCAGCAGCTACAGCCTCAGCAATCAATGTTCCGATTGCTTCGTCGCCATTTGCAGACACGGTCGCGACGTGGCGGATCTCCTCTTCAGAAGAGACTGGCTGAGAAAGTTCCTCAACCCTCTCGCAAACAGCCGTAACTGCCATATCAATCCCCCGCTTGACATCTACTGACGATGCTCCGGCAGCGATGTGGCGATGGGCTGATGTTAAGATGGCACGTGCGAGGACTGTGCTAGTTGTTGTTCCATCTCCTGAGGCTTTCTCTGTCTCCAGTGCTGCCTGTCTCAGAACTTCTACGGCGGACTGTTCGTAGTCGTCCTCTAGTTCTACAACCCGAGCTACGCTTACGCCGTCTTTTGTAATGACTGGCGAAGCGCCTCTTTTATATAATATTACATTTTGCCCTCGAGGTCCGAGCGTGGAAGCTACGGCGTCCGTCAGCTTGTTGGCTCCGTCAATCAGCTTTTGCCGGATGTCGTTTCCAAACAGAATGTGGTCATTGCTCATTTCATTCTCCTCTTTCCTTTGGGTAGGGCAGCAACGCCCGTCTAGGATTGTATTGTACAAACAATTCTCGTAAGTGTTTAGTTTCTTTTTTTGATCTGCCCAAAATATAGCAGTACTTGTGTTTTGCTGGGACCGCTCTTGATTCGCAAGAGTCCCTAAAGAGCCTCTCTTGTTCTTTTATCTTGTCTTTCAAGCCAGGAGGCATCGTGTCCCATTTAGGAGTGTACTTACCTAGGTATTTTTTCCATTCCTCGCTGGTAATGCCTACTGCCTCAGCATAGCGCCTATACTTTGATTTCTTGCGAAACTCTCGGTCGCTAAACCAACCCTTCTCAAGAGCATTGGGGTCACGGTAAACATTGTTTGTTCCCGAGGTTTGACCTAGATAAATCCAATTGAGTGCTTGGTAGATTGTTCCTAGTTCTTTGGCTAGTGGGTCGCTGTATGCTTCAAAACATCTGAACTCTGTATTCTTAACCATCCACTTGCACGCTCGTGATACTAACCAAGAGCCCATGTTCTTTGGAGCCCAGCTAATTGATGCTCCTCTTGATACTAGTTTTATTATATTTTTGTTTTCTTTGCCCAATAAGTGGCTGAAAGCGTTGGGTGTCGCCATGACAATTACGCCTGCTAGTGTGCCCGTGTCTTTGAGTCTAGCCGTGAACCTGTGGGTTGGTCGGTTGGGAAGGCAACCAAGAAACTCGTGGCGAATAATAAAATCCCTCACCTCATCACATTGGTCCCTGTCTGACTTGTCCACATAGTCAAAGTCAAAGTCCGAGGTGCGGAGGGCTTCAGCCCACTCAATAGTTTTTCCTAGCTCCTGTAAGTCGTCTGTGGTATTCCGAAGTCTTACTTCGTATTGCCAGCAGTGATTTTCTTGAAGGTCTTTGAATCGTTCAAAGGGGTCGGCTTTCACTAGCCCTCACTTTCTAGTTCTTATGAAAGAAGATCTACCAAAACTTCGTCGATAATCGGATCAACGCTAGAGCCAAGCTTTGTGCGAGCCTCTGCTATGTAGGGGTCAACGCCGCCAGGAATGCTTCTGTGCTTCTCGAGTTCGGACATCAGGGCTGGAGAGTGGTGGTACAAATCTTCATCCACATCTGCACAGCCACAAGAATCAGCAGCAACCGTAACGTAGTCTTCTACACTTCTGGCGCACTGTCCGTCCAAAAACATGTCATGTGAAAACACATCATGCTCGCGATCGGTTAGCGTGTCCCACTGGGAGTACTTCATACCATTCATCGCTAGGCGTCTGTTTAGTTCTTTTATTTTATTCGAGAATTCCTGATTGATGGCTGAGCTACCAATCATTATCTTGACCTGGGCGGGTGTAATCTCGTTTTGCATCTCTGTTCCCTTCTACTATAAGCTCTGAAGTTCTTGGCGGATGAGTTCGCGAATAGAGTCTAGGGCTTCATCTTCTTTTGGGGGAGCGGCTGCCTCTGCTTGTACCTCGTCACCCAGACTTACAAGTTTAAGCCGGATGGCGTTTGCAACGTCATCCTTTGAAAATTCGTGATCATCGGTGGCGTGCTCCATCACCTGAGAGGTGAAGGTGTCCCAATGATTCTCAAGCCCTTCAATGGCTGCGACTAAAGACGGTGCAGTGGATGCCTGAAGGCGTTGGTCTTCTGCGATAGAAGAGTATTCCTCTTTTATGATCTCTGCTAATCTTGTTTTTGAGATTTTATACTGTGACATAAATCGTTCTCCTTTTGGGGATAGTCCATTCTTAAGTAGTTAAGCAATCGTGTGTTTTCTTATTTCTTCTTCTGTTAGAAGCGTATAGGTAAAGCTGTTACCATATATGCCCGCTGCTTCGCGACACAGACCCAGAAACTCATCATACTCGCTCACCTTTTTGAATACCTGGCAGCCTGCTGACCAGCGACCCACAAGGTATGACTCATTATACGGGTTACTTCTATGAATGTTAATACCATAGAAGCCGAAATTCGGAACGGTAAGTCGTGCGTAGTCAATTATGTTATCTTTGTCGTTGTCTCGCCAGACTGGAACCTTCTTCCTTTGCACTAGGGCTTCGTATTTTCCTTGATGCTTTCCGATCTCCCAGGAGGCTCTGTACTGTCCATTAGGTAAGATGGCAGTGCCGCTAGGATTAATGGGGTTCTCTAACCAATACTCGCCGGGGTCGGTTGTGATCTCATACAAGTGTATGGTCCACACTGCCTTTGAGTTGCGGTAGATTACTGCCATGTAGTCATCAAACTTATTTGTTCCGGCATTGTTTCGCCGGATGCCTATAAGGTTTAGGTTCATCCGCTTGTTACTGTCAAAAAAAACATAGCCCAATGATTCCACTGTGTTTTTCAGGTTGGGAATAGTGAGAAGCTCTTTTAGTTCTGCTGGTGGGTGCTCAGAGGCAGCCTTCTGTGTCGAAGATGGAACCGACTTGCGGAATAGGTTCAAAAGGAAGCTGATCAGGGTCTGCATGTTTTTTATCTCCTAAGGCTGTGGATATTACTTTATATAATATCTGCTCGTCTCTGTCGGTAAAGGCTAAGTCTACAACCCCCAACCGGTAATACAACAGTACTGTTAAATATAAGGGAAGATTGAATTTTTCGTCTTCCTGGCAGCGGGCTTGTATCCATTTAATAACCCTTGCCGCGAAAAAAGCCCTGCTGGCTTCGATCAAGTTTGAGTTTTCTTGCTCTGTTACAAACTGGTCTTGCCTGAGAACTGTGGCTATATGGAAGCCCTGCGGCATGTGGTCAACTCTCTTTCTTGCGTTGCAGTTCTTTTTCCATCCACTGCTGCCCAATTGGGTTTTTGACCGGAGAAGCCACGAACGAGACGATCTTCTTGACTACCTCTTCTGGTGGTGGTCCGTAGATATCGTTCTGCACTAAAGAGAACTGATCGCCGAACAGCTCTGAGAGCGTCTGTTTGTTGTCCTGTACCTGTTGCCAGATCTCAGTCACTTTGCGGTGACCGAGGCTGCGCCCACGCTTGGAGTCTCTTGCGATGGCAACGTCCAGAGAAGTGTCCACATAAAGAAGGTGGGTATCATAACCAAGGCTCTCAAGTGCAGACTTGTCGCGAGCGACCTTGTAATAGTTTTTGCCCGTGCCATCAATAAGTAGACCCAAGCGACCGCCCTCGTAAAGATCACGAAGGTCGGCAAGCTTTCTTTTGGCTACGCTGCGAACTGACTTGGGGTCAGTTGGGTCTTGGATGAAATCCCACAGTTCCGGGTCTTCCTCTGAAATCTTGCCGAGAAGCCTTGGGCTGATGCCAGCCGTAGCAAGACCTTTCTCAAAAAGACTATCCGAGTTCACGTACTTCAGGCCCGTGGACCCGATAAAGGATGCTTTCGCAAACAGCTTGTCGCCTTCATCATCGCGTACGCCGAAAACGGCATCTGCAAGATGGGACTTCCCGCTCCCTGGACCGCCAGCAGTAAACACTGCTTTCAAAATCCCAGGATCGTATACACCTTCGCGAAGATCAACAGGACCCTCTAAAAGAAACCCGGCATTTCTCTCTTTAAAAGAAGAGACGACCTCTTTGATTATCTCAAGGAGGTCGTCTTTCTTGATGTTGTCCATTTTTAGCTCTACTTTATGAAGCTTTTTTACTTCTTGGTAGCTAGAAGACGATTGATGACGCGACGTAGGACAGCTTCGGTAAGTTCGGTGTCGTCAGTCTTCGTTTCTTCTTCGTCGTCGGTATCGGTAGCTTCTTCTGCTTCCGTTACTGGCGTGGCTTCTTCTTCTGTCTCTTCTTCATCGTCGGTACGATTGAAGGCTACTTCTTCGTCGCCAAGTTCTGGTTCTAGCTCATCGGCTGGCAGTTCAGCTTCGGCGTCCAAAGCAGGAGCTTCTAGTTCTGGCTCTAGCTCATCGGCGGGCATCTCTTCGCCACCGTCAGCCTCAACCGCAACGTCAACTCCAGTTACTTGAGACAAGGCAGCGGCGAAAGCCACGGTCAATGCTTCAACTTGGTCTTCGTCCATGGGTGCCTCAGGGGTCTCAGCCATCTCGGCGTCCAACTCGGTTTCCATTTCTGGTTCGGCGGCAGCTAGATCTTCTGATTCATCAGCAGGTAGCTCCACCTCTAGTTCTTCTTCCTCTTCCGCGACAACTTCGGTGCTGTCTAAGAAAGATTCTGTCAACTTGTTGAGGTTTGCTAGTTTGCCCCAGCGGCGAACCACACCTTCATTGATGAGATCAACATTCTTCTTGGTCATTACTAATATCTCCTAATAGTATATAGTTTGCCCACGGCAATCATTTATAAATAGGTCAGGATTATATAAAACACCCTGTTTCCTATTCAAAATCTTCCAATGCGCCTAAAGTCTGCAACTTCTTAAAGGCTGCATGTTCGATTTGGCTAATCCGCGGGAAGCTGACGTTCATCCGGTCAGCGACCTCGCGAAGGCTAAGTCCGTTGTCATATTTCCTTGAGCACACCACCGCACAGTTTAGATCTTCTTCATAGTTGATCCAGTTCCGGCAATCAGTTTTGTCACAGCCAACGCACCACTTCTCATGTACTTCAAAACAAGTTGGATTAGCGCTATACTGAGTTTCTGTTTCCGTCGGCTGACGGCTGCTCTTCTCTTGTTGGGTCTTCGGGTCTTCACGATAAAACATTATTATTTCTTCCGTCCGTTTTGGGAGGTAAGGATATGGGTGCCGCTTTCAATAGTGCCGGCTGAGGTCTGGCGCGCCCACTTCGCTTTCTGCCGGAGTTGGGCAATCGTGCGAGCGCCGGTATAAGATAGTCCGCTTCGGATGCCCCCTTCTAGGTCCGCCAGAATATGGGAAACACTCCCCTTATAGGGAATGTAGGAAGCGACGCCCTCTGGGGTGGAGGATTTGTTGCGCCAATCTAGCTGGGCATCCTTGGAAGCCATGCCACGATACTCTTTGACTCTAGATCCATCAGGCAGCGGGATCACCTGACCGGGCGTCTCTTGAGTTCCTGCCAGGAGAGAGCCGCACATTACAAAGTCTGCGCCGGCAGCCAAAGCCTTAACGATGTCTCCTGAGGTTTTGATTCCGCCGTCTGCGATGAGCTTGACATCACGGTCTGTCCTCGCACAGTCAAAGAGCGTTTGGAGACCTGGCAGCCCGTGACCCGTCACAATACGAGTAGAACAAATGGAGCCGCCGCCGATATTACACCGCACAGCATCAGCCCCCCAGTCGCTCAGGTCGTTGACCCCTTCCAGAGTACAGACATTGCCGGCAATAATATAAACATCATGACCGAATGCTTGGCGGATTTCGCGGAGCGCCAACTTCATCATAAGGTGATGACCGTGAGCTACATCCACACATAAGACATTAGCGCCCAGGGCTGTGAGTGCTGTGGCTCGTTCTAGGTAGTCACCCGAGACCCCGATTGCTGCGGCGATGGGAGAGTTTTCCGATCCCCTGATAAGTTCGGTTGCCTTGGCGACCAGACTTCCCTGCTCGGGGATGGAGTTGTACCGATGGATAACAGCTAAGCCTCCAGCGTTGTCCATCGCCGTACACATATCTACCTCCGATACCGTGTCCATCGGCGAGGCGATGATGGGCAAACCTAGGCGGAAGTCAAACGATAGGTCGCTTCCAATGTCTACCTCTACTCGGGTGATAATGTCACTGTACTGAGGTACTAGCAACATGTCGTCATAAGTAACTGCCTCTTTAAACTTCATTCTCTTCTCCTGTGATCGCCCTAGCTTTTTCTTGACAATCTGGGCAGAAAATCCTGACCAGTTCTTCTGAGTTTCTCACTGCCACTTGCCAGGTCATATGAGCCTCCTGTGTCAATGGGAACTCTACACTACAAGCAGAACATGCTTTTGGCATTTTGTCAAACATGTTCATCTTCTTATTCATGCGCTGTTGACTCTGTTGTGTGAGAGCCTTCTCTTTTTTCTTCTTCTTGTTGCGCTTGAGTTGCTTTTTGTGCTTGCTGTCGTTCATAGCTTTTCTCTGCTAAAATCCGAAACCAGGCTCGGGTTCCACTTCCAGGCTGTTGTGCTGCTCATCATAAGTTAGGTGAACTGACTGGACAGTGGCTCGCTCAACTTCTACAAGATAAGTCTGATCGCAGGATTCCATTTCTGGTTCCCAGATAGTCTCAGCGTGAGTCTGAAAAAACTGAAGCAGTTCTGATACGCTATTTGTTGAGATCACTTGCCCAATCTCGGAGTCGTAAGTGAGTTCAGTGCCGAACAAGTTGGAAAACTCTTCAGATAGGCTCACAAAGCATTCACAGCTCTCGCTGAACTTTGTAAGGTACTGATCCACTTGGCAGCGGCGGGCTCCCTCTTCGTTGTCGTAAATGCCGACGATTTCGGTATAGGTGCTCTGGTCATCATACTCATCGTTGTTGGTGTGAGTTGATACGATATAAACATTGTTGCTCATTTTGTTTTCCCTTTCCAAGGATTATTGTGTTATTCGTTTAAAATATCTGCTTCTCGTTCAGCGGTGGTTTCTCGCTGACCCCATTGAATAGTCCACCAGCGTTCTCCGCGGCGGGTAAATGGACCTAAAAGAGTTCCTGTCTCTTCTGTGTCAGGTCGCTGTACGACGGTGCCGGGCACCAAAGGGCTGGGTTCACTCATCCTGTTTTCCTTTCATAGAGTTATCTCTATTTTGTTCCCGCTTTTTAATCAAGCGCAGTTTCTTCTGATCAACATATTCTGATTCTAACTTTGGGGGCGGGATGCCACACCACTGTATCTTAATGATAACAGGGTCGCCACGACGGCGGGCAGGGATCCCTCGCTCAACCAATGCTAGGAAATCTGGGTCTGGAATATACTCCACCAAATCTCCGGGCTTTAGCTTGGGCATGATTGCCATGTAGTCCCTTTCGTGCAGAGGATATCATCCCCTCAACACTATAATAGCAGACTTTCAGGAATGGTCAAGGAAGATAATGACTTTTTTTTGCTTTATTCTAAAACACTAAACATATCATCTAGTTCTTCGGCCATCACAGTGTTCTTGTCCATGAGGGTGTTGGTCAGAACAGCAATATGCTCTCTCTTCCGGCGCAGGAGGTCGCGAGCCTCCGAGAGAGAGATATTCATGATCTTCTTCACGGATTCATCAAAGTCTTCTTTTTGTGACTCCGATGTCTCTGTTCCACGAGGGAGATGGTTGGCATCATCATTTCTCCCGAAATAAACTGGTCCCACCTCGCCCATGCCATAGTCCTTGACCATCCTTTCTGCGATTTGCTTGGCACGCATCAAGTCGTTGGACACTCCGGTAGAGGTACCGTCAACGCCCAAGAACATCTCCTCGGCAATGAATCCACCCAGGAGCACCTTGATCCTAGCGATGCTTTCCCTTTTGTTCCAAGAGTACCTGTCATCCTCCGGCATCTGTATTGTAAGACCAAGAGCGTGACCGTGGGGAATGATCGTGACCTTGCGCAGCGGGTCAGCATCTTCTAAATAATAAGCCAGGATGGCATGACCGGATTCGTGGACGGCGGTTGCTCGTCTGGATGCCTCCGACATTTTCATTGATATCCTCGGCTTTCCGATGGTCACCTTGTCTTTTGCAGCCTCTATATGTTCTGGTTCTACGAGGATAGACTTTTCCATCGCTGCTAAGATACCAGCTTCATTGATCAGGTTTGCTAGATCAGCGCCGGAAAGACCTGGCGTGGTTGCGGCTACTTCTTTTAGGTCAACAGCCAGGCTCAACGGAGCCTTTTTGGTGTGAACTTTTAAAATCTGATGGCGACCACCGGAATCAGGTAGCGGCACGGGAACCTTCCTGTCAAAACGTCCGGGTCGGGTCAAGGCTTTATCTAGAACATCGGCACGGTTTGTGGCTGCCAGGACAATAATCCCAGAGTTGTCCTCAAAGCCATCCATCTCTACTAGTATCTGGTTCAGGGTCTGCTCTCTTTCGTCGTTGCCGCTAACACCGGAGCCAGCCCTCTTTTTACCGATTGCGTCTAGCTCATCAATGAACACAACGCAAGGAGCCATTAGTTTGGCTTGTTTAAAAAGATCCCGGACCCTAGATGCACCAACGCCGACGAACATCTCCACAAAATCTGAGCCGGAGGTTAGGAGGAAAGGAACCTGTGCTTCTCCAGCCATGGCTTTTGCCAGCAGGGTCTTGCCTGTTCCGGGTGGTCCATGAAGGAGGACGCCCTTGGGGAGCTTGCTGCCCATCTTTATGAATCTCTGAGGGTCCTTGAGAAACTCTACTAATTCTTCTAGCTCCGACTTTGCTTCGTCACAGCCAGCAACGTCAGGAAACCTAGCACCCTCATCGCTTGGCATGATGACCTTCGTTTTGGAGCGACCAAAGTCGCTCATCTTATCTGGACCGCCAGCCTTTGACATAACACTCTTGAAAAGATAAAATACAATAACAATCAGCAAGATTGTTGGCACCCACGATACCAAGAGCGTCACCCAGATTGAAGGTCTTTCTGGTGGCAAAAATAAAAGTTCTACGTTTTTATTGCGAGACAGATCTCTCAGGACATCTTCCGACAGTGGGGCTGTCGTCTGATACTCTGAGTCGTCTAGCTTGAGAGTCCAGTGATTTTCTCTTATCGTTATTTGCGCAGGGTTTGCTTTGTCCACTGTGGAGATGAGACTCAACAGGCGACTGTAAGACACATTAGATGCGGGGACCTTGACCGATACTGCCGGTGACCAGACCAGCACTATCACTATTAGTACGAAACTCCATATAAGTATGGTCCTAGCTCTCGTGTCTCTGTACATATATCTCCCTCTTTCACGGTATAGAGTATCTAGTTCTCAGGAAGATCTTATTCGGAGAATATCTCCCCGACAGCCCCATGGTAGCCGCAGGGGTTTGTCAGAAGGGAGTGGTATCTGGGTCTAGTCTCGCGGAAGCTGAGTCCGGCTGATGACTTCCCAGTTTTTCGGCACATATATAACTCTTTGACCGCTGGGGAAAAGGACATCCCATACGAATCCGGAGGAGGCGCGAACTGAAAGCTTGGGAGTTAGAACAGCATACTCCCCATTTTCTAAGATGGAGGCATTTTTTCGGCAGTGCTCCACCACCCGAAGTAGCGTGCCGGAACTAAGGTTGTCCGGGTATTTCACTACCACATTCTCTTAGTTAGGCAGGCTGTGCGAGTGTGGAAGGTGGTGCCGTCGGGCTTCAAGACCCTACAGTACGTATCAGATCGAACTTCCGTCACAAGCAGGGGTGTCTTAGACTCTGCTAGCCAAATGAACCAAGTGGTGGACATCTGGTCAATCGCCGTCTTTCTAATTCTTACTAGGTCGCCGACCTTCATGACACCTTCACCATATTACATGCATATTCCACGAAGGGTGGCGTCCCGTCAAAAGGTTCGCACCTGTAGAAGATGTGGTCCTCGGCTCCTTCGTAGTCTCGGTCAAACTTACATGACGGAGACAACCCGACAACCAAAGCAAGCTTGTTGATTTCAAATCCCGCTGTACTCTTGACCAACATACCGGGCTGAATCTTACAGCGTTTCCGGATTGCCTCTACTAACTCTTTACCGTAAAGCGGCATCACTCTCTCCCTACGCTTCGGTCTGGGCGTGAGTATAGGAACCTTCACGGAGTGTATCAGCCCGAATCGCATCAAGGGCATCAGCCATACCCTGTAGGGCTTCTAAGGCTTGACCGCCGGCTGTGGTGTGAGGTTGCATAAATCTCATCAGGTTGCGAATCTCGGTCTGAGTGTTGGCAAACTGGGCGTCAATATCTTGCATGGGCATCTTCTCTCTCCTTCTAACTAATAATAGCACGGATCTATTGTAGGTCAAGTTTTATTTTTAGTTACTAGAAGAACTTCCGTAGCTTTCTTTGCCTCAAAGCCGTCATCAACTTTCTTTCTTCTTCCGGCGGTATAGGTCACCGGGAACTTGTGCATTTCAAACTCAGAAGCGTTTTCTTCAAAGAATCCATCCCCGGCTTCTCTGTTTGATAGCCAACCAGTTCCGCCGGTCGCGTCACACGCCCTCAGTAAGCCGATAACGCGCCTTTGCTCGTCGTCGTTAAAATCCGTTTCGTATTGCGTGAAACTATCTCGGTAGGGGGGGTCCATAAACAAAAAGGTGCTGGAGTCAATGTGCTGCCTTGTTACTCCAAAGTCATCGTTGAGTATCGTGCAGTTTTGTAGGGCATCGTGCCACCATCCTACAACATCTTTGTCGTAAACTTTCTCTGTCTGGTTCAGTAGCCCGGCTGGTGTGCCAAAGCGACCATTAGTATTTATATTCTCTTGCCACAGCCCATTAAAGCCGGTCTTCATCAAAAAATATAAAACAGCAGCTTCCTTGGTTGCTCCCCACCCCTGATAGGAGTAGGCGTGCTTCTGCCTTAAGTTAAAGTAGAAATATCGCCGGCAGGGTCTCAGGCGGTATAGCTTGTCCCAGTCCTTGCCGTTCTCTTTCTCAAAAGCCTTGTCGGTATCCCCTTTCGGCAGTGCAAGATATTCCTCCGAAAGGGTGTCCATTACTTTAGTGAAAGAACCACAATCATCCTTGATGGCGGAATAGATATTCATAATGCCTGGGTTGATGTCGTTTATAATAAACTCAGCTTTTGGATTCCTTTTGTAAGCCCAAATAAACATAGCTCCACCGCCAAAGAACGGCTCAATGTACTTGTCGAAGGTCACCTCTTCAAGAAGGTCGGCATACTTCTTTAACATGCGGGTTTTGCCGCCTGCCCACATATATAATGGCTTAGTCATACTCTAAAATCTCGCCTTCAATGAACTGAACTATACTATCTCGAACTTCGTCTACCGTAAAGCCGTGCTCGCGAAGAAAGCAGGATGGGCCGGCGGGGCGGAACTTATTATATTGTCCTTGGTGTGCCGCATGAAGGATCACGTAGATGGGGTTCCCCTCCTTGACTCCTTCGCCGATAGCATATGTCACCAACGGACACCGGTCATTGATCTCTTTGATAAGAAAATAGTTTTTATACCATCTTTCAATGGCATTTCCTCTGGGTCCTTGCTTTTTGGCTTCAAACGCAGCGATCAACCTATCTTGATAATACCAAACTCCGCCATCCGGCGAACAAGCCCCAACCTTAGTTGGCAGTACATCTTTTAATACCTTATTGAGCCGCCTAATGCTAGGATACTTCTTTTTGAGGATCTGTTCCGCCTCCTTTGAAGCGGTCCTAACGACTTTATCATGTTTTAGCGACTCGCTGTCCCAAGCTGTGGTTCCGGGTTGGATTCCGCCTGCCATTTGTTCTTCCTTTCTAAATTTCAAAAACAATCTTATCTTGCTGTTGAGACAAGACTAAGGTGGTCCGAACTAATCCAAAAGTCTCCTTCTGGTGTTTGTATTTTAAACTTGTTGGCGGCTGTAAAGACCCACCGCTGCTCAGTGACGATTCCCACAAGCGTAACTAAATCAATATATTCCTCGGTTACCCGGCTGGTCTTCTTGAACTCCACGAGGTCACCGAGTTGATAGCGGAAACTAGGATTCACTGACCACCTCTAGGTGATGAACTGAATAATATTCTGTGTCCGGCGACTCAAGCCAGTTAACAAGCACACAGGTGGTGCCGTGGTTCTTTACCTCGGGCTCCGACAAGACGAGACCCATGGGGTTCCAGCCCAAGTTGGCTTTTGTGTCCCAATCTGTAATTCTTACCAAGTCACCGGGTTTCATTAATCACTCTCACATGATCTGAATAGAAAACCTCTTGCGGAGAGAAACCCTCTAAGTGAAAGAAGGCAACCCTTCCTTTGATTTCTCTTACCGCAGTTACAAGGTGTAATGTTTTATTTTTTTTGTGTTTTACCAAATCACCCGGCTTCATTGAGTAGCTCCAGTGATGTGATGGGATGAAGGAAGCTGCCGTAGTCGCCAGACCACTGCACCTTGACAACGGCTCGGTCTACCATAACCACAAGTCCGAGTTGCTGGCGTTTCCAGCCCATCCATCCGTCTTGTCGTTTTACCAAATCACCGACTTTCACTGAGCACCTCTAGCTCTCCTTGGTGCCAAGTTCTTTTCTCATCACCAATTAAAGTTACGACCGTCATGTGGTCATGGTTTACCTCTAAGACCAGCATCGGCTTGTTGCCAATGTTTCGGTCGGCAAAGATATTCGGAGCCTGCCTCACTAAATTACCGACTTGCACTTAGCACCTCCTCTACTCGCCAGGCACTGCAACTGCCGTCAGTGAGGTCATCAACAAACTGCATCTTAATGTGAGGATACTCACTTCCGTTAGTTCCCGAGAAGCGCATATGCACATCAGTAAGAAGAGCCATATGACCGGACTTCATCATCACGAGATCGCCGACGTTGAGGTGCTTACGCCACTCATCCTTTTTCTTATTCACTGGTCACCTCAATCATAAAGTCGCGATCGCGCTGGATGCTGACCCAGCGAGACCAGGGACCATGAGGACCTTCTTCGCTTTCCGACTCAAGTAAAAGATAAGGACCCGGAGAAGATGTGCGGAAGTGAACCACATCAGACTCGCCAACAACCCGCCATTGCTCGCCTTGTTCGCGAACTCGGTTCTTGCCGTGCTGGGTTTTGCCTACGAGTTTTACCCTTTTGTGTAACATCGTACTCTCCTTATGCCTTATATTACCACGGCTCAGGCATAAGTCAAGTTTTATTTCAAAGATATGAAGTCTAAAAATCTGGAAAATATGGAGCGAGGATTTTTCGGGGGTAATTGACTTTTAGTAATTTCGTTGCGGCGGCGGAAATAATCTTGGTCCCTATACTCATCTAGGAGATCTTCGTCGATTACCCACTTGCGGAGTCGTCGCCACTCGTGTAGGTCAGGGAGCGTTCTGATTGGATGGGTTTCTAGTATGGCTAGGCGGCGAAGCTCAAGCGCCCGTCGCTCGGCTCCCAGAGACCGTGGGGTTGGCGGGGTGGCGGTGGTCGCTATGACCGTGCTGCCTCTCTTCCTTCTTTGGTCCATACTACAATAAGTATGCCGCCTATCAGCTATTTATCCGAGAGACCATCCTCTGTAGCCTTCTTATACCGTCTTCAATAACCTCAATGCTGGGACCATATGAAAACCTCAAATGCTGGTCAAAGCGGGAAGACGACTTGCCTCGCCGTTTGCCTGGATTCACATCAAAGAACTCACCGGGCACCACGATGACCTGCTCCTCAAGAGCGGCTCGGAAGAACTTCATGCCCGTGTTCAATCCTTCGGGCAGTGCTGAGACATTCCCCCATGCGTAGAAGGCTCCGTCGGGTTCACGCTCAAAGGTTACGCCGATCTTTTGTAGACCATCTAACATTATTCTTCTTTTTTCCCTGAAGTTTGCCTTGAGAGCAGCGGTCTCCTGCTTCATCTTGCTGGGCTCAAGAAGCGGAACAATAGCTCGCTGGGCTGGACGGCAAGCACCGCCGTCAAGAAAGCTGCCGGCACTGGTCACGCTCTCAATGACATGCTCAGGTCCGACGATCCAAGAAATGCGCCAGCCGGGATAGCGCCAGTTTTTGGTCGCTCCGTCTAGGATGACCACTGGGTCCTCGTTCACGTCTTTAACATATTTGGCGGCGCTGAGTGTCTCGTCTAAACGCATCCCAGAGTAAACATAGGAGCTATAGAACTCGTCCATCAACATGTAGCAATCAAACTCACGACCGATCCTAACCCAATCACGCAGGGCAGCACCTTTGATTGTTTTGCCGGTGGGGTTACATGGGTTGGAAACCAGCACGGCTCCCAAGCCTCGTCCCTGAACTTCTCTTCTGAGATCCTCTGTCGTAAATGCATAGCCCTTCTCCGGATCAAGCAAGATCGGAATAGGGTTGAAGCGGTTAAACGTAGAAAGCAGTTCTTCGTAAGCAGTATAGTCTGGGACAAAGTGTCCAAGATTGATGTTTCCCAACGAAGCTGCGAGTCTTGCTAGGGCTAGCCTACCGCCAGAGACTACAGAGACATTCTTGGCTGTATATTTTGACTTCTTGGTCTTACGGAAAGTTTCATTATAATAATTTGCTATTGCTTCCCGTAATTCCGGCAATCCTGAGACGGGCGCATACTCATTATCAGCGTCAGTCACTGGGATGTTACTGATTCTTTCTATACCGCCCTCAATAAAGTCTGTCTGGGGTTGTCCTTGACCAAAGTTTACCCACTCAGAGTTGCCTCTAAAAAAACCTAGTTTTGATGCTTCTTGGACAACATATACCACCCCAGTTCTGGGGACTTGCCTGAATGTTTCATTAGCCATTCTACTCTCCTTGGGGAAATCCACAATAAGTAGTTTTCAGCTTTGGTTATCGGTCGCCAGTTGAACCTAAAGCGCCGGCACCTCGGCTAGTGGTATCGTCATAGATGTTATCCGACTCTACTAGGACCACATCGGTAGTGATCTTTACGAAGACTGCTTGGGCAATTTTGTCTCCATCATGAATCGTTTGGTTGCGGTGGGTAACGTTATGAAGGTTCACAAAGATTTCCCCGGTGTACCCTCGGTCAACCACACAGGCTCCAACGAGGAGTCCACGCTTAGAGGCGATGCCGGACTTGTTCTTAATCTCTAGCATGTAGCCTTCGGGTACCTCAATCTTCAACCCCGTCGGTATGACTGCTGAACCAAAAGGAAGGACTGTCTCTACCTGAGCGCCTATTTCTGGTTTTGGCGTAGGGCAGTAAAATAGATCCATCCCGGCATCAGTTGGGTGAGCCCGTACAGGCATCTTGGCATTCTCATGCAGGCGTTCAACTCTTACTTCCATGGCGTTTTCCCTTCGCTCGTTGCAGGCTGGCTTAAGATCGCAGCCGCAGTCGTAACATTCATCACTAACATTAAACAAATTGTCTTGGTTATTCACTTTTTTCTCCTAAAGATGTTTTAAAAACTTCTCATTTATTTTAAGCGTCTTCGTTTCAAATACAACGACACACTCGCCGTTGTCTATACTTCTAACAATGCCCTCCCGGTCATAGATTGAGAGGAGTTCCCAAACCAAACACCTCACACTATCGCCGGGAACCAGCGACCCACCTCTCAAGTCAGTCTCCTAAAGCTTCTTCTGATGGAGCGGGTGCTGAATCCCCACTTCTCGTTATGGTCTAGGTTCGCGATGTAGACCTTGTTCAGGGTGATCCGATCGTCTTCTTTCACCCCCCAGCACCGGATGTTCGCGTCATATGAGTTGCTATCTGTGGTAGAGACCACCCAATACTCTGCGCCGTTCTTTGTCTTCTTTATTTTTACTTCCCTCGGAATGAACCAGACCAGTTGGAGGTCGGGGTCATACTCGCTGATCGGTGGGCAGCCACGGGTCATCAAGTTGTCTTGAATTTCCTGCGGCATAATCTCGTGGATCGGAAAGATACCCGTGAGCGATGCGAAGTGTTCCAGCTTCTCTTCCTCGGAGAAGTCTCCCTCAGAGGCATACAGTTCAATATTCTCTAAAAGATTCTTTTCTTTACGAGGGCGGTCAACTGCAACGGCTGACCAAAAATGACGTAAGCCTGTGAACCTGTCGTCCATCAGATCGTCCAGCGACTTACTGCGAACTAAAACATCTAAAGCTTTCTTGTTGAGTTTGGAATAAACCATGTCTTCGTTGAACAAGAACTCCTCAATCGTATCAAATGGTCTGTGATTCAGGATCTGGTCTAGAGCACTGTCCCCCAGACCCTTGATGCCAGTCAACGGCTGAATGAGCGTCTTGCTATCTTCGCTGATTTCCCATACCCGACCTGAAGTGTTGACACTCGGAGGAGCAATCTCAAACCCAAAGGACTTGGCAGTATTGATTGCTTGAGCCTTCTTCTTCTCCGGCTCTTTATCCAAGAACG
>Ga0208299_1000745_pt1 | contig 27955 bp, 40 predicted proteins | sample 15_taG_FD_184089 | JGI IMG/M metagenome (GOLD analysis project Ga0208299, IMG submission 184089) | Marine viral communities from the Subarctic Pacific Ocean - 15_ETSP_OMZ_AT15312 metaG (SPAdes) (version 2) | ecosystem: Environmental > Aquatic > Marine > Oceanic | place: Pacific Ocean | collected...
TCCCGGTTGCGTCCTGGAGTGAAGAGACTGTCAACAGAATGTACTCCGTTGTGAGAATGACGCCGAAGGAACGATTCTTCTATTGGATTAAGGAGCGTCACAACATCTATGTGAAGGCTAAGAAACAGAAGCTGGATCCGCCGTGGACGGTGGACCACATTCTCCAGACAGAATTCTTCACCAATCCTTACCGAGAGAATGACCGCGTCACTGTCTGGTTCAGAGAGAACATCCGAGAACCGATGCGTGACATGGATGAAGTTTTGTTTGCGACTGTTGCGTTCCGGTGGTTCAACAAACCAGATCCGACTGGATTACTGTTTTTGAAGCACGGTTTTCACATACAGTGGAAACCGAAACTTGCAACCCGAGTGATCGCAAAAGCTAATGAGAGCGGTCCTGTGTTCACTGGAGCCTACATGATCAAGGCAGGTAACGGTCCACGGGGATGTAAAGTGCCGAACGTCTGCGAAGCTATCACGAACGTCTGGAAGGCACGTAAGCGACTGGTCAAGGTCTGTAAAGACGAGAACAGCATGGAGGCTCTGTACTCTGAGTTGAAGCAGTTCCCGCACCTTGGAGGCTTCATGTCTTATGAGGTTGTCTGTGATCTGCGGTATACAGCACTGCTGGAAGACGCTACCGACATCAACACGTGGAGTAATCTCGGACCTGGAGCATCGAGAGGATTGATGCGTCTTAGTGGGCAGGAGATCAAAGTACCAAAGTCAGGCATGAAGGATGCTCGTCCGAAACCTCCTGCCGATTGGTTGAAACAGTTTATGGTGTTACGCAATGAATTCAACAAAGTTCAAAAACTTAAAGGGATGAAGCGGTTTGAGATGCGGGAGATTGAACACTCGCTTTGTGAGTACGATAAGTTTGAACGTGTCCTGTTTGATCAAGGCCGGTCCAAGAGAAAATACAGAAAGGGAACATGATGCCGAAACGAACTCCGATTTTTAATTTGTTTTACTTATCTCACAATCCGTATGGTGGATGGGCGACGTACACAACTCACTTGATGAAATCGTTCGAAGCAATGGGAGTGAGATCCAATCTGTTCAAGATCGGCAACAGAACTGAAAACAAGTTGCGGGATTTTGGTTACGGAGTGCAGTATCAGAACCTGTGCTTGGAAGATGCACTGAAGGTGAGAGGGAAGAGCCTCATCACTGCTGCTGGTGGTCGTTACAAGGACAAAACGATTGCAATGTTGGAAGGAGGTGCTTGGATAGTTAAGCACGATCCGGGGGAAGACAAATACTTCAAGTCCCCCAAGGAAAGAACAATCGTGATCCGTAGGGTGAACAAACGATATGGAAAGTTTATCCAACATCCGTTCGTTCCCTCTGGATTCTTCCTACCTGAAGAGAAGCGTGGAGCAGCAACCATATCCAGAATCGACTCGGACAAACGGTTTGAATTGGTTCTGAAATGCAATCGGTTAATGAAGCGGAAGATTGCTATCCATGGTTTTGGTCATACAAGTTATGCCCGATTCTATCTGAAGGACAAGTATCCAGAATGGGCAAAAGTTATCAGCGTTGGTGGAGCATCTCCAACCAAGTTCCCTAAGGACAGTTTGTATCGGGGAGTGGAGATTTTACTGCCAAAGAAATTTGCGGTTGACCTGTCTGTAATCAAGAACGACGGTGGAGGCTCTCAGTATACGTTCATGGAAGCGTGGGACGCTGGTTGTGTACAGGTCGTTAACTCCGAGTGGATTATCGATGGAGATGAGATGGTGTCTGGGGTTAACTGTGTCGCAGTTGAAGACGAACACGAATTGAAAGAAGTATTGACTTCTAATATTCCGACTGACGAAATCGTTCGGAACGGTAAGACAGCGTTGAAATTCCACGCTCCCGAGGTTACTGTTCCGAGATACTTGGAGGTGATGTATGGGTGACATGATTTACGTTATCCCGACCTTCAAAAGAAGGGACAATCAGAAAACCTTGAACACCTTTTTGGAGGTTGGTATAAGTCCCATCCTTGTAGGTAACTCCAAGGCAGACATTCCAGAGGGTTTCTCAAATTTTACTCTGTTCCGAGGTAAGGGGATTAGAGGGAAGCGTCAATTCATTTACAATAAATTTTCCAAGGAAGGGAAAGTAATGATGATGGACGACGATCTTAGATTCTCCAAGCGGTTGCCCAATGGAAAAACAACCAGTGACTTCGATTTCCGAGAGCTCCTGGAAGAGTGTAACGAACTAAGCGACCTCCATGGAATCTCTGGAACCCATCCCAGATTCATGTGGAACAGATCACCCGACAGGTGGAAGATCATTGCTAAGGTCGGCGGAGTGGTCGTTATTAACCGGGACAGAATTCCAAACCCTGAAAACCTAAAATACAGACTGGAGACAAGCGAAGACCACGACTTCAACCTTCAACTAATCAGCCAAGGAGGCACTTCCGCTGTGACTTGCATGTTTTCTCACGCAGAGAAAGAGAACGCAAAAGGAGGATGCAGCGAGTGGAGAAAAGATCCTTCACAAGACGTGGACAATTTGGTTAGGTTGTGGCCTGGATACGTTTCCAAGAAAAGCAATGGAAGACCTGTAATCCAATTCAAAAAATTATGGAAGGACGTTAATAATGAGACGTGAGTTTGTTCCAGAGGAGTTGATAGACGTTTACTCCAAGGGAGAATTACAAGGAGGCCGTGGATATCATTTTCCAGATGAAAATGGAGAGTTGGTTCGGGTGAGTAAGACAGACGGGAAAACCCTGCAGGAACATCTGGACGGTATCGAATACATCCGAGAACTGGCAGAGCGAGGAACCAAGATTCTGCCTCCTTTACTCCGTAGAGAACCGAACGGCAGATTCAAGAAGTTGGACGGGTTCAAACGCATCCTCGGAATGCGTGCAGCAGGTATGACGATGCTTGAATGCTTTGTCTGCGAGCCGGAGGACATGGGTAAGCAGTTCTGGTATGATGGCAGGAAGATAACATGTAAAAGTGGAGGACAACCTTACAGTTCCTTCACCAAAGCAGTTGAATATGGAGAAGACGACAAGAGCCAAAAGCGAGGAGGGAAGATTCAATATCTGTATAATGGAGAAAGTCTAAGGTTGGAATTTCGAGAGAACATCCATCTCCATTGGGGTAAGGCTGGACGATATCGTTTGGGACTTGGAATAACTGATTTCAAAATTTTAGCGGAGGCGTTTGCAAATGGCTAAGGTGGCAAAACGAGTTTACTCAAAGATCATACCGGAATCGTGTGACCGACATGCTAACCGGATCGAGATCTACAAAACCAGCGGACACAAGTACCATGTGAATTTTAGGAACCTGCAAATCAGGCTCTCCAGAAAAGAGTTTGAAGAGTGGAAGAAAGGATTCGCTCAGGCTCTTGTAAAGTTAGGCGACAGAATGGAACACGACACACTCCCAGAAGTGAAGGAAGACTAATGCCGAAAAGATCAAAACCAGTGCAGCAGGAATCTCCGTTTTGCCTTCAGATAGAACTGGTGGAAGGTTGTAACCTACGATGTTCCTTCTGCGGTTTGAACGGCATTCGAGGTAAGGAAAACGAGTTCAAGCAGATGTCTCTGAGACATGCTGAAGATATTGCTGATCAGATTGCAGAACTTGGTTGGAATCCTCGTCTTGAATTTGCTATGCACGGCGAACCGTCTGCTCACAGAAAGTTGGACACGGTCCTCAGGAAGTTTCGAAGCAGACTTCCCAATCACCACATGATGATGACCAGTAACGGATATGGATTTCTGTCGGACATTACTCTGGTTGATCAGGTTCTTGAATCGGTGAACGTGTTGGCTCTGGATTCATATGATGGTATCAAGATCGTTCCCAGGATTCTTAAACGGTACGAAGGGAAGCATGATGTCCGGTACTATCCGAAAGATAAGACAGCGAATCCCCACAAGAGACGGAAACCCTCTGAGCGGTTGCTGGTTGTCATTAAGGACATCGACTCTGCAACCAGTGGCAACCATGCAACCCTGAACAACCATGCAGGAGCAGGAGCTCCAAAGAACGACAGACTCCAAGGGAAGCGTTGTGCGAAACCGTTCAGGGAGATGTCGATCCGGTGGGATGGGAATGTCGCAATTTGCTGTAATGACTGGCGTGGAGTGTACAAGTGTGGATACGCAGTCGACGAAGGGATTGAAGAGATCTGGAACGGTCCAGAGTTCGTGGCAGCACGGAAGAAACTGTACAACGGTCAAAGAGACTTCGGTCCCTGTGATGGATGTGACGCTGCTTCTTACCGGACAGGTCTCTTACCAGATAAGATGGGAAAGCAGGAGCTCAGCGGTCCATCTGAGTCCGATTTGGTCATTATTGAGGAAGCCTGTGCTGGCAGATCTTACACGGAACCTGTGTTGCGAGACTGGGAATCCAAGACGTAAAAAATCCCCGCCTGTAAAGACGGGGGAAAGGAGGTTTGAATTGTCGGAGAGGGTTAGGCTTTTCCGGCCTTGATTGCTGTAGCGAGTGCTTTGACGCCTGCTGCTGTCAGGTAGAAAGCGTTCCCACGAACGTCTTCCAGGTTGGAAATTCCCATGAGCTTTTTCTTGGCTCCCCAAGTACAGTAAACACGGGCATCCGCAGCGGAAACGTTTTCAGGGTCTGCTGCAGAAATTTGCTTGAGTGAGCGAGCCTGTCCAGACTTGGTTGCTCCAAGTTTCTTCAGGATGGAGTAAACTGCCAGTTTAGTTGGATTGAAGGTTTTCTTGTCTGCCTTCTTTGCTGCAGTTGTCTTAGAAGACTTGGCGGATACTGCTGCGACTGCTTTGGTTGACTTGGCCATTGTTCTGTTCCTTAGTTTGGGTTTGAGAATTCTGTCTCTTCAGGCAGGGTAGAATAAAGTTCCCTACGACACCCGTTAGGGTGTTTCGACTAATTAACCAGACCTTTAGAGTAATCGAGTTTGATTGGAAGGATGTTACATTGTTGAACATTAGGAGAACCCTCCATGTGAAAATTGTCTGCTGCAACCCAACCACCAACAGCAACTCCACAAGATGTTGGAATTCCTCTGGAAGACATTGTGGTCAAAAACACCTTGCCGAGTTCTTCACTGATTCGTGAAACAACACAGCGAATGAATCCGCCACCAACAACATTGATTCTGACTGCCGTTCCGAGTTTGACTTTCATCGTTTCGCTTTCTTTACACTTGCGATTAGTTGTTTGCCGTGCTGTGTTGCTCGACTGAGTGAAGTATTACAAGTATCGACGGGGTTGCAACCCCGCGTTGCTCGATTGTGGAAGTTTTTTGTTACTGGTTTTGAAGATCCTCTGGTAACCCTGTGTTTTCATTGGCGAAACGGAACCAATTTTCTTTGGTACAATTTGTTATAGGTGGTCGATTTACCCCGAAAGGAACCCAAATGGTTTCGAAAATGACGTTCAAAGAGCGGTACAATGCAAGCGAGGACGATAGGTTCTGGTCCTACGTGCAAAAGACAGACGAAGGATGCTGGGAATGGTCGGGAGGACTCTACAGTTCTGGATATGGTCAATTCCGAGGTAGTGAAACCAGAGCACATCGGATGGCCTTCGTTTTGACAAAAGGAAAGATTCCAAAGGGTCAAATTGTTTGCCACAGTTGTGACAACAAAAAGTGCGTGAACCCTGATCATTTATTTCTGGGAACGACACAAGACAACATTGATGACAAAGTTTCCAAAGGTAGACAAGCACAGGGAGAGACACAACACCTTTCAAAGTTTACTGAGAAACAAGTGTTGGAAATTCGATCAAGATATGAGGGCAGACAGTTGAAGATCAGAGATCCTGTTGATGGGATCAAAGCATTAGCAAAAGAGTTTGGAGTTTTTGAACAAGCTATTCGAAGTATCATAAACCGATCAACTTGGAGACATATTTAATGTTCAAATTTGACAGCGTTAACACTGCGTTCCATGGATTGATAAAAAGTATTCAAGACGGAACTATTCCAACCAATGAAAGATCCAGCCGGAACGGGAAAGTCCTTCAGGTTCAGGAACCTGTGACAGTCTGTTTTAATAATCCGAGAAATCGGGTTTTGTTTAATCAAACGAGAGACGCAAATAGTTTCTTTCATCTGTTCGAATCTTTCTGGATGTTGGCAGGAAATAACGACGTTGCATCCCTGGATCTGTACAACAGTCAGATGAAGCAGTACAGCGACGATGGAACAACATTCCATGGAGCGTACGGATACCGTTGGAAGAACTGGTTTGGATACGATCAACTTGATCTGATCGTTGCAGAGTTGCAGAAAGATCCAACGTCACGTCGCTGTGTTCTCTCGATGTGGGATGGAAGCGATGCCTGGACACATGGACCAGACGTTGAAGGTAATTCTGGACCGAAAGAACGAACACCGTTCACCGACTGTTCTGATTTGTACGTTGCAACCCATGGAGGCAAAGACGTTCCGTGTAACCTCTCTGCACTGTTTTCAATTCGACAGGAGAGAAGGGGAAGCGGAACGGTGGACAGTGCCAGACCGATTGAATATCTGGACATTCATATCTACAACCGAAGCAATGATCTGATCTGGGGATTGCTTGGAGCGAACGTGGTCCACTTCAGTTTCCTGCTCGAATACATGGCGAACAGAATCGGCGTCAAGGTTGGGCGACAGTATCACACGTCGAACAATCTTCATATCTACACAGAGAACAACAGCGGGTTTGATGCTGATGCTCTGTTGAGGGACGAGTACAGCGGAGTTGAAGATGTTGTTCATCATGATCCACTTGCAATGGACGACATTTCGGAAGACGACCTGCAGGAATTTGTACTTGTCAATGGGAGCATGGAAGTTTGCTGCTCTCATTACGATAGTGATTACATAAGCTATGTTGTTCAACCGGCGATGAATGCTTTCAAGTGTCATAAAGCTAGAGAGTATTTCAGGTCCAGAGAATACCTGAGCCGGATTGACTGTGATGACTGGAAGTTTGTGTGTGAGAACTGGATCGATAAACGAGAAACCAATTGGAGGAAGAACAATGACTGAAGTAAATGAAACTCAAATCGGTGGCGAACATTACCAGAGCAATTTTCAGCACTGGGATCTGGTGGAGATGCTTCGTCTTCCGTACCTGGAAGCATGTGCAACGAAGTACATCCTCCGACATCGAAAGAAGAACGGGAGGCAGGATCTGGAGAAGGCTCTGCACTTCGTTCAGAAGATCCTCGAGAACGAAAAAGGTGAACCCTTTGGTCCTCGTCCTGGGATTCTAACGCTGAACCACCTAGTGGAAACCAAGTTCTATCGGGAGAATCGGGTGGACACGAATGAAATGTGTCTGCTGCGGATTCTGTTCAGTAATGCTCCGACGAATGATGAGCTGATGTACTGTGTTGAGGTTCTGCAGCAGATGATCGCAGAGTATGGTGGACCAGCGTTGGACCTGACAAAGCCAGGACCGTCCTGGAACGACCTCACTGATCCAACCAAAGAGATTTTCACAGTTGATAAAAATCTTGAAGGTACTGTCACCCTGGAACAGTTGCGAGAATCTAATCAGCGTTGTATGGACGAAGCTAACCGGGAAGACGCTTTGATGTTTAACAACTCAGGGTTTGGAGAGCCTGCAGAAATAGATGAGTCATGATGTATGTTATAATACATAAAGGTTCCGGGTCAAAACTCGGTTCCTTTGCCGACAAACAGAACGCTGAAGAGTACGCTCAAGCATTCCGAGAAAGGAGAGGTATCCAGTGTCAGATAGAAATTATTCCAAAACAGGAACTGCTCAGCGATTCTGTTTGAAGTGTCAGAGAGAGTTCAGGTCCAAAAGTTCTTCCAATAGAATTTGCAACACCTGTGACAAACAGGCTCATCGATCCAAGTACATTAACATCCCAAGAGAAAACAAGCGTCATGCCTAAACGGACTGAGAAGCAACCGGAGAACCTGAGACCCTATACGTTCCATGGAGTAGAGTTGGATTGGTATGAAGAAGATCAAAAGGTGGATTGTCCTTTCTGTGGGAGTCATAGTTTCTATGTGAGAACTGACACTGGTGTTGCTCGCTGCTGGTCATGTAACATCAGCGAGAGTGGAACAGGTATGAACGCAAGTAGCTTCATCCGTCTGTTCCATAAGAAGATGTTGGACATGACGACAGATTTTCATCGGGAACAGTTGCGAGTTGATAGAAAGTTGGTCAGCGTCGATGTGATTAGAAAGTTGGAGTTAGCGTTCGACGGACAGCACTGGTTGATTCCTGGTTACAATGCTGACCTGAAGATGACCCAGTTGTATCGGTACGCAGATTTTGGACAGGGTAGGATTGCGTATCCAACTCCGGGGTTAGGTGCTGCCATGTTCGGTTTGAACATGTTCAACTCAAAGATAAGGAAGGTGGATATCGTTGAAGGTGTTTGGGATCTGGCATCAATGGCAGAAGTGTATGAACTTGGATTGGTCAACCGGAATGTGATTGGGTTACCCGGAGTTACAACTTTCAAAGATCCATGGACGAAATTGACTGGTGGTTCTGAGGTGGTTCTGTGGTTCGATAATGACCATCCCAAAGAGGATGGCACTCTGAAGGGAGGGGTTGTCGGTGTTAAGTTCGTCGGATCGAAGTTGTCGAACTGCCAGGAACCTCCAGAGGATCTGCAGGTGCTGAAGTGGGGGGACTCTGGTTATGATCTGGAGGTCGAAAGTGGGGCAGACGTTCGCGACGTAATAACGGGGAAGATATCGCCGGAACCGTTCGAAAATGGACACAGTTCTGGTCTGCAACCGATTTCCCTGCTAAACAAACCCGAAACAGGCTCCTCAAAGGCTCTGGGAGGCCGTTTAAGGCGTTTTAATGCTCTACGCAGCAGGTTGGGTGGGTTGCCAGAAGAATGGCTCCAGAAGGGCAAGAAAACCCGCAAAGATAAAACGCGGGAGTGTAACGATTTCCAGCAGGTTCTGGACGCCTGGAAAGCGTGCTTCCGGTGGCGAGAGGATCTGGAGCACGTTCTGATATCGATGCTCGCTGTCGTGATCTCGACTGAGCAACTTGGCGATCAACTTTTCCTGCAGGTAATAGGTGATGCTGGTTCGGGGAAGACTCGTTTCTGTGATGCGTTCCTAACGTCGCCAACCTGTCACGCTCTGGAACATCTCACAGGGTTCCATTCTGGTTGGAAAGGTGAAGACGGTGAGGACTATTCTCTGATTGCTCGTATCGATAGGAAGACATTGATAACGCCTGAAGGAGACGTGTTGATGTCGTCTCCCAACTTCGCTCAGATTATGTCGCAGCAAAGAAGGATCTTTGACGGTACGTCTGGAGCATCATTCAAGAACCAGAAAGAGGACAGCAGGTACACAGGGTTGAGAACGCCTTGGATCATTGCCGGTACACCAACACTGATGGACAGCGATCAGAGCAGGTTGGGGGACAGGTTCCTGCGTGTTTGTATTGCAACTCCCGAACATGCAGAAAGAAGAATGATTCAACGTGCTGTTGCTCGTTCAGCCTTGACCTCTGTGATGCAGACAAGCTGTGCAGTCGATAAGACACTCACTGAAAGTAAGATGACTGAAGCATACCAACTGACAGGTGGATACGTCAGCTACTTGAGAGACAATGCCGAGAAACTTATCCAACGGTTGAAAGTAGATGAGGAAGAACTGTTCGAACAGTGTATGGACTTCGGTGAGTTTGGGGCAGACTTTAGAGCAAGACCGAATCCCGAAGAGAAGAAGGAAAGCAATGACACCAAAGAACTCCCCACAAGACTGACCCATCAGTTCCTGCGGATGGCGTGTTGTGCTGCTGCATCAGTAGGGGAAACAGAGATCTCCAAGCGTTCCTGGGATGTGACACGTCGTGTGACGGTGGATACTTCGAAGGGTAGGACCTACGATATCGCTCAGACGTTGTTCGCAGAACAGGACACAGGGTTAAACATGAAGACTCTGTATAACAGAGTGAACGCAACAGAGTCAGAGATAAGGAAGCTGATTCGGTTCATGCGTTCCATTAAGGTCGTTCGTAAGGTAAGCGACTCTGAGAAATCCAAATCTGGTAGAATAAAGAAACGGGGAACGGTCTCGTATAAACTCACTGACCGCGTTTACAAACTGATGACCAGAGTGTTGGGAGAAGACAGTGCAGGCGACTGAGATATTGGATCGAGCGTTCGACCTGTTCAACATGAAGTTGTTTTATGGACAGTTGACGAAGTGTGTTATCCTGGTTCATCGACATAGGGGAGCTCATGGTTACTACCATCACAAAGCGTTCCAAGAGAAGAAAACGGGAAAGGTACTGCATGAGATCGCACTAACACCTGAGACGATGCAGCGAAAGGACAAAGATATAATCTCCACACTGGTCCATGAGATGTGTCACCTGCAACATCTGACGACAGGTAAGAAGATCCCGAAGAACATCGCTCACCACAATTCTGAGTGGGGAAAGATGATGCGGAAGGTTGGTCTCATACCGAGTTCAACCGGCCTTCCTGGCGGTAAGAAGACAGGGACGAGGGTCAGCCATTACATCGAGGAAGGAGGCAGGTTCGACACAGTATATGAGGAACACTGGAAACCTTTGAAGCATCAGTTCGAATGGTGCGAAGCGAAGGGAGAACCGAAAGAGAAGAAGGTCAGAGCCAAGAGGAAGACTTTCAAATGTGGTTGTGGTGTAAAAGCTACAGCAGAACCCGAAACGAAACTGATTTGTGGAACATGTGAGGAGGAGATGAAATGAGCGACGAAAAGAAAACTCCGGGAACATGGTGGTGGTTCAGAGGTGACCATGAAGGTAACTACCATGTTGGATTCCTTGTCGGCTATGACGAAGAAGGAGATGAGGTTTGGAAGGACGAAGATGGAGACAGCGGAAGAGGAGTATCTTCCAGTATCAGCTCGGAAAATGTACTGTATGAATTTGAGGGGTGTAAAGGATTTGAAGATTCTCTAGTCATTCCCGACATCCCTTCTGACTATGTTGGCAAGTACCGACATTTGACTCCACCCGATTTTCGATTCCCTGCTCCGGGAGATGCTTGGATATCTAAAACTGACTCTGGAGTCATCTTGGATTATGTTGACGACATGCCTAAGGAAAAACGGTGGATCGTTGAGATGATTCCTGAAGAGTCCGTACAGACTACGTTCAGTCGAGTAGCTAAGGAAGTTAACCAGGCTGAGACTGAAGCGATGATCGCTCACGTTAACCAGAAGAACGAACAGCAGACAGAACCCGTTCAGGGTTTCGTGATGTACACTTATGTCAACGTGGATGCAGAGACCAAAGAACCGAAGACTATCTTTCAGTCTCCTCGCAGGTTAGATCCAGTGGAATATCCTGAGTACCATTTACTCACGGAGTCTGTCTTCACTGTTCCCTGCTCGCTGTTGCAGAAGGACTGAGCCTCTCTGTCTCTTACCTAACCCTATAGGGTCAGGGGGGGAGAGGGCGGTGCGTTTACGAAGTATAATGATAATTTCTACCCGTACAATGGGGAAAATTTGTTAGGCTTATATAGCGGGTTACTCTTGTGGAAGGGAACACATGAAAGACATACTGTTGACACGCGAAGAACTTCAGGAGATTGTTGAGTACCGTTCTAATGGAATGTTGATTTGGAAGGCTCATAGGTGTAGGGCACAGAAAGGGGAAAGAGCAGGGTTCAGCCACGATCATGGATTCTCTGTGACTCTCTTTGGAGCAGTGTATAGGACAGATAGACTGGTCTGGATTATTCACCACGGAAGGGATGCTGGTCGTCTCAAACATGTCAATGGAAATCTGCACGATGATAGAATTGAAAACCTGGAAGCTATTCCTTTCAAGAGAAAAGCAAAGAGAGTGAAGAAAGATCCCATTGAAATTCCTGTATCAACTGATCCTTACTGGAAACATCTTCAGTACGCTAATGCTGCAGCGAATGGAAGAGTTGATCCAAGGTATGTCGCTCCTATTGTCCCTCATGAACCCGGAACAATCTCTGTTGAGATGATCCCAACAAAAGGATTCAAATTCTAATGACCGAAACAAGACAACCCGGAACGTGGTGGTATTGTGAAGGTTCGCCCGATCTTGTTCGGGATTTCACCACAGATGAACTCAGGGTATTACGTGCGTGTGTTTCTAAGGCAATTGAACTGAAGGAGAAGAAGTAATGGGAATGTTGAAAGAGTTGTGGATGAGTAAGAAGTTCCGAGCAGCACTAACAGCGATGATCGTTGTGGTGTTGGGGACTACTGTTGGATTGGAAGAGTCTCAAGCCAGGTCATTAGTTGAGATTCTAATGGCTTACATTGTTGGTCAAGGATTGGCTGACACGGGTAAGGAAGCAAAGAAGTTGTAATCACAATCCCTGCTGGTTCGCCAGTGGGGTTTTCCTTTGGAGGAGATAGGAATGGAGTGGATGACCTTACCTTAAAACGTACTAGGAATTCCACCTTTATTGAATTTAAGGAATAACTATGGTCAGTAGGAAGAAGAAGGAAGTGAATTCAACACGTTCAATTGAACGGTCAAGACGGAAGAAGACGTTGTCCACTTCAAGTGTTGAGGAGTTGAGATGTCAGAGTGGATGGGAGGCTTTGAGTCCTAAACATCAAGACTTCATCATGGCTTATGTTTCATGCGGAAATCCTACTGAGGCTTGTCGAAGGAATGGATATAAGGGACCTCACAATGCTGCTGTGAAGATGATGAAGAACCCTCAGGTCAAGCAGTATCTTGGATGGTGGAAGAATAAGGTTTATGAGAGCCAGGAGATTGATACTCTTGAGCTTTTCAGTAACTTGAATCAGACCATAGCGAGGAGCATTAAAGATTATGCTGAACCTGAGTCTGGGATGTTGGAGACTAATGTCCACAACCTTTCAGATGAAGCAGCGAAGCAGGTTGACGGTATGGAACAGGAGGTTGCAGAACTGTATGGACCTGATGGTGAAGTGGTTGGTCGTAAGATCAAAACCAAGTTGAAGCTCATACCTAAAACTCCAGCGGTGAAACTTGCTGCGGAGATTGCAGGTCTCATGGATAGAGACGAGTCCAAGAAAGCTATCATGAGTATTGACTGGGATGCGATGGTTGGGAAACCACCTGAAGCAGATGGAGAGATGGACGACATTGAAAAGAAGTTGGCAGCGATTGAAAAGAAACCCGGAACCCGAGTTAAGAAGAAAAGGAAGAGGATAAAATGAGCGGTCACGTACTTTGTATCATCTGGATGTATCGGTTTGTCCCACCTCAATTCGATGTTCCATCGTTGGTGTATACTCTGGTCCACCCTCATTGGGTTGGTGTCGCTCACGAAACTTTTAAGGAGGATATGGGATGTACCTGCTGAACTTAACGAATGAAGAAAAGTTGCTCATTGAAAAGGCTCTATGTCGACAGGTGACCAACTTATCCAGAGAGAAAGCTCCAGAGGCAGTCATCTCTGTTGTGGAGACGTTACTGTTGAAGATCGCAAAGATAGACAAGGAGCAGGGATGATTGCCAAGTTGGAATCAACGCTCATCGATCCGATGAAGCTCATCAAGTTGTGCTGGCCCTCCGTTACAATCTACCGGGAGCAGAAGGAGATCCTGTACAGCGTTGAAGAGAATCCCGAGACGGTTGTTCCTGCTGCTAATCAGCTCGGTAAGGACTTCATCGGAGCTTTGTGCGTGTTGGTGTTCTTTCTGCGAAGACAGTCCGCACGGGTCGTCACAACGTCCGTAGACCAACCTCAGCTTGAACAAGTATTGTGGGGAGAGATTGCAAACTTCATAGCGACCAGCGAGTACAAGCTACCGCTGAGGGTGAACCACCTCAGTATCAGACGTGTGGACAAGTATGGCAATGAAGATCCTAAAGGATATCTGATTGGTCGAACTGCAGCGAATCAGGCCGGTCTTCAGGGGCATCACCTTGCAAGAGGACCGGGAGGTACTCCGACAACAATGGCGATGTATGACGAAGCAAGTGGTATCCATCCAGACATGTTTCAAGCGACTGCAGCGTGGAGACATACCATGCTCATCATTGGCAACTGCTTTCCCTGTCGAAACTATTTCTATCAGAGCAGTAAGGAAGGAGACCTCAGAGATCCACTTGATTCATCTCGACTATTACGGAAGGTAATCAAGATCAAGGCAGAACATTCCCCGAACGTTCGACTTGCATTGAGAGAAATAGAGCAGGGTCACAAACCTAGTTTTGAAGAACTGATACCCGGAGTTGTAGGCTACCGGGATTTGATCGTTCGCAGGTCGACATGGAATGAAATGGCTCAGAAGATAGGACTGGACGCAGAGTTCTATGAGGGAGCTGATGTTAAGATGTACCCCGATGAGCGTATTCAGCAATCGGAAGAACGCTACCTCACCAACAACGACGACACAGCGATGAGCATTGGAGTGGACCCTGCTGCTGGCGGTGACAACACTTCTTTTGCTGTTGCCAGTGAAACCAAGTTGTTGAAGTTGAAATCGATGAAGACACCGAACACAATGGAAATCGTTTACAAGACCATTGACCTGATCCATACCTACGGAGTGAAGGCTCAGAACGTGGGGATTGATGCCGGTGGAGGTGGAATACAGATCGCTCACCAGCTAAGGGCGAAAGGATACAGGGTACGGACGATCAACTTCGGTGGATCGTTTAAGCTGCAGAAGCGTGCTGGAGTTGCTCCAGTGCGTGTGCGTAACGAAGCGGAAGAAAAGATGCAGGCATACAGAAACAAGCGAGCGTTCATGTATCACCTGCTTTGTTTACGTTTAGATGAGAACAGCGGATACTCATTGTTCGATATCAGTACGGAGCAGTTTAGATATACATCAGACTTCAAGTCTTGTACACTTAGAGAACAGATGGACCCGATTCCTTTTCTGATCGACAACAAAGGAGTGATTTTTATGTTGTCTAAAGCGAGGAAGACACAAATCCCGGGTCAACTGAATGCGGATAAGGAGATGACGTTAACCGAAATAGTGGGACACTCACCCGATGAATTGGAATCTGTGTTACTTGCATTGATGATTCAATATGAGAAACCTCTTACACTGGGAGGTGGACTGGGAGGGTAGTGTGGAAGAGGACCCAATGGAAGATCCTTATTTACTGATGAAAGAGACTGCTCAAGCGGTCGGATGGTTTTTAATCAAGACTGCGGTTGTCGTAGGTCTTATCACATATGGTTTACACTTAGGAGGAATATTATGAGCACGACAGAAATCGATTTCACTGAGACTGAAGGTCTTACAGCAGAACAGATGATGAACGAGAAAGCACAGATCCGACAGGATAAGATGGATTTCGTGGCTAACTCACATTCAAGGTCTGCAGCACTGCTGGAGAAACTGTTGGACCCACGGAGAGACGTGGATAGGGAGTGTGGGTTTCCTGTCGAGATGGATGAGACGATCATTGCTCGGATGCGTACTCGTAACAGTCTGGCGGATAAGGTGCTGAGCCTGTATCCCAACCACTGTTGGAAGACATCACCAGAGATCTTAGAGAATGCAGATCCAGATGACGTTACAGATTTTGAAAAAGCGTTTGAAGACCTGCACTCGTCTCTCCGTATTGACAATGTTCCTGTTGACAGGAAAGACGAGGAACGGGTGACGTGGTTCAACGACAACGAATCCTCTCCGTTGTGGAACATCTTTCGCAGAGCACATAAGCTCAGTGGAGTCGGTGTCAATGGATACGGGGTAATCCTGTTGGGGTTTAATGATGGGGCAGATATGGATGAACCTGTCGAGCCTGCGGAGAGTCTTCGGTTGATCTACGCTACTCCCTATGAAGAGAGTCATGCGAGTGTTGCTTCCTTTGGAGAGGATGCTACTTCGAAAGACTACCGGCGTCCGTTGACTTACAACCTGACCACAGACGATGGAACGGTAAGTCTTCGCAGTGGTCAATCCACAGTGCAGTCGGCAAGGACAAACACGACGTTCACCGTTCACCACAGTCGTGTCATTCACATCTGTAACGATCCAGAGTCTTCAGAGTTGTTCAGCCAGTCTCTGCTCCAGAAAGTCTGGAACCCATTGTTGGGAACGGACAAGTTGATCGGAGCAGGTCCAGAAGGATACTGGAAAATGGCATTCACCAAGCTCCTGTTGGAAACGATGCCTGGTATCACGAAGGACGACGTGGATGTAGACTCAATGCGTGATGAGATCTTCAAGTTTGAGAATTCCATGCAGGGAGTGCTGGCATTCTTTGGTATGAAGGGAAATAGTGTAGCTCCAGAGGTCACAGATCCTGGTCCTTTCATGGACATGCTCACTGACTGGATTTCTATGGCGATGGATTGCCCTAAACGGATCTTCATGGGTAGTGAGCGTGGAGAACTGGCTTCCAGTCAGGATAAGCAGGGTTGGAACGAAGTGATCGCAGGTCTTCAAACAGGATTTGTATCTCCTCGAATCATCGCTCCGTTTATCGACCGTTTGATATACCTGAAGGTTCTGCCAGAGCCTTCTGAGGGGTACTACATCGAATGGCCAGAACTTAACAAGCAAAGCAAGTTGGAGTCAGCAGACGTTGCAGGCAAGCGAGCTGAAGCTATGGTCAAGTATGTCTCCGGTGGTGTTGGCGACGTACTCATGGGAGCAGACGATTTCCTCAAGAGGGAAATGGGTTACTCGCAGGTAGACGTTAGGGAGATCTCAGAGAACTTCGAACCACTGCCTCAGATAGACACAGGAGAAGGAATAGAGAAAAGTCCTGTCATTCCACTGAAGACACCAATCACCAGACCACCTCAAGGGGAAAAATCTAATGGAGGCTGACATACGTTCCGTTGATAAAGGAGACTGTGGAAGAGTCTTCGATGCGAAGGGATTGGAAGTTGAGAATTGTATTTGGGCTAACCTGAAAACAGGTGAGTGTGAATCTTTTGTAACGAACAGAATTGGAAAGTTCATTATCAACGCTAAGAAGGATGCGTTTGAAAAACTCAGACAGGTGCGTCCAGCTCCAATGAGATTTGAAAGGGTTGAGTGATGCCTAACGTAGATCCCAGCAGATCCAAGATATTGAGAGAACGGTTTGAGCGTGAGTTCATTCGCCGTTACAAGAAACTCAGACGCGATGTGATTGATAAGGTCGATACCGAAGATTCCTTTGGACTGAAGGCCATCAACAACACAGTGTGGAAACCACTATCCCAGGACAAGCAAGTAAAAGAGTTTGAAAAGTGGCTGTCAACACAAGTGAAGGGGACCGTAGAGAACGGGAACTATTGGACGCCATACATCAAAGAGAGTTACGAAAAAGGAACGTCACGTATGTACCGGGACGTGAACAAATCTCAGCTCGCTACTGATGCAGTTGGACTGGATAGCAGTACAAAACAGTTCATCAAGTTCTCGTTGACTCGACCGGAGACAGTAGCCAAAGTGAAGATGATGGCGGGACGTGTGTTCACTGATCTGCAGGGAGTTAACTCTGCGATGAGTACACAGATGTCCCGTGTCCTTGTGGAAGGTATGTCAAGAGGAGACAGTCCACGTCTCATGGCCAAAAACATGGCTGATCGTGTGGACAAGATCGGCATCACCCGTGCTCGCATGATCGCAAGGACAGAGGTGATTCGGGTCCATGCTGAAGGGCAGTTAGACACGCTTGAAAGTTTAGGACTGGACAAGGTCCAGATCATGGTGGAATGGACGACGTCCGCTTCCCCCTGTCCATTATGCTCCGACATGTCTGGAGCAGTGTTTAAGGTAAAGGAGGCCAGAGGGCTCATTCCTAGGCATCCAAATTGTGTCTGCGTCTTTATACCTGCGAACCTCGGAGAGAGTCCCAGAGGGCAGCAGAGAGGACAGAAGAAGGTCAGAAAGGCGGTTGACAGATCGCTCAAGTCAGAGCGTCCCAAGAGCAAAAAGAATCAGTCCATTGATGCAGACAGACGGGCATCACGTTGGGCAGGAAGTCAGGTTAGAATCACTAAACGAAAAAGGAGAACCAAATGAGCGACGAACCTGTTGACATGGAAGTAGGTGCGGAAGATCTGCTAAGACATAAACCCGTTCCATTGGGAAATCTGCAGTCGTTCATGGAGGAGGTGGAGTTGGTACGCAATACCGATTCCTGTTGTGACCTTGAACTACAAACCAAGTTCATAAACCAAAGACACGATTTCAACCTGGAAGACATAACCCTTCCAGCTCCTTACTCCATGACGTTCAAGGGGAGCAAGACCACAGTCCATTGGCCTCCTAGTGAACGATTCTTGCGAGCGAAGAAAACAATTGAGGGGATGACATGAAACCTAATTTCTTTCTGATTTGTGTTGCCGTGTTTGGAGCCACCTTTGGATATGGAGTGATAATAAGCGATGAGGTTGAAGATATTCAAAATCGCTATCGGGAACCTCCTGTTTCTCAAAGTCTGGAGTTTGAACCTTACGTCTATCAAGCGGAAGTGGTCTCTGTCTATGATGCTGACACCGTAACACTGGACGTGGATTTAGGGTTCAACATTACGACAGAGCAGAAGTTCAGACTGTACGGAATCGACGCATGGGAGATGAGAGGTGACGAGCGTTCAAAGGGTACAATTGCAAGAGACTGGTTGAGGGGTCAGATACCTGATGGATCAACTGTGTACATCAAGACAGAGAAGGACAAGCAAGGAAAGTATGGACGTTACTTGGCGACCATCCACAAAGACATCGGGGAAGGATCTCTGAATGTTAAGTTGGTGGAATTAGGACATGCCGTTTTCAAGGAGTACTGACATGATTGCTGTCTGCTTAACTGACACCAAAACCAGAATCAGAACGTTTGACACAGACCATCTGGAAGACGTTCTTAACATTGAAAGAATGAGCTTTCCTAATCCGTGGGACTGGAAAGATTTTCACAACTACATGAGTGATCTCACTTTCAATGGTTATGTTATAACCTATTCTCCAGCTCCCTCCGAGACTGAATTTGTGGTTGGATATCTGGTATATCAGGCCATCCTTGATTCTGTGAGAATCTTCAACGTAGCTGTCCATCCAGATTTTCGATGGTTTGGATTGGGGAACAAGTTGGTCACGCGTTTGAAACAACGTACAACCTTAGTTCCTTCTTTGAAAGTTGTTGATACACTGGTCTGTGAAAAGAACCTTGACGCTCAGTTGTTCTTTCAACATCTGGGATTCAATTGGGTCGAGACTGTCAGGAAGGCATACATTGAAGGAGACGGGAACGCATACAGGATGGAACTATCCCTAAAGGAACAAAAGTAGTGAGATCAATGCCTCAATATACGGAACTGGAACATCAGCTTGACCTTCTTTTAAGTGACGGGAAACGTCACTCGTTTGCAGAGATACGGAAGGTTGTTAGAGAACACTACGACGACAGTCAACTGTCCAACGCTAACGTTACACAGGCAGTGAAGCGACTGCGGAAGAAGATGAGAACCCTGGAACCTCAGTGCGAAGTTGTTAACACTTTTGCAGGGTATAAGGGATATTGGAGGAAGTTTCGCAGGCTCGATGACAGCTAACCCGCTATATGAGCCTAATGAAACGTCAATTATTTACAAATCCGTCCTCGCCATTTAGATTTCCCCTAATCCAAGGGAGATTTGAATGGCGATTACAATTGTGAACTCAAAGTTGAAGACAGGCTTCCGTAAGGAGCGTCTTCACGACCGTCCGCATATCGTTATTCCTACAACCATGATCGTTCCCGGTGTCCTTAACGGATCTGCCGGTGCTGGTTACTACTCGAAAGAGGAAAACCAAAAGAGCGTTGATCTATGGAATGGAATGCCTGTCGTAGCACCTGAACATCCGAACGATGAAGGCAAGTTTGTCTCCGCTCGGTCTCCAGATATCCTAAATAAGTTTGGTGTCGGAATTGTGCTTAACACTCGCAATGAGAACAACCTCACAGCAGAGACATGGTTGGACGAGCGTAAGACACAGGAGGTAGATCCTCGAATCCTGTGGAGAATATACAACAACGAACCAGTTGAAGTGAGTACTGGTTTATCTGCAGTACATAACAAGACTCCAGGAGAGTTCAAAGGGTCACGGTATGATTGGGCAGCGTTGAACTATCGGCCTGACCACCTTGCAATCCTTACCGATCAAATTGGAGCGTGTTCTCTGGCAGATGGATGTGGACTGATGGTCAATCAGCTTACGTTCGACCAGATCCACACTCAGCTCTCATTGCTGTTGCGAGAACAGCACGCTGGATCAAATGAGATCACCTACCTTGAAGATGTCACCAGCACTTATGTGATTTACATGCTGGGAGACCAATTGCGAAAACAACCATACACGAAGACACGGGATGAACTCTCTTTGACAGGAGCTTCGGTGAATGTCGAATTGAAAAAGTCCTATGTGGTTGTCAACAGTGTTGTTGACGATCAATCAGCAGTAAGCAATTCCGCAAAAGGATCTGCTATGAATAAGACCGAAATGGTCAACTCAATTATCAACAGCGGTTGCGACTGCTGGGGAGAGGGTGAACGGGAGATCCTTAACGGATTTACCGAAGACCATCTTCAACGGATGAACAAAGGACTCACAATCTTTGACAAACAGAACAAGATTGTGAACACGCTTCGCAAAGGTATGGAGACCGATGAATTCACCGTCACGTTCAACGACGATGAAACAGGAATCCTGGTCAACACCAAAACCAAACCTGTCACAGAACCTGTTCAGGAACCTGTACAGAACCACAAGATCACGATGGAAGATCTTCCTCAGGAGTTGCAGGATCAGCTTGCTTTCGCCAAGTCGGTTCAGAACCGTGAGAAGGATACCATCATTGAAGAAATCGTTGGCAACTCCAGCGATGAGAAAAAGGAAGGTCTCAGAAAGACTCTGGCCTCCAAATCTTTTGCTGATCTGCAGTTCATGAAAGAACTCATTCCAGCTCCAGTCACAGCAGTTTCAAACTTCGCAGGTCGTTCCGGTGGTCAGGCTCCAAAGCAGACATCGGAATCGAACTTCGACAATGACGACGCTTTGACTGTTAACGCATTCACCTTTCAGGAGAATTAAAAATGGCTAAGGGCAATTCAATAGTCCTGTCCGCTGCTCCACGTGGAGTCCACAGTGAAGGTACTGTGAACGGTGCTGCTGTCCAGCCTGGCATGTTGCTTCAGCTTGACGTTAGTGCCGGACTCGACAGCGACGGACGACCTCATTATGAGTTGTATGCTGGAGGCACTGGTCTCCGCTCACCTCTCATCGTTGCTGACATCGGCTTCCGTGGTGGAATCGCTTCCACTGTATACGCCGACAATGACCGCATCCGAGTTTACTACCCTCTTCCGGGTGACGAACTCAACGTACTTGTTAAGACCGGACAGGTCCTAACGTTCGGAGCACTTCTGATTTCAGAGACTGCCACCGGACTTGTACTTCTCACCACTGGTACGCCGGAGACTGAGCCTTTCATCTCATTGGAAGCTCAGACCACTTCTGGTAGCGAGTTGGTTCACGTTCTTTGCACAGGAGTCTAACCTATGTATGTCAATGACTTTGTTTTCAATGGTCAGACCTCCGGCGAATTGGGCGGAATTCTGAACCAGGATAATGGAATGGGAGTTCGGTTTGATACCGGACTGCTGCGTCCATATTTCGAACCACGGAAGAGTGATGGTCGAATGGTTCCCGTGTGTTCGATGAACACCGGACGAACTGTCGACATCAAAGGTTCAGATGGAAAGGCACTCGTCATCAATGGCGAGAACGTCACCGCTCCCGTCATGGAAGTGGTTGAGGTAAAAGACTTGATTGACGCAGGGATTCAATCTCCTGTGTTCAATGCAACGTCTCTCACCAAAGACCAGTGGATTAAGTTTGACACCCGTGTCCAGCGTGCATTGCGGAATCGCTTGCGTGCATGGGCGGACCTGTCTGCTGCCAATCCAATGGGCGGATTCGATGGTATGTCCTCTGAGATGCTCGAATATGAGACTATCACAGATGACGGTGAAGCTATCGTCGACATGGACGGCGTGAGCGAAGGTCGATCCGATGAGAGTACCTATCAACTGCAGGGACTCCCATTGCCGATCACTCACAGTTCTTTCTACATCAGCAAGCGTAAGTTGGCTATCAGCCGGAAGAACGGTACTCCTCTGAGTACTATCCGTGCTGAACATGCTGCTCGACGTATTGCTGAGAAGATTGAGCAGACTCTGATTGGTACGATCACGGGTATCCAGTTTGGCGATGTTGCCAACTATGGAATTCAGCCTACTGTTTATGGTTACCTGAATCACCCTCATCGTCTGACAAAGAGTGACTTCACTGCTTCAGCGACTGCAACAGGCGAAAACCTGTTGGATGAGTTTCTGGCAGCACGGGGTCAGCTCAACACTGCCAACTTCAACGGTCCTTGGATGGTCTATGTCTCCACGGCATACGACGACATCCTGGACGACGACTTCAAAGCCAACTCAGACAAGACAACTCGTCAGCGTCTGTTGGAAATCGACGGCATCCAGAACATCAAGAGGTTGGACAACCTCACAGGTGATGTAATCATCTTTGTTCAGATGGACCCTGAAGTCGCTGAAGCTGTTAATGGTCTGGACCCTCAGACTGTACAGTGGGAATCGAACGCTGGGATGCGTCTTAACATGAAGGTCCTGACCATTCAGGTTCCATTCATCAAGACGTTCTCAAGCAACACGACAGGTATCCTTCACGGAACGACATCGTAACCTGTCCACCAAAACCTGATCCCCTCCTCAATACCGGGGAGGGGATTTTTCTGGAACAAAGGAATTCACAATGCCGAAAAAGACAGAAGACAAGAAAAAGTATTGCTTCAAGATCCTTATGGGTCTTCATGGTGAGGGTGGAAAACTCTATGCCAACAAGAAAGCACAGAAAGACATTCAAGATCACGATGGAGACATCATCCACACGGACAGTGACCTCGCTACCAAGTTCAACAGTCGAGGAGTGACGAAGTTCATTCCTTTCGATGCTGAAGACTTCGTTAACGACAAAGTTGAACCGGATGCTGAAGGTAACGTAGACTTCCAGGGGATGACTGTCTCAGAGCTCAAGAAGTTTGCTGACGACAATGAGATTGATCTCGGTCCAGCAACTTCCAAAGCAGACATCCTTGAAGCTGTTCTTACAGCATGGGGAGATGACTAATGCGAGCCACGGAGTCAGACCTGAGAGCAATTGTCGACACAGACACAACTCTGAATGTCACTGTGTTCCTACGGACTGCCAACGTGCTCACAGACAAAGTTGAGGATAAGGATACAGACTCGACTCTCTCAGCCAAGGAGCTGAAAGAAATTGAGATTTATCTGGCAGCTCATTTCTATTCTCACAGAGATCAATTGTACAAATCCAGATCCACAGACAATGCAAGCGGAACGTTCCAAGGAACTACCGCTATGGGACTTGACAGTACGCAGTACGGTCAAACCGCTCAACTCATCGATTCTACTGGTTACCTATCTCAGCTTGAACAGCAAAAACAGAGACAGGAATCAGGGATTTGGTGGTTGGGCATCACGGATGATGCAGCCTATCCCAGCACGTAAGGAAACCTCATGCCTGTCGAATACAAATCAACAGAGGACCTGACGTATTGGGCATCAGCAGGAGTTAACGACGACGGAATTGACATTGTCTCTGCTGCTGCTCTTAAACGTGGACGATTGATTATTGGGAAAAGGGAAATACAGGATGGGCTGAGTGGAGCTTTCTCGATTGATGCCATTATTACTGACATTGATTTCGCTCCGCCTATCCATTCTTTCTTCACCAGAGAAACGATAGCGAACCTTGACGAGAACGATCCCCCTGAGATCTTCGAACTTGTTGAACTCAGGGAGGTGCCAGACATCAAAGGTAAAAACTTCAGACGTACTGGGTTGATGCTCAGATACAAAAAGAAACTTCCACCCGAAAGTTAACCAACAAAGGAACACTCATGTCAGTCTCAGAAACATTCGAAGGCAAACTGAAAGAACAACTGGAAAACCGAATCACCAGCATCATCCAGGAGAAGGATGGTGAGCAGGTTGAAATCAAGGGTTCTTTCATCGCGATCATTCTGCCAATCCTTATCCAACTTATGTCTCAGTGGATGGATGGATGTAACGACACTCCAGAACGTGCTGCAAAGCGTGTCAAGCGAATGGGAGTGTGGACTCGAAACAACCTGATCAAAGGTATTCGGTCCGAGCCTGTGTTGAACCCAGTCGCTATGGAGTGTAACGATTCTGTCAAGGCAGTGATCGAGGAAGCGACTGTGGAAGAACTTACAGCGATCAACAAAGAGCACGCTGAAGAGTCCATCAACTGGACACCGTTCGGAGGTGTCAAATGAGAACCCTCCTATTCATTGCGTGCATGGTTGTTCCTGCGTGTGCTTACGCTCAGGCAAGTGCTGTTATCACAGGACCAGAGAAAGCTAACCTCGGAGATCTGGTGATCCTGTCTTCATCAGGTTCCACAGGTACTGCAACTGAATGGAGATTGGTCAATAGTGAAAAAGCATACTTGGCTCTCCAGGGTCAATGTGTCTTCGCTTCAGGCACTGCTGGAAATTATGTGTTCGTCCTATCGGTTGCCGATTGCGACGACCTTGATGGAGCTTCGGTCTCGGTTGCAGTTCATACCGTTACTGTCGGTAATCCTAAACCAACTCCGGGTCCGCACAATCCAGACGTTCCTGTTATTCCAGAGCCTAAACTTCCAGCCTGTTCCAAGGCTATTTTCGACAGTATGAAAACTGTTGATTACAGAGGGGACGAGGTTCAAACTCTTGCGAAGAACATCAAGAACATCGCAGGGAAGGCAGCCGGATTATCCTGGACTCCTCGACAGATGAACGAGGAACTAGGGAAGATCAACTCTTCCTTTAATGACGACGACACCAAAGCGAGATGGAATGACTGGATTGTAGTGTTCGCAGATTGTCTCAAGGATGCTAAGAAAGACAGTCAGCGGAACGAAGCTATTTCAATCTTCATGGAGATCGCAGAAGGAATGGAAGAGTACCTGAAGTGGAAAGCAGCAGGCGGAACAACTTCGTTCTCATCCCCTGCTCCAACTTCTGGTTCTCTGGCAGACGTTCTCAACGCTATGAAGAATTCAGTTGGCGGTCTGAGGAACGATCTTAACTCCATCAAAAAGGAGTTAGGTGAATGACCTTTCAGATCAAACCTGAAGATTCTGGTTGGCTTGCTCCAGACCTGCGAACACGCGGAGTCCAGAAGGAAGTTGATCAGGTAATGTCTACCATGCCTTTGATGACTTCTGAAGGGGAAGCTATCAGAGGGAGTTGGAATGGTGAGACTACTCGACTTGACCAGATCCTCAAAAAACTGGCTGGATATTATCCAATTGTTCGACAACTGATTGGAGACTGTGTTTCCTTCGGTTGGGGTAAAGGAATCATGGTCACGCTCGCCTGCGACATTATTGTCAGAGGTGAGGAGGAGAAATGGCCTGGTCACGAGATCTGTACAGAATGGATATATGGAACTTCCCGTGTTGTCGCTGGTCGTGGTCGACTTGGTAACAGTGACGGTTCTGTCGGTGCTTGGGCAGTACAGAGCACGTCACCAGGAGGTCAGGGGACGCTTCTGCGGAAGGTTTACATCGCAGGCGGTACAACGTTCGACCTGTCGAAGTACGATCCCAGACGGTCGAAGACGTGGGGACACCGTAGCCTTCCGCTGGAGCTCTTGGAGCCAGAGGGCGACAAACACCCAACATCTCAGAAATCGGCTCTTGTGGGGTCATTTGAGGAGGCTGCAGACGCTATTCACAACGGGTACGCAGTGCCAGTCTGCAGCAATCAAGGTCTGACAGATCGCAGAGACGCTCAGGGATTCGTCAAAGGTTCTGGCAGATGGAATCACTGTATGGTGTTCGTTGCAGTTCGGGGAGATCGTCCCGGTCTGATGGTTGATAATACTTCATGGGGAGACTGGGTCAGTGGTCCTGCTCCAGACGACATTCCAAAAGGATGTGCATGGTTGGACGCTAAGACCTGCGACAGGATGTTGAAACAGGACGACAGTTACGCAATTCCAGGGTTCAAAGGTTTTGAAAATAGATCGGAGAATTTCCAATGGAAACCATTCGGATAAAACCACGATTGATTTTCCTGGCTCTGATCTTTGGATTGATCTCTGTTCAGGGTTGCGAACTGAAGGCAGACGAGTGGACAACATTATTCGGAACATCCAACCACGTATACACAGCGGAGGATGTAACGTTAGTGGATTACGGAACAGTATGGTGTAATCCGTGCAGGCAAATGAAGCGAGACGTTTTTCCAAAGCTGAAGGGGATATGTGAAGTCCATCCTGTCGACGCTGATTCTCTTTCCAAAAGTGAGAGGGAAGAAAGAGGGATAACTCATTACCCAACATTGAAGTTGATTGTAAGAGATCCAGAAGGAGTATGGAGACACCTTCCAAGATCCGGCAGCACTGCGAACGGTGTCAGCAGAACTGAATTCGTTCAGTGGGTTGGATACACCAGTCTGGACAAGATCAAAACAGAAGTCAACAGAGTTCTGAAAGAACTAAACTCCAATGTCTCGAAAGGTTCTCCCGCTGTCGAATTCAAAGAGACTCCAGAACGCTCGTTCAAGAACAAACCTCCTCAAGTAAAGGTCGCCTATGAAACCACAGAACTTGTGAAGATCCCTGGTTCAGGTTGGAACGAAGGGAGAACAGCGTGCGGAGATAAAACCTGTTCAATGTGTTACTCACAGTACATAACTCAGACTGTCACCAAATACAGAACGGAGGATGCAGGTCAAGCTAACTGTCCACAGGAAGTCGTTGACAAGATGCTTAAATCCTTAAACGTGAAAGAAGGTGATCATCTACTGGATATTGGATGCGGGGACGGCAACATTCTCAGGACTGCCGTCTCCCGCTATGGATGTACAGGGATTGGAATCGAGATTGATCCAGTCAAAGTAAAGCAGGCCAGAGAACTTATTGAAAAGGAGGGGATGTCAGACCGGATTGTGATTATTGAGATGGATGCTGCACTGTTCAAGCCTGAAGATTATGGAGTGACGTGTGCAGTCGCTTATCTCTATCCTGAGACATTAGAGAAACTCCTTCCGATGCTTGAACCATTATCCAGGTTTGCATCAGCCTTCCACGATGTTCCAGGGTTAGAAATGTCAAAGATTGACAAAGTCTATTTGCGGAAAAACAACTTCGCAAATTTATTCCCATGACTTACTCCTAAGAACATCATCAACGAGGAATAACATGTCTGTCAAAAAGGATAAAGACAGTGATCAAGAATCAAATGAATCTGAAGAGTCTTCAAGATGGTCTCTCGCTGAAAAGATTGCTTCCAAGATCACAGGCAAGCAATTCACAATCATATTCATCGTGATCATTGTGGCATACGTCGCCATTGAGATCACCAAACTAATAAAGGAAGCGGAGTAATGCCTGTCATCACATTAACGTTGGTTCAGTCGTTGATTCTTATTTTCGGACTAGCTGTTGCTTTCTTTGGACGGGATTACAGTCTAAGGAATCGAGGATCCTGTCGAAAAGCGTTTGCTCTATTCTCGGTTCTCTTGGTTATAACTCAGTTCAGCTATCTCACCAATGTTCATGCTGAACACGTCGTCTGTATTACGGAAGCTCCTTCTGACGTTGAAATGCTTCCTTGTGAAGAAGAATTTATTTCCGTTGGGTTGGACTTTCCAATTCATGCTGTGCAAAACTAAACGTTTTGATGAAGGTTGAGTAATGGGTAATCCATTAGGACCAATTGAAGGTACGAAGTACATCAATCCCTCTGTGACCGGCATTATCTATGTCGACGCCAGTGGGCTTCAACGTACTGACGGTCCAACCTGGGACGGAAGCACGCTGGCTGTCGGTCCTGCTGGTGATGGTACGGGGACGGTAAACGCTGAATACTTTCGCGTAGGTGAAACCAATGTATTCGATCACGCTACGGTCGGTACATACTGGTTCAAAACGTACTGGTCAGGAGCCG
>Ga0208299_1000746_pt1 | contig 27943 bp, 12 predicted proteins | sample 15_taG_FD_184089 | JGI IMG/M metagenome (GOLD analysis project Ga0208299, IMG submission 184089) | Marine viral communities from the Subarctic Pacific Ocean - 15_ETSP_OMZ_AT15312 metaG (SPAdes) (version 2) | ecosystem: Environmental > Aquatic > Marine > Oceanic | place: Pacific Ocean | collected...
TTAACTCTAACTACTAGACCAGAATCTGGATCAAGTAGTTTAATCATCAACTTATCAATCTTTTTATTTAGCTCTTTAATATCCTTTCTCAGCATTTCTATATCTTTTTGCATTAGTGCTACTTCTTGATTGCAGAGTTTACACTCTGGCGGCATTATTGTTGTCATTTTATAATCACTTGTTTTTTATAGTTATTTAATCGTGGTAATAACATAGTCCACTTTTTGCGCTAGTTTTCATCTTACACTTCTTACCGTCAGACTTAATCTTCTTACACTGTATTTTTTTACCATCAGTTCGTTGCTTAACTTCCTCGTGTATAGTACAAGCATCGCCAGCATTAGCAACAGAGTTTCTACACCTTTTTCCCTTTGTACTTACGTGTCTACATTTAGGATCTACCAACACCCCTTTTTCTTGTAACTCTTTTTCCTTTGCGATTTGCTTATCTATTTTTGCTTGTTCTTCAGCTTGCTTCTCTACTTTTTTTATTTTTTGTTTCTTTTTTCTTTCGTAAGTTTTTTGGGTTTTAATTTCCTCTTTAACTTCTTCAATTTGTTTATTCTTAATTCCAAAATTCCAAGGAGCCCAACCAAGAAGGAAAGCTATTCTTTGCCACGCTTCATGTTGTTTGTTTAGTGATTCCCTAACGTTTTTATACTTAGTTTCCATTCTAGCTAAAGGTAAGTTTGTAGCAAACTCAATAACGTTAAACATAGCATTCCACATTGGGTTATCAATATCAAATGTTTCCATTTCTTTCATAATATCTTTATCCCACCTTAATGTTCTATCTGCACTAAGTAATTGTCTAGCTTTAATACTAAGTGGAGGAGATACTTTTAAAGCTTCTACTAAAATAGAATCTCTATCACCAGCCGCTCGTTTCAATATTATATTTTTAATAGTAGCAATAACAGCACCGTGTACACCTAAACCCCTTAACACACCATCTGCCATATTGTCTGCTACTCTATGTTTTTTCTGTTTGAAAAACTCCTCATCATCTTCGTCATCACTAAACATCATTGCAAATAATGCTGATTGCATACTATAGAATATTAAATTTTGTATAGCGGTGTAATATGCTATTTTACCAACTTTTGAAGCAAGAGAATTTGGACCTGTAACACCTTCATACCTACCATTAACTATATTTAAAATTTCCTTCTTACTTAATCTCATGTACTGCATAGGTGTATTTTGGAACGCTAATATTAACCTACCTAATACAGATGCCTGTTGCATAGATATTCTATCTGGTCTTGAAGACTGTTGTGTTTCTTCTGCCGCTTCTTGAAAATCTAACCAAGCCTTTGCTTCAGCTTCTGTTTGAGTCATCCCTTGTTTTAAATAAGTCTTTATTCTATTTCTATAAAACGTAGAGCCACCCATAGCAATAGCAAAACTATCTGCAATTTTTGTTGGTGTAAAACCTACTCTTAATAAATATCTTATAGCTGCTCTAGCTGGATTAACAGAACCCTCTACCTCTGACATTAACTCGTTAGATTCTATAGTTGTTTTTAACCCAGCTCGTCTCTGTCTTAACATATCTGAATTGAATATAAAAGCAAAATCTTTCCAAAACTGTTTTTGATTAGCAAAAGCTTTAGCTGCTGAGGCTACATTATTATCTCCCCAATTTATAAAGTTTACTGTAGATAATGTTTGTAGTACAGCTGATCTAGAATTCCAATTCATAACAACACTAATACCACCGTTTAACCAATTAATAAAATTATTTACAATTCTATTTTGTCCAGTAGGTCTGTTACTACCGTTTTCCATACGATATAACATATCTTCTAAAGCTTCTCTAAAATTACTACCGTATATAAATTCTATTTTATTCATATTCTCTGGAGAAAATATAATATCTTTATTTTCTTTCCACTCGACAAAATGCTCTTTTCTACCATCACCAATAATACCATCTTCGGTTATATCAGCTACAATATCTTTTGTCATCCAATATTCATCTGGAGCAATATAACCTTCTTCTTTTCTAGATATTTCACCTAATACATCAGCAAACGCCTGTAACTCCGGATCACCAGCAACTAGATCTAGCATGTTTTGTTTATCTGTATTTGACAATCCAGGAATCTCCATTCCAGCTTTATCCCACAAATAAACTCTCATAGCATCACCGTAATTGTAATCTCCAGTTGGTATTATTTTACGTAATTTTTTACTAACTTTTGGAAATTGTTTTCTTAAAGCTTTAAACTCCATAGCGGTCATTTGTCTAGCTGAATTTAAATCTCTATCACCTTTAGCGTATGGATCTAATAATTTTTCTTTTAACCACGCTGCGTCTGCTATGCCTTGTTTGCCCTTGCCTTGAAATGCCATTAATAATCCAGCAAAATCATCTGCAGATGGTGGTATCCAAAACTTATATCTACCTTTCTTTTTACCACGCTGTTTAGCTTTAGCTTGAGATATTTTATAATCACTAGGTAATCCTTTTGTTCGCTCTAACATTTCGTTGAACTCAAGATTTCCATCTTTACTAAACATAATAACGCTTTTACCACTAATTTTTTTAGGTATACCTTTAGCATCAGGATCTAACTTTAAAACTTTCTTAAGATCTACTCTTACCTTACCATCAACTGTTTTTATAACATTTTTTAAATCAGAGTTTTTTTCTTTCGGAGCCCATCCTATTTCTGTTACTTGATCGTTTAATTTAACTCTCCCGTACATATAAGCAATATCACCTTCAGTGTGTTGGTGGTTTAATACATCTCCTTTCTTCATAACGACATCATTAGTACTCATATCTCCAAAAGGTTGACCCCAATTATTGACAGCACTCATTTTACCATCTGGAAAGAAATTATATGAAGCTGTGGCTTTTCCGTCTTTATTAAACTCTTTTATTTCAACTATTTTTCCATCAGGATTATATCTTGTAGATTTAATCGTTTTACCTTTAACTCTATTTTCTATAATTTTAGTACCTTCAATATAACCATCTTGCGACTCTGCAAAAACTTCTGTTGTAACGGTTTTCTTGTCTTTGCTAACTGTTCTAGCTTCTCTAGTAGACTCTTCAATTTTACCATCACCCACATCTACAAGTTCTACTTTCTTTGTAACTCTACCTTCTTTAATACTTATAGTAGGTCCGTCTGTAGCATTATCCATTCTATCCCAGTACTGTCTGTTTGCATAAAAAGATGACAATTTACCGTCTTGAAAAATTATTCTTTTTGGTCCTTTCTCATAAGCTGTCCAGTCCAACCAAGCATCTTCCGTAAGTTTTCCTTTTTTAGCTTTTGTAATACACCATGGATTAGAATCTATACCCCAATGAGTATTTACAATATCTCTAACAGCTTGTTGTCCTTCTTTTGTGTTTTGAACTTCATAAACAGTGATACCTCTTTTTTTATGTTCTCCTGAAAAAGTAAATTCCTTTGTTTTACTTGGATCAAGGGGTTTCTTTTTAATTTTACTAGCATACTTTTCTATAATCTCATTAGGATTTCTGTAAGAAAATATATCTTCTTTATATTTCTCAGCTATTTCTACTGCCTGCTGGATTTTATAACTATCTTCACCTAACTTAACATTACTTGTAGCTAACCATTTAGTAGTTATTTGCTCGTATTTCCTTTTCTTATTTATAGGAACATTTAAATTATCAATAAACTTGAACATTCCATCTACGGTTTTAGATACCAATCTTTCTTTAACTAGATCAGGGCGATGTTTCGATATTGTATTTTCATACTCACCCCTATGGTCTTTCGAAAACCTAATATTGTTATAAGTACCAGGATTAGCTAATCCACCAATATCCTTAATGTCGTTTTTAGAGGCTTCTTCTATAGATTTAACTACTTGCGGATCACCGTGAACAAAATCAGATTTAGCTTGTTGAACCTTAGACTTAACATCAAATTGATCTAACATGTTCTTAACAGCCTGCACATTTTGTAAAGCATCGTCTGCAAAATAGAAATCGTTATATCCTTCCCCAACTTTTTCAGCTATCCATAATGCTTTAGCTTCTGCTGTAGAATTTCCTAAAGCAGATATATTTTCCATAGGTATATTTAATCCATTAGCTTTTAAGAAATCAAATATAGCTTTCTGAGCAGCGAGTGGTCTTGCTGTTAATATAAACATATTCTCAGGACCAAATTTCTTTTGTAGCTTTAAAGCTTTATTAAATAACGGTGCTAATTTAGCTTTAACAACTTTATTAAAATCTGTAAAATCAAATTTATATCCCTGTGCTGATAAATCTTGATATTGCGAAGCATATTCTTCAGCGTTTAAAGTACCTGTTGTTCCACCTGGAGCTGTATATCTAACCAACGATTTAGTTGTAGCCAACGTATCGTCAAAATCTAAAACTGTAACACCTTTACTGTCTTTAGAAAAACTAGAAAGTATAGCTTTATTAACAGCTTTATTTAAAGTTTTAGCTTTGTTAATACCAGGTTTAAGTGGTTGAGCTTTTCCCTCTACGTTTATATTGAATTGTTCTGCAAAAGTTTTACCGTTAGTAAATACTAAAGATGTTGGATCAATACCTCCTTTAACAACAGCAACTTGTTCGTTAAAATATCTATCCCACCATTTATTGTCTAATAAATCCCAATTTTTTGGCATTCTTCTTTGAAGACCAACTGTAGTTAACTTTTTATCCATAGCTTTATCTAAAGCAATTAACTTATAATTATCCATAACAATTTCATAAGCTACGTCAAAATTAGCATTTGATAAGGATGCGTCTATTAAATATAAATAAGCAGCTGTTGCTGGCATAGCGTGTTCATATTCAAATCTTTTACCTGTTATCGTTTTAGAGTATCCAATAAATTGCGCACCACGCTTATGCCAATGCTTAGTATCGCTACCAGTCATTTTTAAATAACTACCAATAACTATAGCATTATTTTTATTTTTCTTAATAGCCTTGCTAAATCTTTTCCACATTGCCCCGTGTATTAGCGCAACTTTTTTATTCCAAGCGTCTATTTTACCGTTTTTAAGATTCGTTTTTATGGTTTTAGCGTCTTTAAATATTGTAGAATATGCAGATATAGAAAAGTCTTTAACACCTTTTATTTGTTTACCAAATTTAACATCTGGATCGTTAGCTAGGTTATTTATAGCTGGTTTATAATACTCTTTGTATAGTTTTTTAGCAGCATCTGTTGTCCCAAGTACTTTTGAACTTCCTGTAAATACTGTTCCACCGCCTTTCCCAAACCAAAATTCTTTAGGCATAAGTGGTAGTAATTGCGTTTTTACATTCTCAACAAATTTATCAATACCTTTTTTAGTTTTTAAATCAAAAGTATTTTTAATACCATATATTTTTAAAAGCTTATCAATACCTTTAGTTTCTAACTCAAATGTAGACCGTAAGTTTACTATTCTATTTACATCTTTACTAAACGCAAGTCCACCTTGTGCTGCTGTTATATCAGCTATTTGTCGCTTTTTAACCGCTTGCTCTTCTGTGGTGCCCTTAATCGCTTCGGGATAAAGTATTCTTTGAGCTGTAGAAAGAGATGTTTGTTGTCCCTGAAAGAAAGCTAAACCCTTTAAAAATTGACCTATAGTTCTGTCATAATTATTTAACTGACCAACAGGTGTTATACCTAAATCTTGTTTAGCTTTTTCTATAATCTCACTAGTTGGATTTACAAACTCTTGTTTTAATCTCCAAAGAGGTACTTGACTTGTTTTACCACTTGATCTTTTTTGCTTTCCATTTGGTCCTATTACTGGTTCATAAAAATATTTTAACACTCTATTTTTTAAACCTAAACCTCTACCTGATGTTTCTCTTGAAACTTGTATATTTTCACCTACTTCATTTATATCAGTATCCTTACTACTAACATTGTATTTAGGTAATATCTTTATTAATTTTTCCATGTTGTTTCCAACTCTGTAAAAATCTTGTATATTACCTGCTTCAGATGGTTCTGGTATACCATTTACTATATTCTTAGCGTATGTTAAATTTTTCTTTGGATCAGTAATTTTCGTTTCCGGGACATCAAATATTTCTTCCCCTACTTTACCAGTATGCTTATCGGTAATTTCTTTAAATGTGTCTCCTTTTTTAACCTTAACTATTTTTCTTATATTGTCTACCTTATTGTCTACTTTTTGAAACTTAAGTACGTTTACTTTAGTTCTAGGAGTTTCTGATTCTGTTGTTTCCACATCATTAAGGTTGTCAAGCGCTTCTTTGTCTAGTTGTGCTCTAGCTTCATCTAATTGTGTTTGACTAAAATCCTCAACAACTAATGGATTGTTGTTAAAAGCATCAAGTATTCTAAACTTTATTCTACCATTTAAATGTCCGTAAAGATCACCTCTACCATCAAAATTTCTATCTCCTTTCAATAACATATTAACCTGAACATCTTGTATTAACTCTGGTAAATCTATTTTAACTCCAGCAGCCATAAATTTAGCGGCTTGAGCTTTTATCATTCCAGGTAGTTGTTTTGTTATTATATTTGAATTAGGATCAAAATTCTCCATATCCTCACCATAAGGAATTAATATTTTTTTAGCACTCTCAGCTTGGTCAGAAAACTCGTCTCTTTGATCTTTAGAGAATAACATACCCATACCATCTAAATCTTCAAGAGTGAGATTTTGATCAGGTAATCCTTCAGGATTAATTTTTTTATTAAACTCATCAAGTCTAGATTTATAATCTGTAGCAAACTCTTTAACTTGACCAGTTATTACAGCGCCTTCCGCCATTGTTTTTCTTAAACCTTCAGATAGTTTTCCCTTAGCAAAAGCTCTATTATAATCTCTTATAAAATTAAATACATCTCTTCCCTCACCGAATTCTACCGCCACGCCAAAACTACTCATTATTCTTCTAATAATATCACCAATCTTCGTCATAGCGGTTTCATTATACTGATAGGTACCATTAGCCATAGCATCCGCAAGAATAGTTAAGGTTTCGTCCATAGCAACTATACTACCTCCTCCTCTAGACGGAGGTGTCTGTTGATAAGTCTCTACTCTTTTTCTAAAATCAGTGTCTCGTATTTGTCTAGGATCTATATTATAAATATAAGTAGAAAGAGCTTGTCCTAAAGCTAATTTTAACTCAGGATGTTTATTGACTGTCTCAGCTAAAAAGTAATGTAAAAATTCATGACCAGCTACGTTAGCGCCACCACCCTTTAAAGCTGCATCCCTGTTTATTATTATTGTTTTTTTACCAGTCTTAGGATCAACGGTAAAAGCACCATGTGAAGTTATTCCTTCTTCTACTTGATCTTTTAATAATTTTTTATCTTCTGGCGTTAACTCTACTTCATCCCCTGTTTTAGTATCAAAGTATTTATCTCCTTCTTGTCTTAAATTAGATTGTTCTAAGAGTTTATCCGTAAGCATTTGGCGAGCCTCTTCGAGATTTTTAGCTTCCTGTAACACTTCAGGGTCTATACCTTCTTCTTCCATTATAGATTTTAAGTTAGCTAAACCTTTTACATAAGCTTCAGTCTTTTTTCTTTTTATAATTTTTTCTTTAACTGGAGCTTTTATAGCATCAGCTTCCGATTTTAAAACTTCAATTTCTTTAGTAACTCTATCAATTTCAGTAAGATTTTGCTCTTCTTCTCTCTTACTTTTCTTAGTTCTTTTAAACTCATTTAACGTGTCAAGTTCTTGTTCTTTATCATTAATTTGTTGGTCAATATCCCCTAATCTTTCTCTTTGATTTGGGTCATCAATCTCATCCATCACCTCTACTTCTGATGCTACAATATGTCCTTCAGATATATCAGTCCCTCCAGTTTTTATCATTTCATTAGATAACCCATTATCTTCTAAAAATTTAGAAACTTCATCAAACACAACCCAATCGTTCCTAATTTCTATATCTGTATCTTCGTTTAATTTACCTTCCTTTTTTAATTTCTTTAAATAAGCCATAGCTGATTTTCCATCTGCTTGTCTTTGGCCACGCACAAATATTGTTGGATTTGTTTTACCCATTGTATTATTATATAATACACTACCACCTCCAAAAGCTAATGAAGTGGCACCTATACTAATACCCATTTCTTTTATACTTTGCTCTTCAAACCCTTCTGTTAAATCATTACCGTTGATTAGATTTGACAAAGGTATGTTGATAAATTCCTCTGACATTTCCCCTAACACACCGTTCCATCCAGCTTGATTTTTAGCAAAATGATCAAAAGCCTCAGCTTTATTTAATCCCATTTTACGCAAATAGATACCCAAACTCATTCTTTTTAACCATTCAGGACTCTCTGTTATACCAACTTTTGCTAGTGCAGATTTACCTAAACCAGGTAGTAGCTCCCCCATACGTTCAGTAGCATACTCTGCCCATGTTGTTCCAAATGCTTTTGAAAATGCTTTACCAAAATCATCACCATCTTTTAGTTGTGGATCGTCTTTACTTCCAACTAAAGCCGTTAATTCTATATGATTTAATAAATCATCTGCTTGATCTGTATAGGCAAATGCTATTTCAGGCGTCATATTTTCAAAAGTACCAGTTAAATATCTTTGAGGCATTGTAGATGTTTGCGCTCCGGTAGCGGCTATAAACCCAATAGCATCTCCAACCTTATCTACAACTTTATAAGTTGCATTTTTAGGTACAAACAACATTTCACTTGTACCTTTTTTAAATCTTAAACCCCCAGTAACTTTCTTTCCAATCTCTTTCTTAACTCGTTTTTTTATTTGTTTATCTAAAGCTTTTTTAACGCCTACTTGAACGCTTTTTTTAATACCAGAATAAACTCCACTAGTAAGAATAATCTCACCCATAAACGACAAGGATTCACCCGCTATCGCCCCAGCGTTATACCCAGTAGAAAGTTCTTTCACTTGTTTGTCAGAAGCATTTTTAATAGCATATAATTGCAATGCTTGTTCTTCTTCTTTTGTTCTATTTTCTTTTTTAGCTAAATTGTAAAGATTAAAAGATTTATTTAAATCAACTAACCCACCAGTAACAGGTATATACTTATGACCCTGTAGAGATGTTAATCCCCTAAAGAAATTAACTATCCCAGTATCACTAGCAGACTCTGGATTATCTAAAACTTGTTGGGAGTAATCAATTGTCATAGCAAGATGTTTATTATCCGCTAAGGCTTGTTGTTCGGGGGTTCTTACGTAAGTACTTCCTGGTACTATTCCAGTACCGGCTCGCTGTATAACTTTTGGTTTATATTTTTTAGCCTCTTCTTTTAATTTATCTTGAGCTGATTTTAAAGCCCCAGTAGCTATATCTTTTAAAACAAATTGAGAATATACTTGTCCATCTTCAGTTGGGGTAAAGGCTAGTTTATCATAAAAATGAGTCCAATATTCATTTTTGATCTCTTGCGTGTGGCTATCTGGTATATCACCTTGCATTCCAACTAGATTAGATAACATTTTGTGTAGCATCGCTTTCTTTTCAGGACCATTAGCATGAGCAAAACCATTTTTATCTAGTTCTTTTCCTATACCGTTTAATTCTTCTTCAGAAAAATGTTTTGATTTAGGTCTCCAGTTTTCAACATAATCCCCCCATTGTTTTTCTTGGAGAGATTCGTATTTAGTTTGATATTTTTCATCTAAAGCGTTGATATCTTTATCATTCTTTAACGCATCGTTGATATCTTTATTAACCTTGTCATAAATAGGTTGCATAGCAACATCCAATTCATTCTTTAATTTTTTATTCAACGAATCTATCTCTTCTTGACTAGTAGCATTATCGGCTTGCTTTTGATATTTAGCAACGATACTCTTTTGCTTGTTGTCAATTTCTGATTGATAATTAGCTATGATCCCTTCTTGAATCGCTGGTAATTTACTCTCAGCTAAAGTATTATATTCTTTTTGATGTTCTGCTGTTAAAGGAGCGTTTGTTTTAGCTAAGTAATTAGCAAATCCATCTTGTTGCTTTTTAGTTTTATAATTTAAGTAACTTTCAAAATCAAAATTTAAATTATCATCCACTAATCCTTTTTCAACTTTTTCTTTTTTCTTTTTTTCAAAATTTTCTTTATCAAAAGTTTCTAGTAATTCACTATCACTCATACCGTGTTCACCAGCTAAATTAGACTTTAGTTTTAAAGCTTCGTTATGAATATTATTTAACGTAGTTAATTCTTCAAATTTAAGTATTTCTTCTTCAGTAGCTGGCTCATTATTTTGATTAATATATATACCGTGATTGTTCTTCGTAATATTATCTATAGTTGTAGTAGAAGATACACCAGACATTGGAGAACCTATTGCAGCTTCATTAGGAACATACTTATTTTCATTAAAATTAAAAATCATCGGCGCTTCAGTTCCGCTTATAGGTGTTATTCTTTTATAAAAATCTTCTTTACTTTCATTTTCTAACCTATAATTAGCCATTAACTTTGCTGATTCTGATTGTTCTGTATCGTCAGTTTCTCCCTCTGGAACTAAAACGCTTGTAGGTTTGGTTTCGTCTTCAGTTTCTTCAGCGGCAAACTTAAAAGCATAAGGTTTTTCTTCTTCCGTTTTAACTTCTTCTACTACAGGTTCTTCTTTTTTAACTTCTTCTTTTTTAGTTACTGTTTCTTTTAATCCTAGTAAATTATTATAATCATTTTTAGTTCCATTATATCCTCCCTCTGAAAACAAATTATAAGAGTCTTCAAAGGCTTTGGGGTTAGATTGTAATAAAGAATAAAAATCCTTTATCGAACCACTATAACCACCATTAGAAAATTGACTATATGCGTCTTTTAACGCGTTTGGATTTGCTGGCATATTTATTCGTTATATATAGATGTATCACCTGGCGCTGCAAGTTTTTGTTCTACTATACCCTCTTTTCTTTTTATAAGTACTGTTCCTGATTGCATCATTCCTTTAATACCACCTCTAGCTAAAAAATCAGCTTCATTTTCTCTACCACCATTTCTAAGAGTTGTCTTGTCTCGCTTAATTTCATTTTGCATAGTAAATATATCATCATACTTAACACCATTGTAAGTAAATTTACCATCAACATCTGGTTTTTGATAATACTCATCACCATATAAAGTTTTGTTAGCTTCTTTTTCTTCGTTTAAAGCCATCCATCCAGATGCTACATCTTTACTTAATTTAAAATCAAAATTATCGTCATCTGGATTAGACAGAGCATTAATAATTGTTGCTCTATCTCCATCGCCTAAAGCCGCAAATTCTTCTTTATCTATACTTCCGTCATCATCTGTATCAAGAGATTCTGGTAATCCTAGACTATCATAAGTTAATCGAGTTCCGCTATATTTATCTGTAAATATTGGATGATCTATTAAATGTTCTTTAAGCGGTTGATCTGTTTCCAAAACAGTATCAGCATATACCGATGCGATATTATCTTCTGTTATTGTTTTTGCATGAGCGTGTTTAGATTCATCCATATCAAACGCTTTACCACCTTCTGCTCCCTTCTTTAATTTGTTTAAACTTAAATTTCCATCTTCAACACGAGTGCCATATGCTGTTGTAACATCAGTTGCTTTTACTGGTAATAGATTTGCGTTATCTAAATCTTCTGCCGTCATAAATCCAACATCGGGTATATCCCACCCAACTACACGTTCGTTTGTTTTCTTTAAATCTTCTAATTGTTTTTTAAGAACTTCCCTATCTTCAAGTTTTGCAGTTTTTAATTGTTCTCTTACACTAGCAATCTCATCATCATTTTTCATTCTGTTAGAACTATTTCTGTCGTTAAGTCCAGCTAGTATTTTTTTAGCTTCAGGTGATTGAGCTTCTGATAAATCTATTTTTCCAGCCTTTATTTTATCTTGAGTATCTACATATCCTTGCAAACTAGCCTTTTGATCAGTAAATTTTTGCGACATGTTTTTTAAATCTATGATAGACTCTTGTCTACATCTGTTCCCCTCTTTTCCAGGCGCACACGCATCATGTGTCGCTTTTAATTCTTCTGCTAAATCAGTGGCTTGGCCCCAACCAGTTTTACCTAAACCTTGGTCGTCAATAAATTGTTTTTGGTTCGCTTCCCAGTTATCATCATAACCTTTAAGTTCATCTTCTTTCTCTTTCTTTTTTTCTGCTAATTTTTTACCAACCCCCATTAAACCTTGTGTGATTTTTCCAGTAGCTATATCCTTAGCTCTTTGTACTCTACCATAAGGATCTTTTACTATAGCTTCACCAGCGCCTTTTATTAATTGCTCTTCTAAACCCATATTTTATATTTTTATTTTCCTATTAATCCAGCATCAATACCAGCTGTTACACCACTCATAGCAGCACTTCCAACATCACCTATACCACTCCACATTGCAGCTTCTCCAGCTGCTGCGTTTTGATTGTATGCCGCCATTTCTGATTGAGACATACCCATTAGTGTCATTACTTTATTTCTCTCCATATCACGAGACATTATTTCTCCTTCTACACGTTTACCCATAGCAGCTTGTTCACCCTCTTGAGTTATTAATTCACCTTTAGCTTTTAATTCTTGTTGTGCGGATTCTTGAGCGCCAATAGAAGCAGATGCTTTTTGAGTTGCTAATTGTCCTTGGTTAGCCATTTGTTGTGCTAAAGCAGCAATACCAGAACCACCAGCAGCACCTTGTAAACCTTGCATTATATTAGCTCTTTGCTGGGCTCCTTGCTCGGCTTCAAATTGTGCTTGTTGTTGATTTACTGTCATGTCTTCATAAACATTTTCAGCCATCATATTTTGATAGTCCTTATATGGATTACTAGTATCTAGTTTTGCATACTTTGCTTTTTGAGCATCCATTTCAGCTTTAGCTTTCTCCGCTTTTTTCTCAGCTTCTTTTTTTGCTTTAGCTCCACTTATAGCTTTATATACGCCAACTCCAGCAGATACAACTGCTGCCCCTGCTACAAAAAAACTCATGACTTATTTATTTTTATTAATATATTTTTCATAATCTTCAAATGTTAAAGAGACAATTTCTTTTTCTAATTTCTCTATATTTTTAATATTCTTAGGATTCTTATGTATATTTACAAATATAGAATCCTCCATAGCATATATAACTCTTTTACTACCTGGATCAGCTACAACATAGCAAGGAGCTATAAATTCTTCTATAGCATCTTCTGTAGACACGGCTAAATGCCCAGTCAATAAAAACCAAACATGCAAATGGTTATGTATAGCACCCACGACTAAAGAGTCTGCTTTCATATCCATTTGTCTAACATACACACCATCTGCAAAAGTATGTTTTAATGGAAAGTTTTTACTGTGTATGATATTTTTTCCATCACCTTCTATATTCTCTCCATCAGCTTTGGATATTAACATATCTTGCAAAGCTTGTATCTCCTCTCTTTTGCTGAGAGTTATTTCTTTTTTCATTTAATTTAATTTACTATAATATATATAGTTACATTTTTTACATATTATTTACTACTTTCAAAAAAGTCAACACCTACACTGAATAATTCAGCTTTGTCTGGTGAATTATTTACAAATTTAACTTCAGCATAATAACCTAACAAACTACTTAAATTAGCTTTATTATCTTTACTAAACATTATAAATTTATCACTCGTAGGAAAAAGTGCCCAAGTTGGATTAGGATTCCAATTACACAATATTGTATTAAGAGTTCTATTTACATCAAGAACCTCACCTATTTGAATAATATCTTCTTGATTAGAATGCGTATGTAATCCAAGATTTGTGATGTCATTTAAATAATAAGCAATATCTCCTACTTGAACAGATACATTTATTGGATTTTGAAACGATAAGGTTATATTTGGCATATTATTATTTTATTGTTATATAAACTGTTGCTACATTACTATCTGTTATAGTATCGTTAACTTTAAAAGTAAAACTATCTTTACCAGTATAAGCACCAACTGGAGTGTAAGTTACTATACCATCGCCAGAACCAAAACTACCACTAATAACACCATGTCTAGGATTACCTACAATTGACGGCGTCTTAGTACTTACATTATCATCCCAATCTTTACTTAAAACATTTATATTTATTGCCGTATCTTTATAAGTACTATAATTTTGGTTATAAACATTCGGTGTTAAAGTAAATGTGTCATCTAAAGATTGTGTATATATTACATTTTTCTCACTAAATTCTCTTATTTGTAAATTATTAGTAAATGTAGCGCTAGCACTACCACTTCCAGAAACCGTAATATTATTATTTATTTTCGTTTTGTCTGCTATTATAGTTATTTTATTATATTTATTTAATGTTATATTACCATTAATTGTTATATATTGAGTATTCAAATCTACTTCTTCAATTAAAAACTCATTCTCTAAATGTTCAAAAATAATTGCAGTACCATTTGTAATATCTATCTTTCTAGATAACGTTATATCTGTTTCATTATCTATAGATATTATTGTTGCATTATTTCCAAAAATCGACATCCCCACAAAAAGATCATTTACATGATCTAAAGTTATTTTATCGGTTTCTGGATAAGCTAACGTTGCATCTATACTCCTTATTTTTGTTTTAGTAACACCAGGTATTTTAACTGACATTCCTTTCTCAATATTCATAGTCTTCACTACACTATTGCTCGCGTCTTTTGCTACAACAGCGTTATCAGCAAGTTTTATTATATTACTATTAATTATATTTTCTTGTATTTTCTTTGTAAAATAATAATTATTATTAGAAAAATGATTGTTAATAGGTTTTACATAAACTAAAGCAGCACCTTTCGCGGCGGTTACTGCGTAAGTATGAATATTAGTGTTATATGATACTGATTTTGATTTAGCTATACCAGTTATCGTTGTATCACTACCAGAATATGTAACATCTTCTCCCGTGCCGGTATCTTTTGTAAACGTAACGGTCACGTCAGCAAATTGATTTATTGTCCACATAGGATCTGTAGTTGGTAATTTTCTATTTAAAATAGTACTATCCCCAACTTTGAGGTTTATTTTAAATTCATTAGCTACTGAAGTATTTGATATTTCTGGAAACTTTTGAAGAAAGCGGTATAACCCATTTTCTGGTATTTCTATGTTATCTAAAGGTTCTTTTAAAATACTAGTATCATCAACATTATCAATTGTTAAAGTAAATTTAGCTCCAGGTACACCGCTAACAGTAATATATTTATAATCACCAGTAGCTGGTATATTACCGTTAACTTTATTTTTTTTATTTATTAAACCAGGTATACTTAACCCATCAAGCATCTTATGTCTTGGTGGTAAAATTGGTACCGTGTTATAACTAAAAGATATATTATCATTTGACAACGTTGTCTTTAGTGATTTTTGTGTTACATTAAATATAATAGATTTTTTTGGATTAATTCTAGAATCAGTAATTTCTTTAGTCACCCAATTTTCTGGAGTTTTAGAATTTATCTTTACGCTAGGTTTACCAACTATTTCAAAACCAACTCTTGGGTTTATAATAAATATATTTTGCTGTGATAAATTTGATGGTGTTCCCGAAGTTGTTATACGTGTACTTGTAGTTTGTAAATTCAAATCTTGAATTACTACATTTTCTCCGTCAACCTGCTCTTGAGATTGCTGGGTACTTTTACTAGCGTAATCACTTCCCCCGCTGCCGCTGTCACCACTGTCACCGCTATCACCACCGCCATCACCACCGCCGTCACCGCCGCCAGTAGCCATGTCAAAATATATATAAGGGTGTAATAAATTTATCATATTATTCGTCTAAAGTTATGAAAGTTATATTCATTTTATTTCCTGAGCATCCATCACATATTGGGCTACTACAATTGATGTGTAATTCCATATTAAAAGTAGTGTTTGACGGTAATCCAGTTATTAGAGTAGATGGCGTTGCAGGCCAAGTATTCTGTTGTACAACTTCACTAGTCGTTGCATTTGTTATTGTGAAAGATTGAGTAGCAGCGTTGCCAAAAGCATGCGGTCCGCCATAAGCACCCATCCATTGTATTACCATACTATTACTTGTTATTGAATGAGCCATTAACCCTGGAGTAGTACAACAAGATCCATCATCAACATTTGCTAAAGGATTAAAATTACCTGCATTAGGATCTATACAACCGTGAACAATAGGTACGCAACATCCACCACCAGAACCAGACCAAGGACCATTACAATTAGGAGGAAGACATCCTAAAGGACCCTCACACGGCGCGTTAGCAGATGGAGCGTGATTAAATTGAGTATTATCAAGACAACCATAGATAGGTGTAGGTGTAGGTACAACACAACTACCATCATCAATGGTAGCTGCTGGATTGTAATTAGTTGCCTTTGGATTCGTGCATCCATAGATAGTTTTGGATGGTTTATCATAAACACAACTCTCATCATCAATAGTAGCATTTGGATTATAGTTTGCTGCGGTTCTATCCATACAACCACTAATTCCTGCAACACCATAAACACAACTCCCATCATCGGTATTGGCTAGAGGATTATAATTAGTTGCTTCAGGATTCATACAACCATAAATAACAGCTATACAAGAACCATCATCAGTATTGGCTAGAGGATTATAATTAGTTGCTGTAAGATTAGTACATCCATAAACAACAGCTATACAACTTCCATCATCTATAGTTGCTGATGGACTGTAATTATATGCTTCTGGATCCATACAACCATAAGTATATGAAGGAGCGGTGGGGTAAATACAAGTGTAATTATTACAAGTTGCTAAAGAATTATAATTTGTTGCTTCAGAATCTGTACATCCATATATACAATACACGCAACTACCATCATCACACATTGCTCCTTCAGTGTAATTAGTAGCTGTTGGATCCATACATCCATATTTGGTTAAACAACTACCATCATCAAAAGTAGCAAGTGAACTATAATTACAAGCTGTTGGATCTGTACAACCGTTAACGACTCCTATACAACTACCATCATCACATGTAGCTTCTCCATTATAATTTGGGGATCCATTATTTGTACATCCATAGATACAAGGAATACAACTTCCATCATCACATGTTGCACCTGGATCATAGTTAGAATTTATTTTAGGGTGAGTTGATGAACCAACCATGCAACCAAAAACACATTGCTCACAAAGAGATTGCTTAGTTGCATTAGGATTATAGTTTAAAGCGCCGGGGACTTTTTGAGATGAAGGACTTGTACCATTACAATAAAGTCCTGTTTGTTGTTCCCAAATATAACCGCATTCCATACATCCACCTAACACTTCAGGAATAATTACATTTGAAGTAATATCAATTCCCTGCACTGAAAATTCTTCTGTATCAACATTAGATAATTCTGTTGCAACACCTTTTATTTGACTAAACCATTTGTTCTCTTTGCCTTTAAATTCTAATTGATTACCTTCTTGAAGATTAGTTTTTATATTATCAACATACCATCCAGTTTGCCCTACATTATCATAATATTCTAAATCAAGCGGATGTAGTAATTGCGTAATGTTTGGTTGACTACCTTCGTAATTTAAAGTACCAAAACTTTTTACAGAACCTGGGTTTTCATTTAATAATAAAGTTATTGACGAATCGTAGTTTTTCATACCAAACGCATTATTATAAAAACTATTTCTTTCTACAGAGTCTTCGTGATGTCTCCAAATATCACCCTTTTTAAAAGTATAATAATGATTGTTCAAACTAACACCACTTTCTTGAATAAACGATTTAAAACTAGTCCATCCTTTTGATATTTCTGAAAAACTTACTGTAGTTGGATTTTCTTTATTAAGAGTTAAATTATATGTAGATTTTTTATCATCAACACTACCTACCATTGTATCTGCTAAAACTAAATTATCTGCAAACCAATCTTTCATGCCAACGTTAGATATTGGTGTTAATCCATCTTGTGATAATCTCAATACAGCACCTCTTTGTTTATCTGTAAAATACGCTCTAAAAGATTCTGATGCAAATGACTCTGGATTTTTAGATATACCAAATTCACCTTTAAATGGAGTAGTTTGTCCAAGGAATTTATCTGTTGATACCACTTGAGGGTTTCCATCGGCCTTATATAAAGCGTCTTTATGTGCTAGTATATTAAAACACTTATCTTCACATAATGTAACTAAATTGGTATCTCTCGTGTGAAGTTTTTGGATACTTCCATATACAGGATTTAAATCTTTAGTTATTTTTTCAGCTTGTATAAATTGGTTTAAATTATTAATACCACTAGTAGAATTATATATACCAGACCATATAAAACCACTCCCTCTTCTTTCTTCTAAATATGGTTCTTCTAATGTTGTAGAAGCTTTTGGACCATTACCAATTGTTAGTTGATTAAAATCATCTCTGATTCTATCAGATTCTACACCGTTACCAAACGAGTAACAGTTAAACCAAGGTATAGTCATTACTTCGTTACAAACGATTCTTTCTAATCTATACTCTGCTTTACCTGCGGTAGTTCCATTTTCAATACCCGTAGAATCGTAAGATACTATTGCGGTTGTTCTACTACCATCAGGTCTAACAAATCCTAAATGGTCATTAGGCATGATATGTTCGTTTGGCCAATTTGGATTGTGATTAAAATCATTACCAGCACCATCAACTAACGTTATAATATTATCGTTAATACTTTTTACCATAATTGGTTGTGTCCAAGTGGTACCACCTGCTAATGGAATAGTGCCATGCGGTGTTGATGCTGGAGAACTTGTTCCACCGCCGCCAACACCTCCAACCGCTGTAAATCCCTGTTGTAATTGACTACAATCAACATATTGCCCGTTACCATCCCAACATGCATGAAAATTATTCGGATCTGTATACCAATCTGAATTAGTTGATCTCCAACATGTAACAGTAGATCCAATTGGGATATACTGTTCGTTTGTATCGTCATTTATTTCTATAGGATATGTTTGTCCTATCTCATGATATATATCTAACCCAATATCTTCCTTTGGTTCTGTTTCCCACATAGCAGGATTAGTGCTAGCGGATTGTAAATCAGTGTGAACGATAGGATCTAGTATTTCTAAATCTACTATATTTGGATGGGCCTCATGCGCTCTTCCGCTAGGACCAGGATCTTGTGGATTCGATGGTTCTGCAACTGATTTAATTTTATGACTAGGATATGTCACAGGATTACCAATCGGTCCAACACCACCGTCAGATCGCAATCCAGGAGCAGCAGAATAACTTCCACTTCCATCATAAGCAGATGTATTAAAAACAGCACTTGAACCTGATTGAGTGTATGGAGTTTGACTCCATGTGTAATCCGCGGCAATACAACCTTTAGAATCATTCTCAAACTCAGGCTTACTTGTTCCCCCATCATCACAAGTTCCAAGAGAAGGTAGAGGTAATCCTGCGGTATTATACCAAGGAGGAAGATTTACGGGGTTATCAGGTCTATATTGCGCGTTATATTTATTATTATCTGGATCATATTCAGAGGGAGCACCCATATATCCACCATCTGATAATCTAGAAAAATAAATTGTATATCTATTTTTATGTGCATAGTTAAACCAATGATCATGAATGTGTCCTTTAATATGAGGTGTAGTAATATTAAAAGGATTTACAGAACCAGAACTTCCAGGAGGATATCCAGCGCCTCCAGGAATAATTAATGATCCAACACTGCCACTACCACTCCCTATTCCACTTCCAAAAGGACCTCCAGGTGTAGTTGTTACAACACCCCCAACACCGCTAGTAGCACCTCCAACTGTACTTCCAACAGATCCTGTAATACTTGCTCTAGGAGTTGCAAAATTAACTCCAACAATTTTTTCTCCACCACTACCTACTTTATAAATATGTTGATCTGGATCTTGTCTCCACCTAAATAATGTCCCAGGTGTAGTTAACTTATTAATAAAAGATATTTCTGCGGTATGATTTGCCCATTGTTTTGCGGTATTCGATCCATCATGATTATCCATGTCCCAAAGACTAGACCAACCACTCATCGATTCAGATTCTGTGCCTCCACCAATTTTAGTAAATGATAAATGCATCTCCCATCCAGAATTGTTAATTCCAAAACCCTTTTCTCTATATCCTGGTAAATATACTGGTGCATAACCATGATCACCACCAGACTTCCATGGGGCACCTTCTATGTATTCCCATATTTCAGTGGCATCTATAAACCAACCACTTCTTTCGCCCCAAAAGTTATCATTCTGTGGTCCACGTTCATCATGTATTTGATCTGATAAAGCTCCACTAGCAATTGTTGAGGTACCAGTTGAAGATGAACTAGTATCACCCCAATAAGTTTCACTCCAAGTGTTTCCACTAGCAATTCCATTACCACGTTTTATTGCGTCTATATAATTTACACCTCTGCTATAATTTACAACATATTTAGTTGCGTCTATAGATGGTTTAATAATTCTATCATATATAACATTATCTCTATATATTTTTACAAAAAATCTACCGTCAAATTCTGGTTTATTTTCTATAACATCTCGTGTGATTTCTAATCTTAATCCTGCGACAACTGTACTAGCTATTTGTGAGGTACTAGATGAATCTCTGTGTGTAAGATTCATATCTTCACCAAATTCATTTTCTATTATATCTATTCTATAATAAGCACCGGCGGCAGTAACACTTTCTATTCTATACCAATCACTTATACTACCGCCACCAGACATACGTAATTTCAATCCAACAATTCCAGATTTCACAATAGAATCAAACCAACCTATATTATCAAACGCCGCTTTCTCAACGTACATATAATTAACTCCAGATCTTGGTAAACCCGTGCTATTACCTGACGCATCCCTAAAAGTAGAACCTGTATACCCGTTAGCTTCATCTGTTATACCACCCATAGAAGCTTTTGTTGTTTTTACGTAAGTAGGAGCTTCATTTTCAATAGCTAAAATCTTATATCTAGCGGTTTCTTCAACAAAATTATCATTATCTTTTTCTTTTTTTAATATTAAAAATGTATCTTCATCTACTTTGTTTCTTTCAGACGATGGAAAAGATAACCAAACATTATCATCCGCAGCGTCATACCAACGATCCATAGATAAATTATAGTATTCGTTTGAAGTTTCTTTTATAAAGAATTTAAACGATTCTGCCCAACTAGGTGGAGGATTTTTTACTTGTGCTCTTAATTTATTTTGTTTATTAGCATATAATTTTTCTATATATAAAGAAGCAGTATCTGTTTGATGAGGTCCAGCTTTAGATGTAGTAGAAAAAACAGGGGTTTCTCTACCATATTTATCTCTATAAATAACGCCTAATTGATATGTTCTTAAAGATTTTATTGACTTTGACGGATTGTATTTATATGAACCATAGGAATATATTTCTTCAGGATCATATTGGAAAGAATCTTGACTCCAGCCCTGTGCCGTTACTCCAACATCATCAGATCTAAGAGTTAATGCTAAATTTATTTTTATATTAGGAATTTGTAAATTTAAATTTTCTAAATTATAATTTTGTAAATAGTTTCCATACACTAATCTATTTCCAGTAATTTCTTGGGCTAATGCTTTTCTAGGTACATTATCCCATGGACGCAATAACTGATTTGATGGTAGTGTAGCATAAATCATTTCTGATTCTATTTTCAAATACCCTCTAGTACCACTATCTATTTCTATTTCATTATTTATAGCATTCCATTCAAAATCATCTCTTTCTATTGTTTTTACAGAATATATATTTGGTGATCCAGATTCTTTATATAAGATATCAATAGATAAAACATCTAAAGGCATTGTTTTTGAATCAACAAAACCTTTTACAACTAAGTGACGCACGTTATTGGTCATACCTAAATTATAACCTTGATGAGTTAAATATTTAAATTTTTCTGGTAAAAATGCTATCTCTGTAAATGTAGAAAAAGCAGAGTATTCTCCATCTTCATATTTATATCTATAAGCAAATCTAGGGAATTTAAATTCAAATAAAGGAGAAGGTTGTTCTAATTCTACGTCAAATCGTAATTCATCACTAGAAAAAGCTTCTGAAAAAGACAGTATATCTAATTCATAACTACCATAGTAAGGATCAATACCAGCAATTACTCTTGCTCTAATCGTTTCTGGAGGACTAGTATTTTGTGCAGTTATCATCACAATATCTCCTATTCTAAAAGTCGGTGCGTTTAACCTTGCGGCTTCAACTGTTAGTAAAGTATTTATCATAGAACTTGGCCCACCAAATTCTATCCAAGTAGTATCTTTCATTTTCCCTTGTTGATTGAAAAAAGGAGAATCAAAATTTATATAATTAAGTTCACCAGCGACTTTAGCATCCCTAGTGTTGTTCTTCATTTCTAAATTTAAAGGAAGTATTGGAGAGCGTTTAATTATAGTAACATGCTCTTCTTTTAGTGGGGTAAGTTCTCCAAATTTTCCAGATTCTATAGGTTTTAAAGTGTCTGGAGAAAGACTAGTTGTGTCAGTGATAACCAACATGGAGTGAGTGGAAAATAAATTATTTATATCAAGATACGGATTAAGATTAGAGTTTGGATCTCTTTCTCTTTTACATTTACTAATATTTATTTTTTTTGGTTCAGAGTGGTTATCTGTCCAAAATAACATATCATCAATAATATTTATACCTGTTACGAAAGAATCGTTATTAAAATTTAACGGTCTGTTATAGCTTTGAAATTTTATATAGTAATTATTATAAGGAGGAATAATTGGTGCTAAAGGTGTGTTAGACACTTTAATTTGCCACTGTGTTACATTAATTTGTTCAACAATAGTGTCAGGTGGAAATAGTGAGTTACCAAGCGTATCGTAAACTTCTATTTCCATGCCAGGATATACAACATAGTCCATGTTTCCACTCCAAGCAAATGAATCTAAAGAAATCCATCTACCTATATTGTTAGGTCCTTCTTCAGCGTTTATACCACTTATATTGCAAGTAGTATAAAAAGTATCAACAACCACTGGACTAACTACACCTGTTTTGTAATCATATTCAACTATAAGATCTGCTAAATAAAAATCACCATATTCAAGTTGCGTATTTGTAGAATTAAGAGATGGAGGTAAATTTGAACTTTCAGAAATTAACCAATATATTTTATCATTTTTTTCATCAGTTACACTTCCAACACACTTAGTTCTATTATACGTAGGTAATAAAGATAAATTTATATTACCCATCGTAGTCTGTGCAGTACCCGCATCAGAATCTTCAGAAGTGTTTATTTCTATATTTAAAGCATCTCTATATTCTCCATCTGGTACTAATCTCTCATCGAGATCTTTATTCATTCGCCCTTTGAGAAAATTGTGTTTTAACTCTGGCATTTAATTAGTGTTTTATTTGTTTTGACTTACCTCTTAAAACTTGAGTAATTTCTTCTAATTTAATATTTGATAATCTTAATTTTGCTTTTCTAGTTTCAGCAAATTTTTCTTTTTTAAATCTTTGAACGATATGTTCTGGCGTGTTAATCCTAGTTGATAATATCGCGTGAGCAATCCATTTATACATAGCTTCTTCTGCAAATTTATGAACCACCATTTCGTAATCTGTACCTAAACTATCGCTTATATATTTTAATATAATAGTTTTACCACTTATATTTGAACTAAAATGAATTAATCCTCTTATCTCATCTATAAAAAAAGAACCGTTAGCTTGTGCATATTGAGGATCTAATCCGTATCTTTCTCCTCCAGCTGGCCAATAAGTATCATTTTGATAATCATCTTGATTTTCGGATGGAGTAGCACCTTTATAAGCGTTCCAAGTTTCAGAATTGTGATTGTGAATTAAACTTGACGTATCATCTCTTTTATCTACATCCACTGTGTCATCATCATCAATATCAAAACTATAATTACCATCCGAATCTTGTTTTATAGTTGATGGATTAGAAGTTTTTGAAGTAGGATATATTACGTGTTCTATACCAGAACTATCTTTCCATACTAACTTAACGTAGTTTACATAATCCTGTGGTAATGTCATTGTTAGTGACGCTGGAACTTCTATTTCTTGAGATTTAATAGATTTTAAAGTGTCGTAACTTAATTCTTGTAAAGCTCTTTGGGCATGAAAAGCTATATCTACCCTATCAATATGATTAATTATTTTATCCCTACCAACATACGATATCACAAAGTTGTTAATAACATCTGACAATGTAATATGTTGGTAATTTCCAAAATTAGAATTCACATCAACAACTATACTTGTACCACTTGCAGGTATCCCATACGCGGTACCATTACCTGTTGGAGTACTAAAATTAACATGCCAGCCATTAACTCCGGTGAAACTAAACGAATATGAATTAGGTATTATTAAAACATTATCAATATAGATATTTACGTTTGAACTAGTGAATCCAGTAGGAAAAGTATTTTGAGAATTAGATATTGTAAAGATTATAGTTGATCCATCCCCAGTAAAAGATTTTTTTACATCATAATACTGTTGTTGATTTTGTTGTAGTAATCCCATTTATTTATGATTTTTCTTGTTGAAGTTTAGACATCTCTTTCTGAGAAGCTAATGTTACTAATCCCGGTTTGTTTATAACAATACCAGCTAATTCTAATATTTTAAGAACTAATTTTACTTCTTCACTGCTGTGTAGTTCAAAATGTGTAGACGTGGTAGCGTTATACAATGCTTTTAATGCGATAACATGATAACCCCATTCTACAGAATCTGGTTTCTTAATATAATTACAGGTAATTCCAGATGTTATTTGATTATTCCCATGTGTTGTTATTGTATTTCCACTTCTAGTATACACAGGTCTATCGTTTGTGGGTTTTGCTAGTGGAGAGGAATTTATATATAAATATTTTTTTTGATCTATTTGTTCCACCTCTCTATTACCCCACATTACAGTTCCTAATTTATATAAATTATTTGGTAATATCCCATTAATTCCAACCGCACTAGTTGTTTCGAAAATTGCCATTTTTTCTTCCAATGAATCTACAGCGTCAGAATACTCTGCTCCAATATCGTTAATTAAAGCAAATTGATTTATATCATAGAAATATTGTTCAAATATATCTAACTGCGCTTGGTTAGCTAATAAATTAAATTCTTGAGGAGTAATATATCCTCTTTGTTCTTTGTTAGCAAGAGCTAAAACTCTTTGATATATTGTATCTATATTTATCATATTATCTATTATTATAAGGAAAAAATCTATTTAAAGTTTCTTTCCTTTTATCACAACCACAATCTTTTTTAGTTACTTTACTAATTTTATCTACTACTTTTTTAATTCCGGTTGCTTTTGTTATTTTTTCAATTGTATCGCCTAATCCTTTTGACCTCATATAATTGTGTTTAAAAAAATAGCCACCCCTAAAAAGAGTGGCTATTCTTTAGGGTTGTTACGAATTTAATCGTTTTTCTATATTGGAGTAAATCTCCATTCCTTCATCAGTCTTAAACCAGTGCGCTAAAGCAGTGTAAGGATGTTCATCAAACGGTATAACCATCAATTTCCTTCCATTACTACCCCACAAAAAGTTTCTTTGATCAGAAGATAATCTTAATATTCCAGCTTCTACAGCTCTAATACCAAAATTCCTTAACATCACGTTCTCATCATCCGCAAGCTCTAAGAAGAGTTTAGGGTTGTTTCTAGCAAATACTAGTAAATCACGTCTAAGTTCCTTAGAACTCAACTTAGATACCTCAGAACCTCTCTCAACACGCATAATAGCCTCTGCCATATCAATATCAATATTTCTAGCGGCTGTTAGTGCATCCACTTGCATTTCTAAAACATCTATTTCGTCAGCCGCTATTCTTTGCGGTTGATACTCTAAATATATTTGACCTTTATGAGGGTGGTATAAAGATAATAATTTTTGTAAAACTGTCTTTTCTTTAGGAACAAATAGGTTACCACTTCTAAATATAATATGAGCTAACCGTTGATCTCCTTTCATTTCATCAACAAACGGTGTTCTTTGGTTTTCACAATATTTTAATTCTCTTTCATATCCTTTTTCCTCGTCAAACCAATATACATTTGCTGATTTGATTGATCTAGAAAGAGGTTTTTTACCATTCTTTAAAACATATAATCTATCTTTAATTTCCCATTCGTCTTTTGGTTTCTTTCTTTCTCTAACTTTTGGTTGTTCTACAACCGGTGGTGTTTCTACCACATCTTGAAATTGAGGTTCTTCTACCTCAACTGTTGTTTTTTGTTTTTTTGCCATAATATAATATATAATAAAATTAATAAAAATAAAAGGGAGTGGAGACTAAGCTCCACCCTCTTCTAAAGTAATAAATGCTTAGTTCATTAACATGAAATTGTTAGCACCTTGCGTAACTAGACATCTTTCAGAAAGCATGTGGATTTCCATCGCGTCTAATGCTGACGTAGTAGCACCAACGGAACCAGTAACCCAAGTTTTTAACTTTCTATTATCAGTTTGAGAAGCTCTATAACGAACATGTAAGAAAGGTCGTTTAAGATTCTTTCCTAATTGTTGGTCATAAACTGTCGACGTACCAGCTGGAATCATAATACCTCTAATTGCACTAGCTGCATTAGCGGAGTTAATACCACCTCTAGTAGCTTTATCGTTTAAGTATCTCATATCAGATTTGTAGAAATCGTAAGATCCACGTCTGAAACCAGAAAAACCTAAGTTCAACGCCATATCTTCAGAGTTGTTGAACACTCCGTAAGAAGTACCACCAGCTCCATAAGAATTCATTGAAGCTAACATATCATCCATAGCTAGAGACGTAGCTCTGTTAACGAACATCATGTTTTCTTCAATAGCACCTTGATTATCAAACTCCGCTAAAATAGCATCAAATTCAGCTAAATCAGTAGCGGCGTTAACACCAGTAACACCAGAAGTTTGATTACCTCTAGTTTCAATTGCTTGAAATAAACCCATTGTACCAACAGTACTGATACCAGATTGACTACCAGGTCTAAGAATTTCAACACCATCAGCTTGAGAAACCGCCTCGTTTAATTCACCTTCTAACATTGCCATTTCTAAGTAATCAGTAAATCTCGCTCTTGTATCAGCTTCAGCTTTTAAATACCATAAGTATCCAGAAGTACCATCTTCACTAGTAACTTCAACCCAACCGAGTCTAGATGTATCAGAACCTGACACTGCATAATAATCTTTTAAGATAATTGGTTTGTTATTAAAAGTTTTGAACGAAGGTTCGTTACTACCTCTAGAATCACTAGCGGTACGTGTTCCAGTACCTTGACCAGCACTTGTTGTATAACTGTCTCCTTTACCGTATTCAGAACCATAAACTAATATAGTAGTATCTTTAGTTCCACCAATAGTTGTTATACTAGCAGTGTTTAAAGACGCGAAGTCGTAAGGTAACACATCAATCATAGAACCTGTATCAACAGCTTCAACAAGACATTTAACAACGCCCTCAGAGTTTGCTACAATAACCGTATCATTAACTCTAATACCATGATTTGCGCCGATATCATTATCATCAATATCAGATTCGATTTCTATTTGACCACCAGATACTGTACCACCAGTAGCACTTTCAATGTGCCCTTTGTACGATAAATGTAATCTTCCTTGTTCAGACCAAACGACTTGATCAGCCGTCATAGCCTCTTCAGCTCCTACTTGTGAAAGAAATCCTGATATAGTTCTGTTTCCAAAAACTTCAGCTTCTTTTTCCATAAGATCTGGTACGTATTGTTGGGCCCACGTATTGTCCGTAGTACCCGTAAAATCTAGGTAATTTGAAGATAGTGCCTGCGGCAAAGGAGCCGGTACACTGTTCAAACTACCAAAATTATTACTACCACCTGTAATTGCCATAATTTTGTAATTTTAAATTGTTATTTTTGTTTAATTTTAAACTTAAAATCAGTGGAATCATCACCTAATACTTTTACTTTAATACCTCCAGCTTCAATAGTTCCATGGGCTTGCCTTGGATCCAT
>Ga0208299_1000748_pt1 | contig 27863 bp, 28 predicted proteins | sample 15_taG_FD_184089 | JGI IMG/M metagenome (GOLD analysis project Ga0208299, IMG submission 184089) | Marine viral communities from the Subarctic Pacific Ocean - 15_ETSP_OMZ_AT15312 metaG (SPAdes) (version 2) | ecosystem: Environmental > Aquatic > Marine > Oceanic | place: Pacific Ocean | collected...
ACCAAACCCAGGTGATGCAGGTTCATCACTCGGTTGTGCAGCATATGTATTCGGTGAACACGTGAATTGGACATCACCATTTACTGGTTATGATATAGAAGGTCGTTATCCAAGAAAGAAAGTATTAGATGAATTGTTACAGGGAAATATCGTTGGTGTGGCAAACGGAAGGGCGGAGTTCGGTCCTCGAGCATTAGGAAACCGTTCTCTACTGGCAGACCCCCGTGGTGATGATATAAAGGATAGAGTGAATGAGATAAAACATAGACAAAAGTTTCGTCCATTCGCTCCATCTGTCCTTGAAGAACACGCACACGAAATCTTTGATATGCCAGTTAAGAAATCTCAATTTATGCAGTTTGTAGCACCTTGTAAATTCCCTGAGAAATATCCAGCAATATGTCATATAGATAACACTTCACGAGTACAGACCGTGAGTAAAGATGACAATCCAGGTTATTATCTACTTATTAAGGAGTTCTATAAGAAAACAGGATGTCCAATGGTGTTAAATACAAGTTTAAATGTAAAAGGAAAACCAATAGTGAATAGTTATATGGACGGAGTTGGATTTTCTAAGAAATATAAAGTAAAGGTTTTTTAGGAATTATGAAAATAAATTTTGTTTATGAAAATGTGCACAAATCTGGTGATTTTTTGCCTAATGGGCTGTACGGTGATGTTTTAGATCATTGTATAAAAAGTGATGTATCTCGTAGAATTATTTCTGATGTAGATTGGAATGGTAATTTTCAAGATTTGATTTATGATGAAGAAGATACAAATTTTTCTTTTGATTTTAGACCAGAAGATGATATTTTAGCTAAAAATAACCTCGGTTATTATAGTGATACATTAGTTCGTGAAATGAAAAAAAGAGAACCTTGTTTTTATAAAGTTGGAGACATACATGATTTAAAGCAAAAATATTTTTATTTTATTAGTCCAGTAAACGCTCATGCACCAGAACATATTTTTAAAAATTTTCATAATATTTTTGGTAAAAAAACTATTGAATTGTTAAAATATATAGATATATCTGTAGTAATTTATAATTCACAGGAATCATTTATTTTTCCTTATGATAACTCTTTTGACGCGGCTTATTCTTTTTTACATCACAATGATATAAATCCAAATAAAATAAAAATATATTCTATGAATTACATATTGCAAAATATACATGAGACTTACTGTAATGTGAATAATATAAAAAATAAAATGATTTTCTATAAATATCTTTATGATCCTCAGGGATTGTTATTGGAACGAAACGGTAAAGAAGCTTCAACATCATTTTTTTCGCATCCTAAAATACATGAAGATGATTTTTTATCAACAAAAAATACCATACGAGAAAAAAGATTTTTATCTTTTAATAATTCACCAAGACTACATAGAACTGATTTAATAAAATTTTTGGATTTTAATAATTTGGTAGATAACTCGTATGTTAGTTATAAACCACGTTTGGGTTTTTGGCCAGACAAAAAAAATAATGATACCGGACTAACAATCACCGATTCAGTATATAAAGTTTATTTAGATTCTTATCTTAATATAACAACCGAGACTTGGATTGATAATGACCAAATTTTTTGTACAGAAAAAATATTTAAACCACTTGGAAATTATCAGCCATTTATCGTTATAGGCAGTCCATTTATGTTAAGAACATTAAGAGAAAATGGATATAAAACGTTTAGTGGTTATATTGATGAGAGTTATGATGAAGTAGAAGATTATAATGAAAGAATAAAAATTATTTATAGCGAGATTTTACGTATATCTAAATTTAGTAATGAAGAAATTCATGAATGGTATTGGAATATGGAAAATATTTTAATTTTCAATGCGAATCATTATTTGAATTTTATGAAAAGTAATAATTTAGCAATGTTGACCAAAGAGATATTAAATGTCTAAAATTAATTTCATTTTTCTATCTGCTCAATTTAATATAAAAAATATAGTCATTGAATATGAAATAGAAGAGTTTATAGATTACATGAGAATTCGTGGTTTGCCAAATCACGCTAAGCAAATTTTTTATTCATTGACATCAAATTTTAATATGGAAAGTGATAAATACATTATTTTTTTTGATATTGGGTGCAACTTGGATAATTTTGAAATATTAAATAGTTTGGACAAAAAATATTTATATGATATATCTAATAAAAATGCTAAAATGATTGTGTTGTGTAATGATACAATTCCATCACATTATGATGAAGATTCAACAGTTTTTAAGGTAATTAAATCATTTTTTGAAAAGAATGATATTCACTCAAGTGATGTTAAATTTTTATTTCATGAGAGTATATTAGATTGTGATATTTCTAATTTTAATAAATTATTTATAGAAGCTGATTTTTTTAATTATCAAGCGGCATTAATTTATAGTGAGAGAAAGAATCATGATTTAGAATCAATTAAAAATTTAATTTTATTTGGTAGGAGATATTATAGACCGAAACATTTTTTAACTTTAAATAATAATATGAAAGAACATCGTATAGAATTATTATTTTTTCTATTAAAAAATAAAATTTTAGATATGGGGTTAACAAGTTGGTTCCCTGGTCAGGAACCAAAAGATCAAAATAGAGAAAATTTTGATTACGAAAAATTTTTAAGACGAGAACTTTTATATGATGAATATAATGCATATATTGAGGAAGTTAAAAATATAGTTCCAGTTTCACTTGATCACAAAAATGAAGGCAGACAGGATTTTTTGAATCCACTTTTACATATGGCATCATATTTTGATATAATTACTGAATCAAATTGGGGTCCATCCGGATATGATAACGATTTTTATATTAAAAAAATTCATATTACCGAAAAACTTTGGAAGCCTGTAAATACTATGCAACCATTTATTGTTATTTCAGTTAAAAATTATCTTAAAAAATTACGAGAATGGGGATTTAAAACATTTGAAGGTTGGATAGATGAATCTTATGATGAATTAGAAACTTATGAAGATAGAAAAAAAGTAATTTATAAAGAAATTTTGAGATTGTGTAATATGAGTAAAAGGGAAATAGATGATTGGTATTGGGAATTGGAGCCAATTATTGTTCATAATTTCAAACACTTTGAAGTTTATGTTGAGCGAGAATATAAAAAGATTGAAAATTTAATACACAGTTGTTGGGTAGAATTGGGTGAATAATGATTAATATTGAAAAAATAAATTTTGGGTTTGATACTATAAATGATAAGGGTTTGGTTGTTCCTAATGCGTACCGGATGTCCGATGATATTGATATTTTAAACAATGTTGTATATGATGGGTATTATCAAGATAGTGATGGGATGTCGTGGATGACTCCATCCGAAATACCGTATCGTAGTATTATTGACGAAATATCATTGAATTTTACCACAGAAATATTAATTGCACATCATAATGCACATCATAATGTATCTTTAAAGCGGGTATACATGAATCATTCGTCTGATTATTTAGATAGAGGGTTAAATTGGATACACTGTATTACAATTCATTGTTATGTCGGATTTCCAGACTTTTCTCATGTGGTGTCTAATTTAGATAGTATATTGTCTATTGAAACAAAAATTGGATTGAGAAATAAGTTTTGTAAATTGTTTATATCATTTGAATTGGAATCTATAGATTTTTATGAACGAGATATTATCAATCTCCATAATTTTTGCAAAAGAAATAAAATTAATCCGTCTCAGATTTATATAACTTCTTTTAATTATGGATATAAAAAAAAATATGATGATTTGTGTGTGAAAAATAATATTTTTGAAAAAATAAATATTTTTAATATTCCACACGTTACACATTCTGCAATTGAAGGTGATGACACTCCTCTACCCGGGATGCAAAGTAAACATCAACATCATAAAGTAACATTGCAAGAATTTTTAAGTACTAAAAATAAAATTCGAAACAAGCATTTTGTTTCATATAATGCACAATGTAAAAATCATAGAATAGAATTGGTGGATTTTATTAAAAAAAATAATTTATTGGAAAGGGGATTTGTCAGTTTACTTTTTCCTAACGATGAAACTGAACCATTGAGAATTAAAGAGGAACTTATAAATCCTAAAATTCCATATTTAGATTCATATTTTAATATAACATCAGAAAGTGAGTTTTTTGATCCAGAAGGAGTGTCGACTTTTTTAACAGAAAAGACATGGAAGCCCTTTGCAAACTTTCAACCAGCAATTTTTATGGGATCAAGACATACACTTGAATTACTGAAAGATATTGGATTTAAAACATTTCATCCATTTATTGATGAGACTTATGATGGGGAGTCTGATAAAAATCGATTGGAATTAATTAAGAAAGAAGTTTTTAGGCTTTCATCTATGACTATTGCAGATATCCATGAGTGGTATTGGCAAATGGAAGATATTTTATTATGGAATGAAGAATGTTATAGACAAATGCCAAGTGAGTATGATTTTTGGGAGACGGTTTTGATTGAGTTATACCATGAATAGATTATTTACAAATGGAGATAGTTTGACAGCAGGCTGGAATATTGTTGAGGACGGTAATATTAGAAATAGCAGTTTAAATAAAGATAATAGTTGGTCTTTTTTACTATCAAAGAAATTATTATTAAGTGAACAAAACTTGGCGTATGGTGGTCATGGAAATGATTATATATACGAGTCCACACTGAATTATTTTATGTCCATACCAAAAGAAGATTGGAAACACAATTTGGTTGTAATAGGATGGACAACATATGATAGATTTAGAATGTGGGATAATTTTGAAAGTAAATATATTTATGTAACTGGTGATCATCCAATAGACGATGCCAACTCACGGTTAAATAAATTTTATAAAAAATTTTTTATTGATACCTATAATGAAGAGGTTTATATTAAAAAGACTTTGAGTTATATAGTAGGACTCCAGAATTTTTTTGAACGTCATGAAATTCCATATTACTTTTTTGATGCACTTGGGTGGGTAATCGGATTAAAAAAGAGAAAATTTATTTTAAAGAATGGTGATGTAAAATTAGATGGTGGTATGGAAAGTATTATTAATAGAATAGAACCTATGATAGATAAAAGTAAATGGTATTTGACGGAATCATATGAGAATTTTGCAGATAAACTAAATTCTTGGGGAACTGATATTGGTGGGGATCCACCAAGAGGACATCCAGGCAAAGTTGCAAATCATGAATTTTGTAATTTATTATATAAAAATATAAATAAATTGTATGATATTTGATAATACAAAAATACTTATAACCGGAACCGATTCTGGATTAGGAAAATTTATTTTGGATAAAATACCCAGTGCATCATTTTTAAATAGATCAAATCGGGTTGATATCGTAAATGGTGATACTAAATATGATATTATTATTCATTCTGCATATAATCCTTCGAGGGCTAATTTTACTGATTTAGATTTAAAGTATGTTGATGATAATTTGATATTGACTTCGGAATTAATAAATTTAAGTGGTGGGTGCTTTATTTATGTGAGTTCAATTGATACTGTTAATAAGATTGAATCACCATATGCATTATTCAAAAAGTTATCGGGGGATTTAATAAAATCTAAGATAGAAAATCATTTTATAATTAAACTTACCCATTTGATACAGTGTGGAGAATCAGATAAGATTCCAGGTTCGTTGAAGAAAATTATTAATAATGAACCAATAACATTAACAGAAAATTCTAAGTTTAATTTGGTATGTTATGAAGATGTATATGAATATATTAAAATGAAAATTGAAAATAAAATATTAGATAAGGAAATCAATTTAGTTAATTCGACATCAATACAGGTATCGGATGTTGTTAAAATATTAAATAAAAATGATGGTACTTTTAATTATGGTAAATTTGAATATTCACCATATATTCCAAAAAAATCTTATATAATTAAAAAATCATCCATTGAAATATTAATGGAATATTTGAAGGAAATTAAATATGAAAAAAATTAACATATTATTTAATAATGGATTTCATTATCCTGATCCATTTATCAAGGGTGAGGTTGGAAGTGGAGATAATAAAATTAAAATTTCAATTATTAAATCTGAATTTGATTTGGTAGAAAATGTCCCATTTATTTATTATGTATGTGTTGGTTCGGGATTAAAAAGATATCTTGGATTAAAAGAATCACATGAAGATAAAAAAGTTATCGGGTTTTTGGAAAATACTTCCAATAAAATAAAAAAATTAATAAATGATGGTAATGGATATATTTTATGTAGTTATATGCAAGAAGGTCATGTTGAAATGGAAGCATATAAGAATTTACATGATTATCTTTTAAGACATAAAATTGATGCATCAAGGGTAATTTTTTTATCAAGCAATCTTAATGGACATCTTCAATATAAAAATTTTTGTAAAAAATTTAAAGTTTTGACTAAAAATAAATTACATATTTTACAGTCAAATCATATGTTTGAATCGATGATAGAAGTGTGTAGAAGTTATGAACTTGGTGATATTCAAGTCCCACCGGAGGTAGAAAATAATAGTGATTTAACTGTTGGGATAAATTCAATAGAAGATATTGATTTAAATTTTTTAAGACCTAAATATTTTTTATGCATGAATCGTAATATGGGAAGAGGATATAGAATAGCAATTCTTTCATTAATGTTAGAAAATAATTTATTTGATAAGGGGTTGGTTAGTATGGGACCCCTACGGACAAAAAGTAATTTTCCTCTCGGGTGGGAGCCAGATGATAATTGGTGGATTAAAGATACTTTATTAAAAAATAAAATCTGGGAAATTCAAAAAAAATTAAAAAAATTACAACCACTACAAATAGAAGATGAATTTGTATGGAAAACAGATGGTCTCTGGCCAGGATTTGATTTTAAAGAGACATACAGTAAAGTTTATTTTGATGTAGTTACAGAAAGTTGTTATGCTACTGAATCAATATATTGTAGTGAAAAAACTTACAAGCCAATATCTCAATTATTACCTTTTATACTATTAGGGCCGCCCGGTATTTTGAAAAAGGTAAAAGAACAGGGATTTAAAACTTTTTCACCATTTATTGATGAATCTTATGATGGAATAGAGGATCATGGTGATAGATTATTAAAAGTTTTTGGTGAAGTCAAGCGACTGTGTGAATTACCAAAGGAAGAATTGAAAACGTGGTATAGTGATATATTTGATGATTTGGTATTTAATCAGAAACATTTACTGTCGTCTAAACTGGTTGATCATGAAAATATTTATAATATTATATGGGGTATGTTAAATTGATGTATGTAAATGGAATGGATATTGTAATGGATGATAGATTTTCTGATTATAGTTTTAATAAAATTAAACTCAAAGGAAATTTAAATTCTTATAATTGGATAAATAACGGGAATGACTTGCATCCCAAACATTTTTTTATTATTTTTGCATATAATTCTATTTCTGATGAATTTTTAGAAATTAACAAGAAAGAAATACTAAATGTTATTGACAATAAAAAATCTATTATTTTAATAGACAGAATTGTAGAATCGGCACAGCTGGAAGAAATATGTGAATTTATAAAGTTTATTAGAGAAAATGGACACAGAAATAAGATATTTTTGCTACAAAATTCGTTTGATAATAGAGATCAACACTTATCGTTTTGTTTTGAACTATTAAATTATTCAAGTATTTTTAAACGTAATGCATTATCTGCAGATAACCAATCATGGAAATCATATTTGAAATTACCAAACAGCATGAACAGAAAATTTAAATTTCTTTTTTACAATGGAGTTATGAAATCTCATCGTATATTATTGGGAAAGTACATTTTGGAAGATAATAATAATGATTGTTTATATTCTTTTTTAAATCGTGGAGATTATTCAGTTGATAGAGTAATTAATACGATGATAGAACATAATTTTGATACGACTTTTGTTGAAGAGTTTTTTGATAGATTTGTCCCATCTACTATCAATGAAACTAATTCACCAGGTTTAGGAATGAGTGATAGCTTACCTAATAGGGATCATTATGATAATACATATTTTAGCGTTATAACAGAATCTTCATTTTATGATGGCAATCCAAGATTGACGGATAAAATATTTAAAGCCTGTATTTTTCACCCTTTTATTCTTGCATCGAGTTGTGGATCATTAAAACTATTTAAAAATTTTGGATTTAAAACTTTTCCAAACATATTTGATGAATCTTATGATGAAATTGAAGATGATTACGAAAGATTAAAATTCGTGGCCAGTGAAGTCGAAAGGGTTCGTAATTTTAATAATTTTGATATGGAAAAAATGTTTGATGATTCCCGTGATATAATATTACACAATCAGACATTATTTAAAAATATTAATTATGATGAATGGTTTTTAAAAGAATTAGAGAGGGCAATACAATGAGAAAAATTTTTGAATAATATAAAATATATATATAGTAATGGTTGTAGTTACACCGAAGGTTATGGTTTAGATAATCCAGTAAAAGAACGATATTCTAAATTTCTTGCCGATAAGTTTGGTGCAGAAGATATTAACCAATCTGAAGGTGGTGGTTCTAATCAACGAATATTTAGGACTACCTACGATTGGATTTCTGAAAATCAAGATAAATTAAAAGATACTTTATTTGTATTACAATTATCATATCCAGTTAGAAATGAAATATGGGTAAATAAGGCCAATAAAGATGATTTTGAACATGGTCCTGGATATATAGCACCGTCATTTTATGGTGGAGGGGGTATTTGGTTTGGAGCCCAATTTGGACATGATGGTTACACCGCGTGGGAGGCCCACGAAAGGGATACTTCAGTAGATAAAAATGAAATTAATTTTACTTATGTTCCAGGTAATAAGAGTGCATCTGAAATAACTTGGAGATATGTTATATCATTACAATCATTTTTTAAATCTAATAATATTAAATACATTTTTTTTGAAGGTGATATTAATAAAGATGGATTTTTAGATAAAACTTGTAAAATAGCAGAATTAGTTGATTTTGATTATTTTTATGAAGAACCATTTTTGGGTAGTGCTGGAAATAGAGTAACGGAATGTAATCATCCAGATGCAGAAGTTCAAATAGAATGGGCAGAAAAATTATATAATTTTATTAATACAGAGCTCATTTTGATATGAATTATGATTTTAGTAAGGAGGGCATTTTAAAGTGATGAAAGTAACTTTTTATTTTAATAATAATATTATAGAAGATTTTAATGAGATTTGGACAAATAGAATATTATTTGAAAAAATACAAAATTTAGAATTATCATATTCTTGCGATATTTTCCTTATCAGACCATTATATGAAAATGATAGTCCATTTGAAATTATTAAGTCTCTGGATAAGACTAAAAAAATAATCTTGTGGTACATGGATACTTTATCAGAAGAATTCTACGGACTTCAGCAATTAAAAATAAAAGAATTGTGTAAATTAGAATATGATGTATCGGTGATAATACCTGATTTTCATCTAAATGGTTATGATTTACCGTGTGGTGTTTTTAATAATTATTCTATGGCAGATTGTATATTAGAACAGCAGCAAATTGACCATAAGAATATTATGAAAATGCGAACTCAGAGTCAAAGTATATACAGAGAAAAATATTTTTTATCCTATAATGGTAATCTTAAAAAACATAGAATGGATTTAGTATCACATATTAAAGAAAATGATATTATAAATAAGTTTGATATTTCTTTCAATTCATTTTTTTGGAATAATAATAATGAAAGTATGCATTTAGATTTGAAAGAAAAATCTCATTATACTTCTACTCAGTTAAATTTACCATTGTATTTTAATTCTTATTTTGATGTGGTTACTTTTTCAAAATATGAAACAAATGACGTTTATATAGACGAGAAATTATATAGGTCATTTGTATGTTTCAAACCATTTATAATAATTGCTCAACCTTATACATTGAAAATTTTAAGGGGATGGGGCTTTAAAACTTTTGAAAAGTTTATTGATGAAAGTTATGATAATGAAAAAGATAATGATAAAAGAATTAAAATGGTGTTTGACGAGATAGATAAGATAAGTAAAATGAGAGTTGAGGAAGTGGACACTTTGTATAATAGAATGAAATCAGTATTAGATTACAATTATACTCATTTACAAAGATATATAAGAAAAGTGGATTCCAAGATATTAGAGATTTTTTGAAATGAATATTTTATATTATAATCATATAGGAGAAACTTTTGAAGTTGAAAGTGATTTAGATAGATTATTAGAAACACCAGGATTTATATTTAAAGATAAATTTTGGAACGATGTTAATTTCCTATCTGAACCAAGTGGAAGCTATTTATTAATAATCAATCATGGTACTGATTTTAATATTATAGAAAAATTTCTAAATAAAAATAAACTACTCATAGATGATCTATCAAATGATAAGTCTAAACTTATTTTGACTTCAACCGAGAGTTCGGTAAATAATATTGGTATTAGTGAGTTTCACAGTTTTAAGAATGAAATAGATGATTTCAGTAAATGTCATAATATATCAATTAATAATATTGTCCAAATGGATACCACTAAAATCGTTGGTGTGGATAAGAATAAAAATTATTTATTCCATAATCGTTGGATGATTAAACTGAGCAATCTTACCAACAATAAAATATATAGAAATCTTTTTAACAAGTCAAGAAATTTTCGTAGAAAATATCATTTTTATACTATAAATAGTTTACCAAGATATCATAGAGTTGAATTGTATTTATTTTTAAGGGATAATAATTTGTTATCCAAAACCAATGGAACTTTTTTTACGTCAGTTCATGAAGGTAAAGAACCATTTGACGATATAGGTAAAAATGCTTATTCAATCCCAAAAGAAAAAATACAACTTTATGATAAATACGAAAATGTGCTCGGTGAAATAGAAAAAGAAATACCACTTGGTGGACTCGGAAGGGATATAAAAATAATCGATAGTGTGGATCCAGCTATACTATTAAATTTTTCTCGTTCCTATAATTCTTATTTCAACATTGTTACACCAACTATATTTTTTAATGATGTTGATATCGATAAAAATCATATTTTTTTTGAAGAAAAATTTTGGAAACCTTTCATCATTTTCCAACCTTTTCTAATTATCGGTAGTCCATACACATTACAGACATTAAAAGAGTTTGGATTTAAAACTTTTAGTCCATTTATAGATGAATCATATGATACCGAATTAGATTATTTTATTAGACGAGATAAGATACAACAAGAAATATTGAGATTATGTAGTATGTCTATTGAAGAACTTGATGATTGGTATTGGAATATGAAGAATATTTTAATACATAATTTTAATAGATTGAAAACATATGGAAAAGAGGAAAACAATAAATTTATTAATATGTTGAAAGAACAATGGTTGCATACACAATCTATTTTATAGAATTATTGAAGAAAAGTAGTAATAAATGATACTTATATATAAGTCAGTATGATAAACAGGGGGTATAAAAACCCAAAGACCTAACCGATCATAATATGACTATAAACACACACGGAGGCACTTTAAATAGTGTCCTCTTTAACAGAGGATTTTTAGTTTAATATATGGTTACTTTAATAATAGATAAATACAAATTAGAACTTTTTACATTTGAAAAAATGGGAAGCCGTAGCATTGAAAGTGCGGTACTTGGAAAGGTTGGTATGGGAGGCCCTGAAGGTTATATAGTTCCAAATGATGAAGAATATGATGAAAAAATTAAGATAAAAAATATTGAAGGTGGTTTTTATATAACAGGTGGAATTTTTGATTATAGAAAATATGAAGGAAGATTGACAGAAGATTATTGTGATAGAAGATATAAGATAGAAAAAAAGAAATTATTTAAAAATCATTTTCATAGTTCCGTAAAAATCAAAGATAGGTTCTGGCCAGAAGATTATACACAAATATTAGTTTACCGTGATCCTTATAAACGACTTGTTAGTGCTTATTATTGGATAAATAATGTCTATGATATTAATCATAAAACAAAATATTTTAAATCGAAAAAATATAAAGATTTAATATTTCCTAAGAAAGAAACTATTACTGAACATAGACGATGCTTTAAGAATTTTTGTCGTTTATATTATGTTGATAGGAAAATATCAGACGGACATTTATCTGCTATATGGGAACAGATACCTGAGAATTATTTAAATCAGGTAGATTATAAAATTAATTTGGAAAATTTTAATGATGATGTAGTAAAAATTTTAAAAAAGTTAAAAGTAGATAAAGATAAAATAGGTAAATTTTCTAAATATCTTGATGAAAATCAATTTCATTTTAAAAATAAAAAATCTACCCAAGCATCCTATGATCTTCAACGGCTAACAAATGATTATTATAGTTATTATGCTCGCATGCCAAGAAAAATTCTTAATGCAATTAATAAATTTTATGAAGTAGATTTAAATTATACAGGTATAGAAAAATTATGAGAATATTAATAACAGGAATAACAGGTTTTGTTGGTAGTCATATGTCCGATTATTTACTTAAAAACGTTCCAGATGTAAAAATCTTTGCCACTCGAAGGTGGAGAAGTAAAGAAGAAAATATCAGACATTTCTTTGGTGATGACAGAGTTATATTTGAGGAATGCGATTTATTAGATAGGGGTAGTCTTTCTCGAATTATAGAACTTGCAAAACCAGATATTGTATATCATTTTGCTGCACAGAGTTTTCCTGAATCAAGTTTTTTAACACCAGTTGCAACTCTTACTACTAACGTAATTGGAACAACTAATTTAATGGAAGAATTACGACTTGCAAAAGAACGAAATTATTGTAATCCAACTATAATAAGTGTTTCTTCATCCGAAGTCTATGGTAATCCAAATGAAGATGAAGTTCCAATAACAGAAAAAAATCATATTAGTCCAGCAAATCCATATTCAATATCAAAAGTCGGACATGATTTAATGTCACAATATTATCATAAGGCATTTGATATGAAAGTTATAATTACTCGTATGTTTTCACATGAAGGTTCTCGGAGAGATAAAAGATTTGCACTATCATCATTCGCACATCAAATAGTTATGGCAGAAAAAGATGTAAATTTTCCACCTTACGCTCCAAGTTTTCCAACACATCCAATAAAACATGGAAACCTCGATTCAGTCAGAACATATAATCATATAGACGATGCAGTTCACGCTTATTGGTTGGCAGTGGATAATTGTGAGTATGGTGAAGTTTATAATATAGGTGGTGATCACACTTGTACAGTTGGTGATGCATTGGATATGTTGATATCTAAATCTAAAAATCCAAAGGCATTTATTAAAGAACTTGATCCCAACAGAGTTAGACCAACTGATATTACGTTACAGATACCAAGTAGTGAAAAATTTAGAAAGAAAACTGGTTGGAAACCAATAAAAGGATTAGAAGAAATCTGTGAAGATTTATTGAACTATTGGAGAAGTATTTTATAATGAAAAATAGACTTGATGCAGTAAATGAAGTTTATTTACCTTATGTTAAAAAACATTTGGGAAATAATTCACTACAAAATATTTTAACTTGTGGTGGCACAAAGGGTGCAGTAAGTGAAGAACTTGAACGGCATAAAGAATTTACTTATGAAAATATTTTTCATTATGAATTATTTGACAATAATATTGATTATGATGAAGTAATTAAAGATAATATTTTATCTCCTGAAGTTCCTATTGAATCTGTAAATTTAATTTATGCAGATGTAGGTGGAAGTTCTGAAATCGTCATAAAAATAAAAGAGAATAATATAAGTGAGGGAATTATTAAATTATTAGATAGTGGATTTGTTAATAATAATTTGGGAATATTAGTTTTTTTATTTTTTGATGGTATAGAAATAGAACCATTTTTAAACAGACAATATAATAACTATAAATCTAAAGATTCTTTTAGTAAAAATATAGAATGGTATGATGACTATAATAAAGCAACATTTATTCAAAGATTAGATGGAGTGGTATTTTATGAGTGATTTTAAAGTAGAAATAAAAACTTCAGAGGTATTCCCTGAAGTAAAAAAATATACAAGAAAAATTAAATTTTTTGAAAAATTAGATAATAATATTTTTTCAATATAGAAATATAATGTTAAATTTGAATAGAACTGAATTGATAGAATCACTTTATGAAAAAATAGGATCTTATTAATCATGTATAATTTTTATTATATGTGTAATAGATACTGGTATGATGACAATCCACCACCATTTGATTTTAATGAAGAATCCATATTAAACTTTTCAAATGAATTTTTTAATTATACAACAGAACCAGTAAATACTAATAATCCAAGAGCAAATTTATATAAAATATGTGGATTAACTGATAAGATATTTATTGAAAATACTGGAGAAGCCCATGATTTTAGAGACTATATACTTATAGAAGAATTATGTAAAGAATTTAATAAGGAAGTTTCTGATTTTATTGTTGTTTCTCAAAATCATTTTTTAGATTTTAAAGAAAATAAATATGGAATTAATCATTTGGTTTGGGATGATGTTTTAATTTCATGTCCAAAGTGGATAGAAAGATTTTTTGTGGATCTTGATTTTAACAATCCACGAGAGAAAAAATTTTTATTTTTGAATAATAATTTTAGAATTCATAGATTTAAAATGATTAATGAATTATCTAAAATAGGTTTAGATGATTTAGGATTTATTTCTTTAGCATCATTAAATGGAGCGAAATCCGATTTAGGTAAATGGTGGGATAATAATAAAGAAGATCATGAAATATTTAAGATTGCGATAGAAATGCAAAAGTCACAAATAAATTTTAATTTTTGGCAAAATAAGTTTAATTATACATTAGATATACACAATTTAGAAGGAATACCTCCTACACGATTTTTGAACTTGGATAATACTTATTTAAAAAATACATATTTTAGTATTGTAGCGGAAACTTGGTTTGAAAATGATAGAAAAAAACTTTTAGTGACTGAGAAAAGTTTTAAACATTCGGTTTCTCAGCCGTTTATTATGTTGGGAGCACCGAATCAACTTAAAGTTTTACATTCTTTTGGGCTAGAAACATTTTCTGAATTATTTGATGAAAGTTATGATGAAATTGAAGATGATAATGATAGATTTTTATTTGTTTTTAATGAAATAGAGAGGGTTAGTAGAATGTCTCATACTGAATTAAAAAAAATTATTAAGGGCAATATAGTAGATAAATTATTACATAATAGAGATGTATTACTAAATTTTGATTTGGGGACATATTTAAAAAATTTTTATACTAATGTAAAAATAAAAAATTTTCAATAAAGTATGATATGAGCAACTTTAAAATAGAAATAAGATCGTCAAAAGTTTTTCCAGAAGTAAAAATATTGAAACCTGATCCTTGGTTTGACTATCGAGGTGAGATGTGGACTTTTTGGGAGAAAGATAATGAGGTATTACCTAAAGGACATGAGTGGAAAATTTCTAAGTTTACTCGTTCAAGAAAAAATGTATTAAGAGGATTACATGGAGATAATGTAACTTGGAAACATATTACTTGTGTATGGGGAGAGGTATATTTGGTTGTAGTGGATAATAGACCAGAATCCGAAAATTATTTAAAATGGGAAAGTTATATTATATCAGAAAGAAACCATTTGAGTGTTTTAGTTCCCCCAAATTTTTTAAACGCTCATTTATGTTTAAGTGAAGAATGTTTATTTCACTACTCACAGGCCTATCCACACGAATATATTGATTGGATGGACCAAGATGTATTAAAGTGGAATGATGAAAGAATCGGTATTGAGTGGCCCATAAATAATCCTATATTAAATTGGAGAGACAAATGATAGATAAACAATTTTTAATAGACTTTGAAACAGAAGTTAAAGAGCGATATGAAGCAGGTGAAATCACAGCACCAGTTCATTTGAGTTCTAATAATGAAGATCAACTAATAGAAATATTTAATGATGTATCTCAAGATGATTGGGTATTTAGTAGTTGGAGAAATCATTATCATGCATTACTACATGGAGTTCCAAGAGATTTTTTAATGGACTTGATTGTTCGTGGAAAAAGTATGAGTGTGTATTGTGATGAACCTAAATTTTATTCATCTGCTATCGTGGGCGGTATTATACCGATAGCACTTGGAGTTGCCAAATCAATTCAGCTGAAAGGTGAGAAAAATAAAGTTTGGTGTTTTATTGGAGATATGACGTTTGAAAGTGGAATATTTCACGAGTCATATAAATACGCTAAGAACTTTGATTTACCAATTCAGTTTGTAGTTGAGGATAATAACCTTTCTACGAATACGCCGGTTGAAGAAACTTGGGGTGGTAAACAAGAAGTTCCAAATGATATAATCTATTATAAATATAAAAGTGATTATCCACATCACGGAACAGGAAATTGGGTGTTATTCTAATGAAATATAAAGATGAAATAATAAGAAGTATGGAGTGGTTGAGTGAAAAAGAAGAAACAATCTTCCTCGGTCAATCAGTTTTATATAGTGGTAATGCAATTTACAACACATTAAATACATTACCTGAAGAAAAGAGACTTGAACTGCCTGTATTTGAAGAAATACAAATGGGAATGTCTACGGGAATGGCAATGAATGGAATAGTTCCTATTAGTTGTTTTCCAAGGTTTGATTTTTTTATGAGATGTATGGATGCATTAGTAAATCATTTAGATAAGATGCAAAATATGACTGAAGGAACGTTTAAACCAAAAGTAATAATGAGAACTTCTATTGGTTCTACGACACCCCTGAATGGTGGTGTTCAACATACTAATAATTATACTGAACCATTTAAACAAATCTTGGGTGAGGTTGATGTTGTATTGTTAAATGAACCAGAAGAAATATTTCCAACATTTGAAAGTGCATATGAACGAGAAGGTTCTTCATTAATAATTGAATGGGGTGATTATTATAATGATAAGTAAACCTTATAAATACCCATTGGCATCAGATACGATAAATAAAAAAGATGTGAATAAACTTGTTTCGTGGTTAAAAACTATGCCACAATTTACTATGGGTGAAATAACAAAACAGTTCGAAAAAAAGTGGTCTAATTTTACCGGAACAAAATATTCAGTTTATGTGAATAGTGGTTCGTCTGCCAATTTATTAATGGTTTATTCACTATTAAATGCGGGCAAACTTAAAAATAATAAATTTTTAGTTCCATCTAATGGTTGGGTTACTACATTGAGTCCATTTATACAATTCGGCATAGAATCTATCATGGTTGATTCAGAAGGTGGTAATTTTAATATCGATTTAAATATTGTAGAAGATTATTTGAAACGAGGTGATATAGATGGTTTTATTTTTGTTCATGTGCTCGGTGTTCCACACAGACGAAAAGAATTGTTGTATTTAAAAGAAAAATACGGATGTTATATTCTTGAAGATTGTTGTGCATCAGTAGGAGCTAAATTTGCTAATGGTGATTACATTGGAACTGTTGGTGATATGTCATCTTTTTCATTTTATTTTGGACACCAATTATCTACAATCGAGGGTGGATTTATTAATACAAATGATGAGTTTTTATATAAAGAACTATTGAAACTTCGCTCTCATGGTTGGGTTAAAGATATTGCAACCGATGATTGGAGATCCAATGAAAATTTTCCTTTTATATTTCTTGAACCGGGATTTAATGTTAGGCCAACCGATTTTCAGGCATATATTGGTCTTGGTCAAATAGATAAGGCTGAATTAATATTTGAAAGAAGAAGTCAAAATCATATTCGTTATACTCAAATGTTAAGTAATAAATTTGAGTGGCAGGATTGGAAACGAGCAACTCCTGTTAGTTTACATATTGGTATATTGGCAGAATCAAATGAACATAGAAAAAAAGTAATTGAAAGTTGTCAAAAGAATGGTATTGAAACTCGAATTTGGTCACATGGAAATCTTGGTAAACATAAATTCTGGACAAGTCGATATGGTGAATTTAATGGAAAAGTTAGTAGTAAGATATATGATAGAGGTTTTATTGTTCCCACTCACCCATCTATTGATTTAGAAGATATTGATTTTATATGTGGAGTGTGTAATGAAGTTTAAAAATAAAAAAGTATTAGTGACTGGTTCAAATGGAATGATTGGTCGTCAACTTGTTAAATTGTTAAAGAATAATTTTGCAATAGTCACAGAAACAGATTTACCAGAAGATTTGAGAAGTAGGGAAGTATGTAAACGAGTGTGTGATGGACAAGATATAGTATTTCATCTTGCTGGAATTAAAGGTTCACCTATAAGGAGTATGGAATCACCAGCTTCATTTAGTGTGCCTATGATTCAGTTCAATGCAAATATGGTAGAGGCGGCATATAATGCAGATGTGGATTGGTTTCTATATACAAGTTCGGTGGGTGTATATCATCCTGCAGAAGTATTTGTTGAAGATGATGTATGGAAAACATTCCCATCTGAAAATGATTGGTATTCTGGTTGGGCTAAAAGAATTGGTGAAATGAATGTAGAGTCATATATGAAACAACATAATTGGAATAAATGTTCTATTGTTAGACCTGCAAATGTTTATGGTCCTTATGATAACTTTGGTGAATGGTCTATGGTTGTCCCATCGTTGATTAAGAAAGCTTATGAGAATGATGTATTGGAAGTATGGGGTGATGGAACACCAATTCGAGATTTAATTTATGCAGAAGATGTAGCCCGTGGTATGTTACATATGGTACAAAATAAAGTAAATGACCCTGTTAATCTTGCAAGTGGAATTGGAGTAACTATTAAAGAAATGGCAGAAATAGTTGCAGATTATTTTAATAAAGAAATAGAGTGGGATACGACAAAACCTATGGGAGATATGAAAAGAATAATGAGTACAGAACGGGCGGAAAATTATGGGTTTAGGCCACAAACAAGTCTTGAAGAAGGTATAATAAAGACTATTAAATGGTATGAAAAAAATGTTTTATAAAGATAAAAGGGTAGTTGTAACTGGAGGAAGTGGTTTTATAGGAACTCATTATATTGAAGAACTTTTGAAAAGGGGTGCCATAGTAAAAACACATATTCATAAAAGTTCATTACAAATAAAAGATAATAGAGTAGATGTAGTAGAAAATATAGATTTACAAAAAATTGATGATTGTATAAAACTGATAGATGGGGCGGACTATGTTGTGCATGCCGCCGGAAATATAGCCAATCCTAAATTAGTATCGACTGATTTTCAAATAACATTAAATCAAATTACACTTATTACCAATGTAGTAGAGGCAAGTTATAAGTGTGGTATAAAAGGATTTGTTGATGTAAATAGTTCTACTGGTTATCCCGATAGACGATATCAAGTTACAGAAGATGAGTATTGGGATGATGAACCATATATTTCTTATTATGGTTATGGGTGGATGAGGCGATATAGAGAAAAAGTTATGGAACATTGCTCTCATTTAACAGATATGAAAATTGGAATATGCAGGGGAACTGCTATTTTTGGTCCTTACGATAATTTTGATTTGGAAACTTGTCACGTAATACCCGCACTTATTAAAAGAGTATTGAGTGATGAGAATCCATTTGTGGTATGGGGTAGTCCTGATGTGGTTAGAGATTTTCTTTATGTTAAAGATGTTGTAAATGGTGCATTATTAGTGTTGGAAAATGGAGAATCCATGAGGCCATATAATCTTGGTTATGGTTCAACTGTAACTATTGGTGATATTGTTGATACAATATTAAAAGTTACTGGCAAAACACCTAAAGTGGAGTGGGATAATACTAAACCAACAACAATACCATTTCGTTCTTGTTCAACAGAAAGAATACAAAAAGAACTTGGATTTAAACCTAAATATGCTTTTGAAGAAGGAATTCAAAAAACATTAGAGTGGTATAAAGAACTGGAAGATTTAAATGATAAAAATTAGAATTAATAAATTTATCAATGTTGATGATTCGCAAGACGGTGATATGGTAAATGAAATTCAAAAATTTATTATTTGCAATGAATTTAAGCCGTTTAAAATGAAACAAGCGATAATTGATGTCGATGAAATTAAAAACCTTGAACGAGTATTACCCGGTAGCCCGTGGAATATATTAAAAGAAAATTTATTTAAAATTAAAAATTCTTTAGTTTTATTCCAAATGGATGCATATAGGCCTGAACATTTTGTAGATATCTTGAATATGTTGAAACAAATTGATTTAGGGTGTCCCGTGTATATAATTAATTCTAATTTATCACATAATGGATTAGATGTTCCAAATTATATTCAATTTGATTATTTTTTATATGATGTTAGAGTTTTTATTGATATGCTGGTATATGATACAAATGCAAAACTACCTATAAATATACCTTATTCTGATGAAGTTTTATTTAAATTAAGTCAAAAAAAAATATATTATTTTAATTGTTTAAATAATAATATAACGAATCCAGATAGATTTGATTTTATTAATGAAATGGTCCTCCGAGGATTTCATAAAAAAATGTTATTTTCTTGCAGAAATCAGTTAAATGATTTTAGAAATAACCCGGATCGTAAAAGTCAACTAAAGTTTGAAGATATAGAAAAGAAAGCCCTGGATACAGGAATTTCAAATCTACAATTTGATTTTTTTAGTGATGTGGCCATTGGAAAATATAGGCTTGATGCAGATTTTGAATATACTAAAAAAGTTTCAGCTTTATATTCAAGTCATATTCCATTTACATTTATAGAAAATTCCTATTTTGCTATAGTAACTGAAACATATACTCAGATTAACAGGGATTATATTTTCCTGCGATACGGAAAATATGTTGATTGTTTATTTTTAACTGAAAAAACATATAGAACGTTGGCAATACAACCATTTATTATTTGGGCAAGACCTTATACATTAAAATATTTAAAATCAATGGGATTTAAAACATTTCCTGAAATTTTTGATGAGAGTTACGATAATGAACTGGATGATTCCAAACGAATGAAAATGATATTGGATGAAGTTGAACGTATATTAAGTTGGAGTGAAGATGAAGCTTATGAGAAATATATTTATGCATTATCTAATGTGATTCATAACCAAAGAGTTTTAAAGTCAGTTGATGTGAGAAAAGTAATTGAAGATATTTATTTAAAATTAACGTGAGGTGAATTAAAATGGATATGAGTATAGATTATTTGTGTCGAATGTCCGTGTTTTCCAAACACGGAGTGAGGATTGAGATTCCTGGTGTAAAAGATTATAAAAGAACTCATGTTATCAAGTATGATGATGTTGGTGCCCAATTGCTAGAAACCGCGATGCCAATCTCCTATACAGAAGATGGGAAATATGTTGATAATATTTATAGAATAAAAGAGTTAAATAGTAAAATTATATTTGATTTCATGGGAGAACCTGCTGAGATACCTAATTTGAAATTGTTTTATGGTTGGTTAAAAAAACATAATCTTAAATTAAATGATACCGTGTTAATTTCCATGAATACTATTTTTCCATTAAAAAATCATATTGAATTTGATCCGGTTATCTTTTCAGCTCCCACATGGGGAACAGATTTTGATTATGGAAATGATTTTAATTTTAATAAATCCCGTAAATTTTTAAATATGAACGGTACGGCTAAGCCTCATAGGATTTGGATGATCAATGAAATTGCAAAGAGAAAAATAGATAAGTATGGCTTTATTTCGTTAATGGACAGACCAGCAGATCAAATAACTACTGGTGAATTGAGACACGAATTGGGCTCATATCTATACAATCACATTTCTCCTGAAAGTCTAATTAATAATATAATGGATGATTTTCAAGATTCTTTTTTTTCTACATTTAAATATAATTTAGAAGATCATTCTTATGATACTGCTCTAGCTTATACGCCACCCAGTAAATATATAGTAGATAATTCATATTTTAGTATAGTGTCGGAAACTCAGTATTTTAAAAATGATGGAATATACTTTGTAACTGAAAAAACTTGGAAATCTCTTTTATTTCATCCAGTGATATTTTTAACTACTCCAAAAATTTTAAAGGTGGTAAAGCGATTTGGAATTCAAACATTCCCAGAACTATTTGATGAATCTTATGATGAAATTGAAGATGATTACGAAAGATTAAAATTCGTGGCCAGTGAAGTCGAAAGGGTTTCTAAAATGTCATCCCGTGATTTAAATAAAATATTTAAAGATTCTATAATAGATAAAGTTAGATTTAATAGAAATTTATTATTAAACTTTGACCAGCAATCATATATTAATAAATTTTATAATACACTTAAAAATATTTAAATATGAAAATGATTTTTGGTTTTGATAGGTTTAAAGAAAATGGTGATCCACTACCTAATTGTGAAGATTATATATTTCAAGGGAGAAAAATTTGTAGTTGTGGTAATGTGTTTTTAGGAATGCTTCAGAATGTTAATCAAGAATATTTAAAAAAATCAAAAAGAGAATGGGAATTTTTAGAAGTAGATACTTTACCTATTGATAAAATTAAATCTAATTATGTATATCATATTGATGTAAATTGTTTTGCATGGTCATTGGGTTATAGTCGTTGGCTAGATACATTTGAAGATGTGAGTGTTTTTGATTCTATTTCAAGTAAAGTAATAAAAGATGCACAGAATGGTAAGTGTAAAATTTTACTTAACTATGGGTTTGAGGGATTAGGATCACACCACAGAGATACTATATTACATAAACCTTTACTTGAAAGAGTACATTTTTTATTAGACAAATATAAAATTGCACATAAAGATTTTATCTATATGGATAGTAATCATAGATTAGATAAATTACCAATGGATACGGATATTAATATTATTCAATATGAATATTGTGCATTAGATCAATGGAGATATACAACTGTAAATTTTGATATGATGTATCATGGTAATTTATTATCGTCAAAAAACATGAAAAAGTGGTTAAATACTAAAAAGAAATTAAGAAGTAAATACTATCTTTCATTTAATAGATTACCAAAAAAACATAGAGTTGATTTGGTAGTGAGTTTAGATAAAAATAATTTATTAGATAAAGGATATATTTCTTTTGCAAATAATATCTCGGATTTCAATTGGAAAGATATGGCTACGAAATCTGAAACAAAATCATTGGAGAAAAAAATGCCATTGGTTATTGATAGAAAAGATTTGAGTGATGCAAAATATTCATATGAAAAGTTTGAGGTTAAATATTATTTGGATAGCTATTTCCAAATTGTTACTGGTAATAATTTTACGGACTATGATGACCAATTAATTTTTAGTGAAAAAATCTGGAAGCCAATAACTAATTTACAACCTTTTATTTATTTAGATGATGCTGGAGCATTGAAAAAATTAAGAGAATATGGATTTAAAACATTTTCACCATTTATAGACGAAAGTTATGACGATATTTTAGATGTGAAAAAACGATTTGATATGATAGAAAATGAAATTAATAAATTGTGTAGTAAATCAATAGAAGAAATACATGAATGGTATTGGTCAATAGAAGAAGTGTTAAAACACAATTATTATTATTTTTATGAGAATTTTATTCCATCACAGAAAAAAAAATTATTAGGGGATATATTTTGAATTTAAATATAGCAATTATGGGATTTGGAACTATGTCAGATTGTGTGATCAGAAGTAAACTTTTTGATTATTTACAATTGACAAGTTTAACATTAATTGTAAGGAAGGAGTACTCAGCACTTTTTCAAAATTCTGGAAAATTTTTAAATAGAATATATACTTACACGGGTGGTCTTGGTGATGCGAAATCAATTGAACTGAACGAAAATAAAAACTTTGAACACCTTAAACAATTTATAAGTGTGTTGGATAAAAATCAATATAATATAATGTGTGCTCAGAATGTAGAATCATTTTTAGCTGAATACGAAGCAGAAAAGTTTTCAAATTTTATAGTTGATATGTTTGATGAAGTGATTGGTATATCTAGCAACTTAGTGAAACCAACATATTCAGATTCATTTCACAACCATATTTCGATTTCAAAAAATTTTACAAATAATAATGCAATAACTGTACCTTTTAATAATTATGAAAAATTATGTGAGATGTATAATTTTGCCAATAATAGTTTAAACATAGTGATTCATCCAGGGTATTGTTATGCTGGTAAACGTGAGAGATTTAGTTGGGATGAAGATGATTGGGCAAATTTAATTATGAAACTCGAATCTTCTGTTAATTGTAATATCATAGTTGTTGGGAGTAATCCTACCGATGGTATTGGAAGAATTACTAAAAGTGGTTATGATTTGAGAAAGGAGGGCATTGGAACTCCACTAAATATATTGCTTTCTGTGATATCGGGATGTTCGTTGTTTATTGGAGTGGATTCCGGATCAACTCATTATGCAGGTTCTATTGGAGTTCCTGTAATTCAACTTGGTAATGCTACACCAGATAGCTTTGAGGCAACTTACCCAATTACATCATTTTATGAGTGTATAAAGGAGACTATTGGAATTAAACTTAGTATTGATTTGGTTTATGATACCGTCATGGCCAATTTATATCATAAATCAAATGTGAACGCATCAGAAAATAATGAAGTTATTATCGAGGATCTTCCAATGGATACTAATGTAGAAGAATTTAACAATAAATTAGTATCAATATTTAAAATATGAGAATATTAATAACAGGTGGAGCAGGTTATCTTGGTTCTAAATTAACAGAAACACTTTTAAGTCAAGGACATGATGTAATTGTATATGATAATTTATTTTTTGGTTCAGTAGGAGTAATTCCATTTTTAGATAATCCAAAATATAAATTAATTAAAAATACAATAAATAATCTTGAATTAATAGAGGCCGTTGTAAAGGACGTAGATTATGTTATTCATTTGGCAGCAATAGTAGGAGAACCAAGTTGTAAACAATATGAAAGTTCGGTATATGGTGTAAATTCAGGAGCCACATCATGGATTAGTAAATGTGCATATAACTATGATATACCATTATTATTTTTAAGTACTTGTAGTAATTATGGGAAAACTGATGAAGTAGTAACAGAAGATTCACCATTAGAACCACTTGGGTTATATGCAGATTCTAAAATACAGGCAGAAAAAGTTGTGTTGGAAAATGAACATTTAGTATTGAGAATGTCTACATTATTTGGGGTGAGTTATAGAGTTAGATATGACATAACAATAAACGAGTTTGTATATCAGTATTATAGAGATAAGTTACTTAAAGTTTATGGTGAAGATACTTGGAGACCATATCTTCATGTTCAAGATGCCTGTAATATGATTATTAAATGTATGGAAAAAGATTTACGAGGAGTTTATAATGTAGGATTTAACGATTTAAATTATCAAAAGAAAGAAATTGTAAATACGATAGTAGATTATTTAGGTGAAGGAAAACTTGAATATGTTAAATTTGATGATCCAAGGGATTATAGAGTAAATTTTGATAAGATACAAAAGGAATTAAATTATCAATATAAATTTTCACTTAAAGGTGGTATCCGTGAGTTATATGAAGAAATTCAACGAGGAATGATATAATGAAAGTAGAATACTATTACGAGAGAACACAAAGGGCATTAGATGAAAATAAAATGATTGCTCCTATTAGTGTGGAAATTGATTTGACTAATGTATGTTATCAAAAATGTTATTATTGTAATGTAGAACGATTTAGAGCTGAAAATCCAGACAAAGGAACTACTGAAGATTATTTGAAATTAATATCTTCATTACCAAAGGAAACAAAAGATATTACTTTTGCCGGTGGTGGAGAACCACTTGATAATCATGATGCAAATATTATAATGAATCACACATTAAAAGAAGGTTTTAAAATAGGAATTATTACAAATGGTGCAAGATTACGACATTTGAAATTTAGTAAAGAATATCATCCTACTTGGATAGGAATTGATTTTGATGCCGGTAATGCTGATTTATATTTTAAAATTAGAAAGGCAAGTTTTCCAAAAACAATATCAAGTGTAAAAGAAGTTATAGACGATCTGCAAAAGTTTGGTACTAAATTGACATTTAAATATTTGATAAATCATTATAATAATTCTATTGAACAAATAAAAGAGGCCATTTGGATAGCACAAGAAATTGGATTTGATGAGTTTTATGTTAGAGTTGCACATTTTAAAGATAATACCGAACAAGTTATTCCTCCCGATGGTGAGAAGTCATGGTGGAAATTAGAACACCAAATTAGAGAAGAATGTAATTCTCTTGGTATAGATTACATAGGAGCATTTGCAAAACAAGAAGATTATGTTCAAGATAGGGGCACAGGAACCGTTCCAGTTAAACAATGTTTTGCCCCATTGTTTGATCCTATTTTCGCTGCAAATGGAGAAATTTATTGGTGTACGGAAAGACGTGGTGATAAAGAATATGTAATAGGAAATTGGTTAAAAGATGGAATTTCACCATTGTATGAAGAAAATCTTGTTCCAAAAATGAAAGATTTTATTAAACATTGGAAATGTGCATTATCTTGTAGATATTTTAATTATAATAATTTTACATCAAAAATTGATAAAGGATTGAAGGATAAAAATTCTGGTCACGATGTTGGATTTTTTTAGGAGATAAAATGAAGAAAGCATTAGTATGTGGGGCGGGTGGTTTTATTGGTTCACATTTAGTTAGAAGATTAAAGAAAGAAGGATATTTTGTTCGTGGAGTTGATTTAAAATATCCCGAATTTAGTAAATCAGAGGCAGATGTATTTGTTAAAGATGATTTAAGAAAATTATCTGTTGTAGATATGTGTGTGAGTGGAGTCGATGAGGTTTATCAGTTGGCAGCAGATATGGGCGGGGCTGATTTTATTTTTACGGGTGAGAATGATTCAGATATAATGCATAATTCAGCGATGATAAATCTTAATATAGTAGATTCTATGAAAAGACACGGAGTGAAGAAAGTATTCTATTCATCATCTGCTTGTATGTATCCTGAAGATCATCAATTAGAAGTTGATGTTCCTGCATTAAGAGAAGATATGGCATATCCAGGAAATCCTGATTCTGAATATGGTTGGGAGAAACTTTTTAGTGAGAGGATATTTTTAGCTTATGCAAAAAATTATGAATTTGATGTGAGAATAGCAAGATTTCATAATATATTCGGACCAGAAGGAACATATCAAGGTGGTCGTGAGAAAGCACCCGCGGCATTGTGTAGAAAAGTGATTGAATCAAACGGAGTAATAGAAGTTTATGGAGATGGACAACAAACTCGTTCATTTCTTTATATTGATGAATGTGTTGAAGGAATTAGACGATTAATGGAATCGGATTGTAAAGAACCACTTAATATAGGTTCAGATGAAGTTATTTCTATTAATGATTTTGCACAAATGATTATAGACATTTCTGAAAATGAAGTTGTTATTGATAATATAGATGTTCCACAACTTGGAGTTCGTGGTAGAAATTCAGACAATACCTTGATAGCAGAAAAACTCTGTTGGAGTCCAACACAGCCGTTGAGAATTGGTATTGAAAAAACTTACAAATGGATCAAATATCAATTAGTCTAAATAACTTCTAATATTTTCCCTTTCTTATATTTATTAGTGAATCAATATATCTAAACGGAGTTTGCTTATGATAAAGTTAGTGGATTTACTAAATGAGGGAATCAGAGACCCAGGAATTTTTAAAGGTATTTTTCTTGCTGGTGGTCCTGGAAGTGGAAAATCTTATGTTGCACAACAATTATTCGGTATTCCCGAAAAAGTCAATGTATCAACCTATGGACTAAAAATGGTTAATCAAGACCAGGAATTGGAATTGTTCTTAAATAAATTTTACGGACCTAAATCAGGAGCCGATT
>Ga0208299_1000749_pt1 | contig 27760 bp, 25 predicted proteins | sample 15_taG_FD_184089 | JGI IMG/M metagenome (GOLD analysis project Ga0208299, IMG submission 184089) | Marine viral communities from the Subarctic Pacific Ocean - 15_ETSP_OMZ_AT15312 metaG (SPAdes) (version 2) | ecosystem: Environmental > Aquatic > Marine > Oceanic | place: Pacific Ocean | collected...
AGCACCGGCAAAATCATAAATAGCTTGATCGTCGTCGCCCGCACAATACATTTTATCGGACTTGGTATCCAGTAGATGTGCGATCTCCCACTGTAACGGTGATAAATCCTGTGCTTCGTCTAATAAACAAAGCCGTAACGGCGGACATATCTTATGGCCTTTTATCACAAATAACTCAAGCATATCCGTGTAATCGTGCAAACCGTTAGATTTCTTGTATTGTGCTACTGCTCCGGCTACGTAATTAACCTCGGTCCAACTGTATTTAAGATTACTTCGGTTATATTCAGAATGTAGTGATGTTCTTCTCAACCGCGATAGCGTAATTAAACGCAGTATTTCGGACTCACGCTTAATTGACGTTGTATAGTCTTCCTCTACCGCTGTTCCACCGGTTAAATCAAAACCAATTCTATTTTCAATTTCTCGATAGTGCTCCGCACCCATTAATTGATCTGTGGTTAAACCCACCAAACGAAAAGCCAGGGAATGTAAGGTACGAAAATAAGGGAGATCTTGTTTAGCATCTAAACCAAATCTTTTACAGGCACGTTCTTTTGCTTCTCTCGCTGCTTTACGGGTAAATGCTAGGAAAGCAATTTCAGAGGAAGGAGTGCCCCTATCTAGCTCTTTATCCACTAGATTTAGTAATGTTGTGGTTTTACCTGTCCCCGGGGGACCAAAAATACGAAACATTTAGAATGGAACCTTCTCTTGATCCCCAAAATCAGGCGGTGCAATATCTGGATTACTGCGAGCAAACGCGGGGATCACCCAAACACGAACGGTTTTACCTTTTATGTTTATCTGTGTCGCTTCACCATTAATATCACGTAATCTTTGTGCTATTTGATGTGTTTTATAATTCTTAAAGTTGGCTTTCGTTAAATGATTCTCTAAATCGATAAGCCTAAAAAATGTTTGGTCTTCTTGTTCATCCGTATAAGGACGTCTAAGCAGTATTTCTTCTCTATCCTGTGCTTGTTGTAAAGAAGTGCAAAATTCCTCTAAAAACGCATAGAAACGCCCGTTAACACTAGCATCAGCACTTACTTCTACAATACTGCCCTCATTCTGAGTCATTTCATCTAATAATGTGTTTATACGGCCTTCCCAAAGCGGTTTAGTGACGCTGCGAGGCATAAAGTTCAATTGTTCTACACAAGAGCGTTGGAAAGTAATTTGATTCATTAACCCTTCGGTATCTAATTCAACCGGTTGCCCATTGACATCTACAAACCATACCGGCGGTTGCGAATTATATTTTCTTAGGTTGGCAACCATTATTCCTGATATTGCCGCATCAATTCCAAACTTACGGGTTTTACATAACTCTGCGTTGCAGTATGAATTTATAGGTGCATCTTTACATTTATACGCATAATCTTTTTTCTGTAACTGTTTGGCTACAATGTTTACTTCGTTTAAAGGTAGGGGTGGGTCTAAATACTGCATATTGTAGTTTAGTATTTCTGTTTCCCAAGAATCCGGGTAAGCTTTTCTAAGATAAACGCCAATGTTAAATAGTCCATTATTACGTCCACCCTCTGAAACTTTTTCCCGACACAATACTTGCAAACAAGGTGGGCCGTTTTCTATGGGTTGTGACGTATCTTCTTCTATCAATATGGCAGATAGCTGCTCGGACGTACAAACATATTCTTTATAAAGATCAAAAAATTCTTCTAAGGTCGCTGCCGAACCGTCGTCCTTTATTGCGTAACGTAAGCCGTCTTCGTGATCGTAATATGGCATATTTAAGAAATTGCCAACGTCGCCACGTTCTAAATTTAGTTTTACTTGTTTTGGAAATATCTCTGATTCACCGTAACCCAGTAGGGACGCAACGTGTCTTAATACTTCCTGGATATTTGCTGCACTAACCCATTCCGAAGTAAAGACAAATACGTGCGCCCCACCAGACTTTGAACGACATACCACTAAAGGTAATTTCAGTTTACGTATCTTCTCAATTAATTTTTTATGATCGAAGTTGTATTGATCGATGTCAACACAACCCCACTTACACTCATTTTCTTCGTTAATTGGAATAATACCAACAGATTGTCCTTTACCGGATAAATGGCCTTCCCACAGTTCCGCGGTGCGTGCTTCTCGTACTACACCCGCTTTTCCTGTACTTTTTCCATTTAATTGTTTCTTATCGATTTTGTACGTGCCGTAAGCAGTACGTAGTCCCTCGAAAATAGACGCAAATTGTTTGTGGTAAGACATAAGGCTCCCTAAAGACGGTATTGCTACCGTCTTCCTTAGTTATTTAAAAAGGAGCGTTATCTGCGCCGCTGCTATTTTCCTGGGAGTGTTTAACCTCAACGTCACCACTCGATATATTCTCTGCAAAGGCTTTTGCGGAACCATACAAAGTCATATCTTGTACTTGACTGTCTAAAGAAATGTCCCAACCGTGCCAACTGCCTTTTGAGTTTTCTTCACTTACAGTTTTGAGTAAATAAACGTGTGAGTATCTAGGTGGAGTAAACGGACCGTTTGAACCGACAATACTACGCGAAGCAATCATAGAGTTCCATTTACGGCTTTTCTTTAACTGCGTCGATTTCATTGCAATTAGAGCCGTGCTCGACGAGCCGTCTTCTTCTAGTATAACAACAAAATGTTGGTGCGTTTCTTCGATGTAACTGCCGTCGCCGTCAACAACGTATTCTCTATTGTCTTCGGGAGATCGTTCGGTTTTTGGTCTATCGTCGTGTGGTGAAAAGATATTTAAAGGTGCGCCGGTTCCGCTACCTCTGGGGGCCCACTGAATAAAACGACGTTGGTAGGAACAAGGGACTACTTGTATGCCCTCTTTGCCCTTATAAACTTGATTTGTGACGGTATTATAAATATCGCCTTTTCTAGCTTCCTCTAAGTCATCTAATATCGGGTCTAAACCGCTTAGTATCTTAATAAAAGGTAACGCTAAATCTTCCTGGCCTACATTCTCCAAGCCTTTTCCTGCATCTGCTTCAAAAATAGATGCGTCAAATTTAGCCACTTTGCTTTCTTGTTTCTTAGCTACGTTATTTGCCATGCTTATTTCCTCTTAATTGTTGCACGTTGTCCAATATATGCGCCAAAAAGCTCCATAGGAAAACTATCACCGTTTTCTACACGCTCTCTAACCCATGCTTTAAGTGTCTGTGAATGAACATCAGTTTTTTGTTGTGGATTGAAACCGCTCTTTTCAGCAAAAGTCATAAAATCTACTGCGGTGTTATCTTCGCCCCGTCCAAAAGTACAACTCACTATATTCTTAATTAAATCACCGAAGTCATGCTTACGAAGCCATTCAAAAGCTTCCTCACGATTGCTAACCTTAATGTGAGCGCCGTAAGTCGGTTTGATTGTAATAGATGAACCGTCGTCTAACGTAAAGCCAGATAAACCCAACTCTTGTAAAATAGCGGGTAAGTCTTCGTCAGTGAGTTTTAAAAGTTCTGCTTTTGCTGTTTTTTGCTTTTTTTCTAAATCAGCAAGAAAATCTTCTTTTTCTTGGATTTTCTTAGCAATATCTGCAACTTTGCTAAGTTCCTCGTCTTTTGGTGTGGAATCAATTGCGGTTGCATCTGATTCTAACTGCGACAAAAAGTCATTTTCCATTTTTACTTCTCCGTGGTTCGTGAATTGAGAGATGTTTTGCATCCCTAGACAAATACATTTATATCGCATATCATTATATACGTCAATAGGAAAAGGTAAAAAAAATGTACGACTATAAAACTGAACCATATAAGCACCAAAAAGAAATTTTTGAAAGCTCTTGGAAAGCTCGACAGTACGCTCTTTTTTTAGAGATGGGTACAGGTAAGACTAAGATAGCGATCGACTCACTAGCGGCGTTATATGAGGCCAGAAGTATCGATACGGTATTGATTGTTGCGCCAAAGGGTGTTTATGCGAACTGGGTGGAAAAAGAAATACCACAGCACCTACCTGATCGTATAAATCATAAAATAGTTCAATGGCAACCTAACATTACTAAAAAGTTCCGCGAAGCGTTAACCGAGTTAGCCGATCCGGGACATACTGATCTACATATATTGGCAATGAACGTAGAGGCTTTATCTACCGTTAAAGGCGCGGCCAGTGCGTTTAAGTTTTTAAAAATGAACAAAAAAAATCTATTTATCATGGACGAAAGCACCGCCATTAAGAATCGTAAAGCTTTGCGCACGAAAAATGCCCTAAAAGCAGCTAGTTTAGCTAAGTACAAACGCATACTGACTGGATCTCCAATAACAAAAAACCCAATGGACCTATTTAGTCAATGTGCTTTTTTGAGTCCGCAACTGCTTGGTTTTAAAAGCTTTTTTGCATATCAGGCACGTTATGCCATTGTTAGGAAAAGAGCAATGGGTATGCGCAGCTTTCAAGAGATTACCGGGTATCAACGTTTAGACGAATTACACGGTAAATTAGAGAAGTTTAGCGCACGTGTGCTCAAGGAAGACTGTTTAGATTTACCCGATAAAATATATACTTCCAGGCGCGTTCCTTTAAGTAAAGAACAGCTATCTGCTTATGTGCAAATGAAAAAATTAGCGTTAGCTCGTTTAGAAAAAGGCGACTTAGCGACTACAACTAGCGTATTAACACAGATAATGCGACTGCAAGAGATATGTTGTGGACATCTAAAAACAGATGATGGTGAGATACAGGAAATACCTAACAAACGTTTAGACGAACTGTTAAGCACTATTGAAGAAATGTCGGGTAAAGTTATTATATGGGCTACGTGGGTGTATGACCTAGAACGTATTGTCAAGAAACTAAAAGAAAAATATGGTGAAGATAGTGCTGAAGCATTTTATGGTGCCACCCCGCAAGATAAACGTCAGGAGATTGTTAGGAATTTTCAAGAAAAAGATAACCCGTTACGTTTTTTTGTTGGTAATCCCAAAACCGGGGGCTATGGTTTAACTTTGACTGCGGCAACCAACGTAATCTATTGGAATAACGGTTATGACTTAGAAACACGTATACAGTCAGAAGACCGGGCTCACCGTATAGGACAAAAAAATCACGTTACTTATGTAGATTTAGTAAGTCCCGGTACCGTTGACGAAAAAATACTTACTGCTTTAAAAGGTAAAATTGATATTGCCCAAGAGGTATTAGGAGAACAAAGCCGAAATTGGTTAATCTAAGGTCTAGGTAAACTGCCTATGCCTTGTGCTTGTCTTTCTCGCACTACCGCGGAAGCCGGATCAAACGGGAACATAGCCGCGTAGCGTGCTCTCTGGTTAGCGGTCTGCATTGGATTTACCGAAGGTGAAGCCTGAGATATGAGCCGTGGTGGTGGAGGCGTGATCTCTCTTTCTTCTTCCCTGTCTCGAGTAATTGCTTCTACCGGAAATGCGGGAGCTAACGGAGAATCCAATAAAGGAGTTCTTCTAAAACCGTAATCTATGCCACGTTGTCTTTTTATTGATTCTTCTGCCGTTGCTTCTAATATTTCTTCCAGTTTTTGATAACCACCTGGTTGAAATAACTCACCCATGTAAGATATAAAAAACGTGTTAGGTGATTTCGACAATAAATCTTCAGCAACTCCAGCAGCAAATCCTGGAATTTGTATAGTGCCTCTACCTCCAGCCATAGTGCCTAATCTTGAACCTACTTGAGCACCAAAAAATCTTGTAGCAAAACGTTTTAAAACATTAGGTTTTTCTTCCGCCATAGCCGGCAAACGTTCCATAAACATTTGTTGATTTTGCATACGCTCCAGGCCTTCGGTAACGTCTTTAATTTGCTTGTATCTAGCTTTATTGATAATGCCTTGTTTTAATAAGATATCTGCAAGTGGTTGTAAATCTTGCATCGCTGGAAAAACTTCGCCAGTTTCAAAGAAAACTTGACGAAATATTTTTGCGTCATAAAATCTAACGGGTTCCGTACCGGTTCCGTAAATTTCTTTTTTAGGCACGTAGCTTGCTTCTCGAGCAACTTGTATGAAAGAGTTTAACAAACCGTTGGCTGCAGGTTCGTAAACTTCTTTTGCCGGTACCTTTCTACCCTCATACATCACCGGTATGTTTGAGGTTTTCATGCGGTTTACTTGTTTTATGAGATTGTTTAACTTAGTTAGTGGTTCCCTGCTTTCTAAAATTTGAGTTATTGCGTAAGTAGGGCTATCCACGCCAAGAATATCGCTCAACGCATTTTTCTCAGCTATTCTTTCTTGCATTGTGGGAATAGCCTGTTGACGATAGGCATACTGTAAATCCCCGTATTTAGCCATGTCCTTAATAGTTGCCTCAAAAGCCACGTTACTTGGAATAAGAATTTCTTTAACGTCAATACTGTCTACTTCTTTTAAAAGTTTATCCATTGCTTTTTCGTTAGTAGCTGCTTTATTAAAGTAATTTGTTACTTCTTCTAATTTAGCAATATCACCCCTAGCTAACGCAACATTAAAATCTCGGGCCATTCTTTGCGGTTTATTGAAGACAGGAAGCACTAAAGAAGCTTTTTCATAGTCTGCCGCCGCTTTTTTGCCTCGTTCGGACATATTGTTAAATGCTTCAAGGTATTCGTCTCTATCAACTTTACGGTTAAAATAAAAAGACACATTTGGTTTATTAACTTTTTCTCTTAATCTGGAAAAAAACGTAAAGGGTGAGTTACCAAACGGGCGTTGACCAAACGCCATAGTCGCGCCGTATAAATCCCCTATTTGCATAGGATTAATAATCCCTGTTGCTTCACTAAAGTTAGACGCACCACCTGCACCAGTAAACATGTGTTCAATTCCGCTTCTTTGTAACCAGGCGCCAACGCCATACAAATCGCTTTTATTATACTTTTGTATAAACTCAAAGGTTAGTGCTTGACCCGGCTCTGCTTTGAGGTTTTTATTAAAAGATGTATAAGGAAACAAACGAGACAGTTCTTCAGGTCCAAAGTCCACAGAATAATTGTTTTTTGTGCCCCTTAAATCCAGGAATTGAGTATAATAAAAACGAGGCTCTCCTTTAAACTTTTTAAATACATTCGGATTAGCCTCAACTAAAGTTTTGTATTCAAAAGGTTTTTGACGATCAAAACCAACTACCGTGTTTGTTGCAGGTAAACCCGCACCACCTTTAAGGCTTTTAAGAACTTTTTGAGCTGCAACCGGATCGCTCATGTCGTCAAACAATTCTTTTATCATAGGATTTTGCTCGGCAGCAACTTCATATTTTTTCTTAAATCTTTCAAGTCTTGTAGTATTTACTACAAGTTGATCTGCATCAAATTCTCCGGGTAATGCTTTTTTTATGTCGCTTGGAACAAGAGTGCTCTGCGGTTTCGGTTCAATAACGCCGTTTATTAACATACCCCTAATGACCTCAACCATACTGTTCTCTATGGTTTTAGCAGAATTTTTAGAAACAGGTATTGTTCTTTCTATAAGTTCGGTTAGAGCCGGATCATCTACATTTTTTAATGCCGTAGCTTGGTCTTCAAAAAAACTTCCAAATTTCTGTAAACCTGTGATCCTGTTGCCTAATTCGTTGGGCCTGCCGGCAGCAAGAAGGTTTTCTATAAAAACATTAGGGTCCGAGTATTTTAATTTGTTAGCCATTTCACCGCCTAACGTGCGAGAAAATACGTCATTTTTTGCTTTAGTAAACGTGTTTGCTATAACCAAAGCCTCTGCTGGTTCGGTCAAAGCCGGATCAGATAAATCTTTTAAAATAGCTTTATCGAGTAGTTTTAATATCCTTTGTTCGCTACGTCCTTTATCATCTTTTGCTAATTCTCTAACTCTCTCCCCTATCAAAGAACGAATCCTAATTGCATCACCAACCGTCATAATCTGTGCCGGAATATCAGGATCGTATTGTATTAGATCAGGAGACGTTCTAGCAGCCTTCTCTTGCTCTAGCCTTAAACGCCTACGCTCTTTAGCCGGCATATCTTTAGGGAATCCACCGACTTGTTCTCTAATTTCTCTTGGCGGTAACATACCGGACTCTATTTCATCAACTAAATTAGCTAACTCGGCATCAGTCATGCCACGAATTTCTGAAGTTTTTGATCTACTATCTATACCAGCTTTTTCTAAAACCTGCTCAAAATAATTCGCTGTCTCTACTTTGGACTCATATTCGGCTAATTTAGCAGCATCATCTGGAAGCACCACGTTTTTTTCTATAGCAGCTAAAATTTCAACATGTCCAATCGTTTCCGTAGCCTCTCCAGGAAAATAACCTGCCTCTATAGCTTTCTCAATAAGACCGTCTAAACTTGTTTCACCATCCCTTCTCATTCTATGTGACGGCAACATTTCTTTTCCTATTCTTTGACCATAGGAACCAAGGCGTCGAGAAACTATCGCGTCTTCTCCCATAGCAGCAATAAGTTCCTCCATTTCACCGAAATTCGGATCAATGTCTTTAACAAGGCTTCTTATTCTATTAACAAAAGGTTCTTTACCCGGTTTTAAAACAGCAGGAATGGCTACGCTTTTTCTTTTTGCCTTAGTTGTTGCTTTAGGTGGCCTCTGAAGCGTGGGATCTGCTTTAGGAATCCTAGCCGTAATTTCCTCAATCAACTTAAGAACTTGCTTGCCTTCTTTACTTGTTATGTCACCGGGCCCCAAACGCCCCGTTAATTGAGCCATGTTTTCTACTTCGTTCAAAACTTTTATCATGTTGTTTGGTTTTAGCGCCGCGGGGTAATCTATTAATTCTGGACTAAATAAACGTTTTTCTATGTCTCTTGCTATATCGCGTAGTTTATCAATTTCTCTAACAATTATTTTACTGCCTTCACCCGGTTCTAGCGTGCCTTTAGCTTCCGCCTTGTCTAATGTTTCAGAAATTTTTCTAAACTTGTTATGTAAAAACTCACCAATAAATTGTTCTTGTTCTTTTAGATAAGACTCTGTGTGTGCCGCTATTACAGTGGGGGGTGCTTTAACTTCTATAGAATCTTGAAGCATTCTGTATCCTAAAGACACGGCTTCTTGAGTTGAATTACTTACTGAAGTTTTTAAATTGGGATCTTTAGCCATCGCTTCTGCTTGTAAACGAAATATTGGCAACATTGCTTCAAACCCTGGAGTTTTAGGATCAATTATTGTTGTTCCGGGCGTAAAAGTTTCTTCTATACCGGGTATGAGAGCACCGTACGTTTCTCTCGCTGTTTGCATGAGATTTGCTGCACCCGCTGGGGTTATGCTTGTAAAATCAACTTCAGGACTGTGTACTGCTGGATTATAAGGAACATTCTCTGCTGCTGCTCTAGCTCTACCCGGAGCTTCTAAATTTTTTGCTAATTCGTCATAAATTTTTATTAAATCGTTTCTAGCTTTACTTTCAGCCTTGTTTTTTAAATTAAAACTAATGGATTTCAACGTTTCTACTGGGTGTCTCAAAGCTTGCCCAGCTTGTGTAGATTTAGCTGCAGCACCCGAAGCAAGTTTAGTAAGCGGGGTTATAGGGGTAAGCAAAGCACCGCCTAAAGTCGCAAAGAATGACGTTACTGCGTCCCCTGGATCAACCTGCTCGGCTATTGCGGCACCGACACCTGCACCTCCGGCAATTGGAATTTCCTGCCTTAAATAATAATCTCTTTTTGAACCGCGGGCTCTGGTTGCCATACGAGTAGCTATATCTTCTGTGCCCCGTAATGCCCGTAAACTCAACGGAACTTTTGCATCTGGATCGTATTTACGTAAGTTGGCTAATAATTTTTTAGATCCAAAGTCTGCACTTTTGCCAACTAAGGTCGCTCCCGCATCCATGGGAATATCACCAAAAGTTGTTTTAGCTAAACCGCGACGCAAAGCCCCACTAAAAGTAAGGAAAGCACCCCCTATTTTTCCAGCTTCTCGAAACGGTTGATCTGACGGCAATACCGGTTCTTCTTCACCCAGTAAAAAATCACCTGCTGATTTAGTTACACCAACGTATTGATCGACAAGAGAAGCGGCTATAGGCAACACAACTGCACCGGCAACGCCACCAAGAAGCGTTGAGGCAGCTTTTACGGGTAGCGTTCCAGGAACTTTAGCACCTAACTGTACCCCTCTTTTCCACCCCTCTTTCATAGTAAGTGCAGCCGGTACCGCACCTATTGCTCCGCGGGTGAAGCCCTCTGCAGTGGTAGACAAACCGCCACGATCTTCAATGCCGGTCAGTTTAGATATAATTTGTTCGTTGTTGAATCCTGCTTCGGTAGCCGCTGTGTAATCAAAATCAACTTCTTTTGCCAAACGTTGTGCTATTTGATTCTCAGCTTGCGGGCGAGTTAAACCCATACCACCTTCGTCTTGATCTTCTACAAGGTAGTTAAACGCTCCGCGTAAATCAAAATTGTCTACTTGTCTAACCATTTAATTAAAAAACTGATCTAATTGTTTAGAGACAGCTTCTGTGTCTCCCCCAAGTTTTCTTGAATAAGCATTAGCTAGGTTATCGTACTCGCTTCTTATACTCTTTAATGAAGCCAAATCTTTTTTAGCTTTGTTTCTTTCGGTACGAGTTAGTCCCGGGCCCTGCATAACAGACTGTTGTTCACGAATAGCAAAATCCATAACGCGACTTGACGCTTTAAATTGTGCTAGTGCTTCGCTGTCGTTGTAGAAAAATTGAGCCGCAGGTACTTGCAGTTTAGCCAAACGTTCCTGTAGTTCTTTGTTTTCTCTACCCGCTAATGAACCCAATGCCCGAGTAAGTGCGATTTGAGTAAAACTGTCTAAAGTTCTAATGGCTTCTTCTGTTTCTTCAAAAGGTGCGTTTTCCATAAATATGGCTGTTGCTACTTTATTTACGGCTTGCTTCATAAAAGCATCAGAACCCGTTCCTTTGGTAATATCTATTCCCTCTAAACCAGATATGATTGGTTCGTCGAACGTGATTGGTTGTTCTGCTTCCGGCGGCCTTGCCATATAGCGTCCGGTGGTAGGTTCAAAAAGACCTTTACTGGGATCTGGTCTAAACGGATCACCACCGTTAGCCATGTGTTTTACCTCACCGCCTTGTGCATACTCCGGAGAAAAAGCGGTAAATCCACCTTGTTGCCTCGCTTCAATCGCCGATCTTATATTAGGTGGCATACTTGCCGATATTTGTAATCCAGTATTTGGATCCCAAGAAGTTTTAAATTTTTGAGATAAGGCGTACTCATAGGCAGGCATTGGCGCCCCTAAACCGTAAGCTATTGAAGCTTCACCGCTCATTAGCATCTCGTTCATTTGATTAGCATTAATCCCTGATCCCCTGTTTCTACTCATTGCAATTTGGCTATCTATAGCCATGCCCATTATAGTAGACTGCTCGTAGAAATTTTGTTTTCGTACATTTAAGCTATAGTTACTATTCTGTAGGAAAGCATCAACTCTACCCATATCCATTCCCGCTTCGCCTGCTCTAATTCGTAAGTCAGCCTCTGCAACTTTTCTTGCTTCTGCCGCTTGGTAGTAATTTTCTGCTTCCGTATCAAAGAATGTTTCTGCAAAAGGTATTAGACCTTTCCACCCAACTACTTTAGTTTTCGGACTACGTGCTATGAAATCGTCCCATTCTGCTTGTTTTAATTCAGCAAATTCTTGTGCAATACCAAGGTGTCCTTCCGCAACGGCTGCTGCCGAATCTTTATACGGTTTCAAGAATGCTTGCGCATCGTTTTGCATTAACAATGCGTGCTGGTTGTTAGCATTATCACGGGCCATACTAAGGCTGTTTTGAAGTCTTAATGTATCGCCATCATAGATGAACGCTTGTTTCATTCTTTCTAAAGCGTCTTTTTGTTTTACATCAACTAAGGCAGTTTCTAGCTCATATCTTCTTTCTGTGATTTTATTTTGTCTATTAACATCTTCATCGGATTGTGCATCTATAAACTCACGTTCGGTTTGTCTAAGTGCCTCTTCGAGCGCAGATTGCTGATTCATTAAACTAGACTGTTTATCCGCCTCAAACTGCATACCTTGAGCTCTAAAGTTTATGTCAGCGCCCATGCCTCTTTCATCAACAACAGCTTTTACTCGCGCTTTTTCTATATCTCCGGCCATCTGTAAAGCAGCTAACTTAGCGCCTTGTTCTTGTTGTCTCTGAGCCGCGACCCGTTCTCCGATCTGCTGTGGTAAACCAGAAGCGGCTGCGGCTAGTTGTGAGCCCATCGCTCTTTTAGTCATAGGTTGCCCGGTGCGTGGGTCTATACCGCCAGCAAAATTTAAACCGGCTTGTGCAATGTCAAACATAATTTGCGATTTAGTCAGGTCTTTTTGTTGTTGCGGGTCTATTATTCCCTGATAAAGGGGAAGCACCTCTTGATAAGTTTGCGGCAAACGACTTTTTAATTGATCAATACCTACTCTCAAATCAGGTCCAGGAATTGCTGTAAGATTATTAGGAAGACTTAAAGAACTTGTAAACATAGGAGTTACCGCGCCACCAGGGTTAAAGTGTTGCACAATACCGCCATTAGCAAACTGTTGTACTGGAACTTCTTGATTAGCCGCCATTAGACCACCAAGACCTTGACCCATTTGTGTCGGCTCACCCGCTTCAGTTACCATATCAATTTCACCGGCTAGTTTCTGCATAAGCTCACCTATACCTGAATCAACGTTACCTTCTTCAGTCATCATTATAACGGGCTGTACCATAGCCAATACAGACTCTGGTGTTTTTTCAGCGTCGTCTTCACCAACATATTCAGATAGTTCAAGATAACGTTCTTCTAAGGGCACCGTATTGCCACGTAAAGAATCAATAACCTCTTTAAAGTTCTCAGCGTCATCCAGTCCCTGAGTAACACCTTGTACGTATTCCTGTCCTACTCTTTCCATATCTCTAGCGGTGCCTTGCTCTACGGCAGCAATCATTCCTACCGGATCGGCTTGAGGTAAAGCGGCAACGCCCGCAGGCATCATTTCTGCCGGTCCACCAGCTTGTCTAAATAAAGGTCTTTGCAATGTGTTCATTAAAATAACCCCGCGTATTTAGCTCCGGATAAAGCACCTAATCCCGCTACACCTAATCCCGCTATTTGTTGGAAAGGAGAAGCAGCCGGGGCCGCGGGACTGCTAAGTATTGAGTATTGACTGCTTGGAGCACCTTTATATATGTCAGACAAGAAACCCAGTTGCTGATAAGGCATCATCTGTGCTTGTTGCTCGGACATACGTTGTGCTTCTAGTTGTCTTTGTAAGTTATCTCGATAAACTCCGCCTAACTGCATCATGGCGTTAACATCAGCCAAATTCATTTGTTGTTCAAGACCGCCCATCTGTGCTTGTTGTAACCCTAAGTCACCTAGTCTTCCGCCCAATACACCGGCTTGTTGACTAAGCGATCCAAGACCTTGACCTAGCGCACCTCTAGCTTGACCTAAACCGGCTAGTTGTTGCACATCAGCTTGACCTAATTGACCAAACTGTAATCCGAGTTGACCTATGCCTTGACCTGCCGCCATACGTCTTGCTTGTTGTTGTTCAAATGCTTGTTGAGCCGCTTGCCGTGCTTGTTGATAACCTTGTGAACGCAATTGAGCACCAATACGTGACTGTTCGCCCAATACATTACGACCTATTTCAGTTTCTTGTAAAGCTCCGCGAGAACCACCGAAAGCACCTGCTGCGGAGGCCCTAGCTCTAGCTTGATTTAATTGCTGTTCGCCTAATCTGCTTACATCTCGTTGTTGCGCTGCAATTACTTCTTCGGCATACGGGTCATAAAAATCAGAAATAAAAGACGGATCAAAACGTCCGGTAGCTCCTCTTAAACCGGCAATACCTTCGTCTCTAAATTGATACGGGACGCCTCTATTCATTGCGGCTAACGCCTGCGCTTGATCTATTGTGCCAATACCGGCTTGAGTAGAACCATAGCCTTGTTGCAATATCGGCATTGCTGTATCAGCTATAGCGCCAATACCGGCTTGAGTAGAACCAAAGCCCGCACTTAAATAAGGACTATACCCGCCTATCCCGGCACGCAATACGTTACCTGCACCTACTTCCATACCGCTTAAACCAGCTACTTTATAGGCTGGCGGTAAATATCCGGCTCGATCTTGAACTAAATTTCTAGCACTTTCTAGTAAAGCCAGTTTCTGCGCTTCTATTTCCGGTGCTTCTCTTACAATTTGTGTGGTTGTTTCTGTTGCCATTATACTGCCGCTCTCTCAAATTTTCTCATTAAACCGTACATCGTTTGCATACCATTATTTCGGCTACCGTTGCCAGCGCCTTTTACAGCTTTTGCCGTCATAACAAACTCGCCGTCAGATAGCATTGCAGGAACGTCGTCAGAAGTTTCTGTTCCGGGGCCCGCGATCCCACCATTACGTCTTGGGAATTGCGAAGGGTCTACATCGCCACCTGAAGCGTAACCTACACCGTATCCTGGGACGGTTATATCCGATAAAGTATAAGTTGGCGAAATCGTTGGATAACGAATCATATATTTTTCAGGATCTTCTGCTAATAAATCTACGCCTGTTTTTAATATTTCTGTTTCGTCTTCTTCTTCTTCGGGTGCATCAAAAAATCCAGTTCCTGCCGCTATACCAGAAGCCAATGCGGCTGAAGGTCCAAAGCGAGCTAATCGGCTAGGACCTGCCGCGGCTCTTGCTGCGTTATAACCTGCTTCTGTAGCTTGAATACCTAGATTACCCATTTTTTGTGCGTAAGCTTGTCCAGCCGCATCTTGTGCAGCTTTTACAGTCTGCGGGTCTTTACCACCCCTAAACATAAAGTCTCCAGTTCTTTCTAAGAAACTACGTGGGTCTGCCGGCACTCGATTTAGTGCTGCGATTGTATCTGCGGTAACATTTGGATCTATTGTTGGAACGTTTAAGCCCGGAATTTCAGCCGGAGTAAAAGGCACTGTAGTTGTACCAGTTCCTGATCTTAATCTAGCTAAGTAAGCTTCTCCGGTAGCATCAGTGGTTAAAGGTTGCTGGACATCTGGACCAAAAGGCTGTTGCCCGGTAGTTCTTGGGCTCATGTCTGCCCTTTGTACCGGTCCGCCGTCATAAGGCATACCAGTAGCCGGATCAATCGGTCTTGTATATTCTAAAGTTTGTCTTACTGGTGAATCCACTATTTGAGCTCGACCAGTGTTTATGTCAGGTATCTTGGGCAAGTTTTCATTAAGTAGCAAAGCTTTTTGTTGATCTGGCGTTCGTATAGTCCTTGTCGGAGCGCCAAAGTAAGTTCCGCCCGCTTCTCTTGCTCTTGCCGGACTTGCAAACTGCTTAAAGCGTTCGCCTATGCCGCCTGCTGCACTGCCCACGCTACTCTTAAAGCCTGCTGCAAAGGTATTACCGGCACGTAACGACTGAATACCACCAGTTACTCCTGTAAACATGCCACCCAACGCACCTGCGGTAAGTCCCGCTTTAAGTGCATCTTTGAGATCACCACCAGCGGCTAGTGTGCCTATACCAGAACCCGTAGCGGCTCCGAATATTGGTCCGAGGGGCGTCATTGCTAAAGCGATAGGCAAGACAATGGGGAGTGCTTTCTTAACAACTTTTACTACTTTTTTAACTAATTTCTTAACACCTTTAAAAAGTTTTTTAAGAAAAAACTCAGGTTGTCCGGTAACAGGGTTTAATGAATTAAGTTCACTACCCACAACATAACGTTCTGGTTCTAAACCCATTTTTTCCATTTGACTAAAAAGATTACTTTTAAGACGAGGGTTTGCTTCCAATACTTCTAAAGGTATGACAGTTTCACCCTCTGCTGCGTGAACCATGAACTCGTCTTCGTAACGACCGTATTCCGCTAATCTATCCGCAATATGTCTAACTTGTGCTATGCCTGTATGTGGAATGTCATCGGTAGCCCAATCGCCTTCAGTAGCATTAAGAAACGCGGCAATCCCGCCATCAGGAACCATTAAGGTTTCTTGTGGTTGGGAATCATACGTTGCTGCTGCTAAAGACATTAAGAATCCTTTAATTAAACTTTCTATACCATATTAACACGCATTTTCAAGTAATGCTTACCGTTACGCTACCTAATGTTGCGGTAGCATCTAAACCCGCAGGACAAGGCACGTTTAGACGTACAATCTTTACATGCCCATTTTGCGCAAAAAGTGCGCCAGTTTCAAGTCCTGTATCGTTATTTGCTAAATTTGTTAGTGTAAAATTAGTTGCTCGTCCTTCTCCCGGATTAATCACTTGTTGTTGAAACACAGAGAAAGCTCTAACTACTTCTGCCATATAATTACTATCATATTCTTCAGGTGGCATGGGAAAAGCGGGTTGTGTCAGATTTCTACTAGCCATTATCTTCTCCCATCCGGACGTATATCTACTCTTGGGGATCCCAAACGCCACTGAACTTCGGCTCCATCACTACCTACTCGCAAAGCAAAAGAACGCCCGCGCAACCTTACGTGTACTTGATTTGTAAATTTTTCTACGGTAGTTGTCGTTGCTGCCGCAGATTGAGTCACGGTACTTGCGTCTGAGTTGTCGTAGGCACCGCCTGGAAAATTTCTAGTTTTAAGCGTAAACGAAGCACTTGGAGCATCAGAATCAGACCCATCAAAAGTAACATCAGGTATTAACCGCCGGATAAACACATACTTATCCCCGTCGCCTATGTCTAGCTGACTGGATTCTACATAAGACGTTATCGCTGATGCGGGCGAGGTGCTGCCGTCATCTAGTCCATTTTCGTGATTATACAAATAGTTATCTGCTCCGGCGGCTATTGGGTTATTATTAATACCCTTATCCATCCAAGCCGTACGGGCCATTGTACCGTAATACCACGCCCGTTCTAAGTAGTTATAAACAACATAACGATCAACCGTATCGGAATCAGACGAAGGATAAAACCACCAAACTTCGTTAAAAGAGGAGTTTAAAGCGGCAAAAACTTTCTCTTTTTGAAACAAATTAAAGTCGTTAAAAACATAAGCTTTTACAGTGCAAGGAAGTTTTTGTATGCGTCCGTCGAAAACATAAAAATCTTCAAGTCCCATCCAAAACACATAATCATCCACTGCTTTTGCTGCTAAAGGGCCCATTATTGTGATGTTTTCAGAAATTAAGTTAATACCGTAAGTAAATGGCGGCCCTAAAAACTGCATAGCATGTAAAGAAACATCTGTAAAAACAAGGACTTGCTGCCTTGTTTCAACGGCAGTGACAATTTCCGAACCTGAACCCAACCTTAAACTACCCGCCGTATTAGTTGCAGTAGAGTTCCAAGTAATAGCTGTTTCTTGGTGACTAAATCTTATTAATAATGGATCCTGCGTACCAACATCGTCTTCTGGATCGCAACCAAAAGCAATAACATGACGGTCACGGTCTGAAACTAATATCTGTTTAGCTACGGTTGGTGCAGAGTCAGCGTCAGATACTGCAGATAGGGCAATAGCTCGGTTAAAGGCGTTAGAGTATGCGCTGGTATCCCAGTAATAAACACCACCATCCCGAACGTTTATTATTAAATCTTCTCCGAAGTTATCGTGCGTCCACAGTCTTAATATATTGGCAATATCTGTTAAAGAAGCTGCAGAATCCCAAGTGCCTCTACTCCATGTTCCTGCACCCCAACCTGTCCCGAGAACCGTGCTGTCTAAGCCAACGTTAATTTGATATGCTCCCACAACAGAGCCACCGCCGTTACCGCTGTCGCTGCCATTAGCAGTAACAGTATCTCCATCCGTATCTTTAGCGGTGAAAGTGAATGTATTTGCTGTAGGAACGGTAACTATTTGATATTCTTGGTTTAAAACGTCGGCCGTAACGAGGCCACCTAAAGTAGCGGCGCCTGAAATTGTTACAAAATCACCTGCTACAGCGCCGTGTGACGAATCAGTTGCAGTTATAGTAGAAGAACCATTAGTTGCAGAAAATGTTACATCACCCGCCGAAGTAGTAACTCTTAACGGAGTTACATCGTGGTAACTACCACCTTCATCTATGTAATACTTTAAGTGTGTTCCTACGCCCGTGCGTAAAGTTCCAGCTAAATCAACCCAACTATGTAAAGAACGGCATGTCCCTAAAAAAGTGTTACTGCTTTTTTTAGTCCAACCACCTATTTTTTCTGGAACTCCAGACCTAAATCGTATCTTTTCGCAATCGAACCAACCACCTTCATTCGTATACGATGTGGTTTCTCGATTAATTCCAGGTTTAAATTGTAATTTTTGTAAAGGCATTAAATCACCTTACTTATTAAAAGTATTTAGCTAAAACAACCGTACCAACTATAAAAGGATATACCCCCCATAAAAGAGACTCTAGTTTCTTAAATTTTGCCGAACCTTCATCTAGTCTTCTCTCAATATACTGGTATCGAATTGCACATTCTCTTTCATGTGCTTCCAACCTAGACAAAGATTCTTTTGCTGTTGACACTATTTATCCTTTGCTTTCCATATATTTAAAGCAAGAACTTCAACACATTTATAGGCTTTAGCCAATAAAGCGTTGTCTTTTGGCGTAGGCGTTACGGCTACTACAATTGAAGCTACTGTAACTACTATCGCTATCCATCCTATTATTTCTACCATGGTTTTCTCCTGTTATTTCTTAATTAAACTCGGATCAAATAGACCCTTATCTATCAATTTCTGCCTATTAACTAAATGTTCTTGTTCAACATCGTCTTTACTTTGACCAAAATAGGCTACGGCATGGTTTTCTTCTACCATGTTTTGATTAATGTTTTGATCGTTTACCCAAACTTCAGCTAAAACACGGCCAAATTTACCCCGGGAGTCTTTCAGCTTTGTTTTCAAAACAACTTTTCCACCGGCAATTGCGTTTTTTAGAAAGTCTTTTGAAAGCAAACCTCTTACTTTTTCATCTTTGTCCCTGGTGCGTGATTCAGGCGTATCGATTCCATACAAGCGTACCCTAGACTTGTATAGTACAGAAAAACCTAGATCTAAAGTTACGTCTATGGTATCGCCGTCTACTACTCTATTTACCGTGCAATTATATTCATACATTATGCCGCCTCCTGTACTTCCCAACAGTTGAGATTAGCAGCGACTGTTCTTCTTTCGCCTTTACCCTGAAATGGGTAAACCATGTGTTGTAACCAGCTAGGGAACATATATAGTTTCCCTACCTCTGGTTTTACTACAAAGCTTGGCGAAGGCTTTAAAATTTCTGTATCAGTAACGTGTCCTTGTCCATACTGAAAAGCTAAATACCCATCAGGATGTCCACTGGCATTGTATAAACTATACTCAGATGTACCAGCAGTGGGTTGATCTAATATTTGCTGTGGTACTTTTGTCCAAGTAGTGCAAGAAATACCCATTAGTGTTTTAGTGCCATGACTGTGTATTGGATTATAATCTCTTTCAAAACTATGTACTGACCAGAGTTCATCCATTTCTACTCGCTTGTTAGTTTTATATCTAGCTCCAGTAGCCTGTGCATATAAGTTAATGTAATGTGCGCCTAATCCACAAAGCATATTAGAAAATTCTTCTATTTTCTTATCTTGGTGATCCATTAGTAATTGCTGACCTTTTTGTATCTGTCCAACAAGGGTGTGTGCTAATGACTTGCGTTTCTTTTTCTTTAAATAAGCATCTAAGTAAGTATTTAGATTAGTCACCATTTCTTCTGGAACATCATGTTCCATAACAAACACACTAGGCATCGCATGAAATCTTGTTTCCATTAACTAGGTACTGAAAAAGATTCATCAGCGACTGGCGGAACTACTGGACTCGTAATCACCGAATCTACCTGACTGGCGAATACAGCATCCCATTGTGATACAGGACATAGCGCTGTCAAGGCTGCTAAGTTAAATGAGCCTTTAGCTGCTGCGGTAAAATCACCATCAGCGGCTCTTGCTGTGTGGTTAAAAGTAGAAGTATAGTAAGTAGCATCACCTTCGCTATCGTTCTCATACTTCATTTCCATATGCCATTCCTGTGCCTTGCTTGACTTTTCATGCGGTATCGCTTTAGTCATTGCTTTTGTTACTGCCATTTTTTACTCCGTGTTATTATTGTTAAGTTTATCATTCTAATGCTGCTACTCTTGCCGTAAGAGCATCAATTTTATCGTCTATCTCTTGTATTGCTTTAACTATTGGAGTCACCATTGCTTCTAAAGAAACACCTTGAACACCACTGCTTAGTTTATTCCAACCGCCAAAATTAGTTATTCCTGCGTTATCCATAGCTGTTTTAACTTCTTGAGCTATAAAGCCATGAAAAGTCGTGGTACTGTCCATATGATTTTTACTAGCATCGTAATGCTTTGCTAATTCTGAATCACTGGAATCTATCTCTGTTGATGCTTTCCAATTAAAAGTTACAGGTCGAAGAGCATTAATAAAGCTAAGACCCAAAGTATTTGTAGCAATATTCTTTTTTAACCTTTCGTCTGAACTTCTAGTCCAAGTTGCATTACTAGTAAATCCGTTATAAACGATATTAGAAACCTTACCGAAAGCAACATAGTTGCCGTCAATTCCTATATCATGTCCAATATTAATAGCATACCCATCGGTATTGCCGGGATCAGTTCCATGTCCAATGCAGATATTATAGCTAGATGTAGTAATAGCATCGCCAGCGTTCATTCCTAAACAAGTATTTTCTACACCAGTTGTGATATTTTCACCAGCTTGCATACCGATTGCTGTATTAGAATGTCCAGTTGTATTATCCTTTAAAGCTCCTTCTCCAACTGCGGTGTTATATGATGCAGTTGTGTTAGCTACTAAAGCACTTGTACCAACAGCGGTATTTGAAGATCCGGTTGTATTTGCCTTCGCTGCCTGATAACCAACTGCAACATTACTTGAAGCCGTTGTATTTTCTTTTAGAGTTTCATATCCGAGTCCAGTATTGTTCCCGCCAGTTGTCGTTTTTGTAAGGGCTTCTCTACCGATTGCCGTATTGTTTGATCCTGTTGACAGTTCATCTAAAGACGCAGAACCAACTGCCGTATTTCTAGCTCCTGTAGTACAAGCTCCTAAAGCATAATAACCCATTGCTGTGTTTTCGTCTGATGTGGTGCTTAATCTTAAACATTCATAACCAACAGCAGTATTATAATCTCCGGTAGTAACTGTCCTTAAAGCACCTGATCCGACTGCTGTATTCTCAGTTCCAGTTGTGTTTGAAAGTAAAGAATTTTTGCCGACTGCTGTATTGTTAGCTGCTAAGTTTGCTGCCATAGCATAATAACCGATTGCGGTGTTGTCTGCTCCTGTCACATTCTCTGCCAAAGAAGCTGCACCGACTGCGGTGTTTCCTGTTGCAGTTGTATTTTTATACATAGAACGTCTACCAACTGCGACATTCAAATCAGCCGTAGTATTGGCAATCATTGCTTCGTAACCGACAGCCGTGTTATAACCACCAGTATTATTAGCTTCCAGCGCAAATGCTCCAACTGCTGTGTTTTGTTCATCTGTATTTGCTTCCAGAGCATCTCTACCTATAGCCGTATTTCCAGCACCTGTTATATTCGTTTTCAATGATTGTAAGCCAATAGCCGTATTGTTATTGGCTGTGGTATTAGCTACTAAGGCAGATTTGCCAACTGCAACATTATTGCCGCCTGTGGTATTTGCTTTTAACGTATCTAGTCCAAACGCTGTGTTATCATCCGCAGTTGTATTAGCTGATAAAGCATCAGCTCCCATTGCCGTGTTGCCAGCTCCCGTTGTGTTTGCGCCTAACGCATTATCTCCAAGTGCGGAATTGTTATTTGCGGTGGTGTTTGCATCAAGAGCAGCAAAACCAACCGCAGTATTGTTTGTTCCTGTGGTGTTAGCTGTTAAAGCACCAGAGCCGACTGCGGTGTTATCTGCTGCGGTATTAGCTTTAAGCGCATCTAAACCGACTGCTGTATTGTTTGCTTGGGTTGTCGTAGCAAGTAAAGAATCTGGACCTATAGCAATATTCCCTGATCCAGTAGTTATTGCTCCACCAGCATTATCGCCTATTACAGTTGTGTTATTTGCTGTTGTTACTGCATCTCCTGCATTAAATCCAACTGCGGTGTTATTTGTTCCAGAAGTATTGGCAGCTAATGCTGCTTGTCCGATTGCGGTGTTGTCTGCTGCTGTGGTTGCTGCTGCTAATGCACCAGAACCTAAAACTGTATTATTTCCGCCAGTAGTCAAAGCTCCACCAGCATTATCACCAATTAATGTGTTGTCAGAACCTGTAGTAACGGCATCACCAGCAGCATATCCAACGGCTGTATTGTCTGTACCAGAACTATTCGCGGTCAAAGCTAGTGTTCCTACCGCAGTATTATCTGCTGCTGTGGTTGCTACCAGTAAAGCTCCAGAGCCTACTGCCACGTTGTTTGAGCCAGTAGTTAAAGCACCAGCAGCATTATCGCCAACTGCGGTATTGTCTGAGCCAGTTGTTGCTGCATCAAGTGAAGCTTCACCTATTGCTACGTTATCTGTTCCTGTCGTTAAGGCTGTACCTAAGTTACCAGAACCTAGTCCTACGTTACCTGTACCACCTGTTAGGTCTAGTACGTCAGTAACTGCTGCTCCTGCACCAGCACCATCAGCAACAAGCATCTTAATACTTCCATTTGGTATTACGACATTTGCGCCTGTACCTTGAGAAATGGTTACTGTGTCACCGGCACTATTTTGTATAACCCAGCATTTATTAACTGTATTAGGAGCTAATGTAACAGTACAGGCCTGTGATAAAGAACCTGTAAGAGTCATAGACATTGCCCTAGCCGCGTCACTTGCTCCATCGGCTATTGTTATTGTTGCCGTAGAAGCATCGGAAAGGGCTTCTGAACCGCCACCAAATGCTTCAGCAATTAGCTCTAAATTTGTATTAGTAGTTGCACCCCATGTTCCGGATTGCTCACCCGTAGCAATCTCCTCTAATCTTAAATCGTTTACGTATGTACTTGCCATAATATTTCCTCTATGCTGCTACATCTGTCCAATTTGGTGTCTGAGAAGGTGTTTCACTTGTCCAACTCGGTGTCTGAGAAGGTGTTTCACTTGTCCAACTCGGTGTCTGTGAATCATCTATTAAACTCCAAACGTTAACAAAACCTATACTTCCTGTCGCTGCATCTAAAGTAACCGTTACATCAGCATTTGCTTCCGGAGTTACTGTTCCTAAACTAGCTGTTGCAGCATCTAAACTTACTTCTAATATGTTAACAGATGTAGTGGATAAAGTTCCAACAGCACCTGTTGCAGCAATTCCTGTTGGGCTTACTGTGGCCCCTGCGCTTACAGACTCGTCTCCAAGCGTTCCTACATTTGCACTAGCAGTTACTCCTGTAACCGCTGCTCCTGCTGTAACTACAGTTCCTAATGAGGCTGTTAAAGCTGATTCTGTAACAGCTACATTAGCTTCTGCTACTACGCTTTCAGAGCCTAATGCTGAAGTTCCGGCTACTCCAGTTACACTGAATATAGCGGAAGTAACACCCCATTTATCGTCGCCCCAGGTACTTCTTCCCCAACCTGTAGCCACTGAATTTCCTTACGCTATTCTTATAATAGCATTACTAGCATCTGCTGCAGGAAATTGAACTGTAAAATCTCCTGACGTAGATGTTTTATCCGCGCCAAAATCTAAAACTGCTACCGCTCTGTTAGCTGATCCGGCTGTTGTGCTTGAATTATAAATTAATGCACCGCGGGCCGTGATTGTTGCGGTAGACCACGTGCTGTCTGCAAAATCAGTCAAAGCAGTAGTACCAGAAGTAGATGGATCTACATTAGTTAGTGAGTTACCACCAGCACTGTAATTAGTTCCTGAAACTTCATTACTTGTAGAATATGCTGTGGTACTTGCAGCTAAACTTGCACTTGAAGTAAACAAAGCAATTTTAAATGTATTGCCGCTTCCAGTAGTAGTTGTAGTTCCGCCACCGGAACCGTTATGAAAATTATGAATACCTTGAAGTAGCTCAGACTTAAACGAGGTACACATAGCTTGAGATATAGCCATTACAGACTCCTTAAAATATTAGCCATGTCACCATGACCTTGTTTAGTTAAAAGATTATACATAGTAGTCCTATCACTATTTATTGCATCTTTACAAGCAGTTACAATAACATGATACACCCTACTTTTAAAAGCTTCTGCTTGCGCTTTTACCATTGGGTCAGCATGTTCTGAGATAGAAACTATTTTTTCAACAGCGCGGGAAGCAATTTCTTCTGGAGTAAAGCCCCTATATTCCGTTGTTCTAACATCAACTTTATTTATATCTGCTTTTACTTCAACATTAAACATATCTTTCCTTATTGTTTATCTCTGCGTACTTGTCCATCCCTATACTCATCTCTATTTTCTTTGGACTCCCCTAACATTTTAACGGAAACCATAGCTTCTGCAAATCGTTTTTCGTATTCTTGTAAAACATCTGCTTCACCTTTCATAAAAGTATACGCTTCTGCAAGAGATCCATAAAGCATAGCTTGCGTAGCATTTGTACTTAACCAAGTAGTGCCGCTATCAGAACCCGCAGTTAAGCTAGTCGGACGGTAATAATAGTGTAATTCCGTAGCATAATTACTGTCAGGAGTAGGACCAATAATAAAGGTGTCTACATCAAATTGAGCATAATAACGCGGTGTTCCGGTAGTGCTACTGTTCGGATTAAATGTTTGTATAAAATTAACATCTTTAAAATCCAGGAAACTCTTAACACTGCTGGATGTATAAGAAAGTGAAAAAGGAGCTAGAAAATCACTGGGACTACCTAAGTATTGATTAGAAGAAGTCATTGTTCCAGTAACATTCTTTCTAAAAAGACTTAAATTCGCATTTTTTAGAATACGTTCTTCTGTGTTTTTTATGAATATATCCAAATTTGACGTAAACGTAGTTTCATCATTTTCAGTATAATTTTGTATTGCTGTCTTTAAAGTAGCGTAAGTAAAACTCATGTCGTTGTCACCGTAACTTGTCCAATAACAGCAAAAGCTCTCGTTGGAGTAAATGTTTTTTCAGATAAAACAGGTGTACCGACATACGTAACAACCGGTTCCACCCTATCTGGTCTAGGGTCTTTTAACGCTTCTGGATCAGAAAATTTACGTACGGGCTCTAGTTGAGGATGCTTTTGCTCATATTCGTCAGAACCAACTAACATACCCGTCCATTCTTTTTTCATTTTATTTAACGGATAACGAAAACCAGACCTATCTGATATTCCGTAAGCATTTTTTCCAGTTGCGTATTTAGCCATAATTAACCACCGTAATAACTAAAACTAGGAGCTATCTTCAAAGAAGCACGATCTCTATCTTCTTCTCTAGCTCTATTAAATTCTTCTTCATAGATAGCTTTTAACAATTCAATTCGTTGTGGCGCACGTTTTATAGCTAGGTAATAAGCTAAACCTGCGGCTAGACAAGGGTAAAAACGAAATGGTATTTGTAGTGTGTTTGTATAATCATCTGCGTCGTCCATGCGAACCAAACGATCAAACTTAACAATATCCGTATTATTTTCTGGAACAGGCCAAAGTTTAAGGTTTGGAGTAACTTGACGATCTAAAAAGAACTGAGAAGGTCTTCCGGACTGTGCTTTATTGGGTATGTTTAAATACTCACTTCGGCTCAAACGAGTTAGCCCGTAATCCGTGCTATCTCGAGTAATTACCACGGATAAAACATCAATTGTTTTTTGCACGGTAGTTAGATCTACCGCCGCAGATAATGTGGTTGTAGCGGCACTTGTGCCGCCTGTTAGAGTTTCGCCATTACTAAAAGTGCCAGAAGGAATTGTAATAGCCATAGAGGTAGACGAAGGTAAACTTGTTATTGAAGCAGTTGCTGAACTGGTACCACCCGTTATGGTTTCACCAACGGTAAAACTGCCGCTTGCGCCAACTGTCATGGTTAAACTACCGCCTGGATAATTACCTATGTCCGAAGCTAAAGTAATTGAAGTTTGTTCTATAGTCCATTGATTTAAACCGCGATTTGCCCAATCTGCTAAAAGCAAGTTCAAAGAACGTCTTGCCGTTTTTAAATCATAACCTGTACGCACTTCTAAACCACAACGCTCAAAAGCTTCTTCTACGTAGCTTGCTACGTCTAGTTCAAAGTTTACTGAGGATGAAGTAGCCATTTATTTTTTCTTCTTTTTATCTTTGGCAAAATATTCTCTAAAAGACTTTACCATCTCCCTTTGCTGTCTTCTCTGTTCCGCTGTCATTCCTAATCTATCAATGGGAGCAAATTTTTGAGGGTCTTGTATATTTTTTACTGCACCACCGGCTGCTTTTTTAACAGGTTTTTCACCAGAATCACCGAGCGCATAACCACCTGCTACGTAACCACCCGCTGAAACGGGGTCTGCTGCACCCAAATTAACTCGGCTTTTAGCTTTTGCCATTTTACTTTTAGGCGGCCTGCCTTTACGTTTTGTAGATTTCTCAAATAACTTTTTACCAGCTTTTAATGATTTTTTACCTAATTCTTTAGCTGCTCCTGCGACTATACCGCCAGCAACATATTTTTTAACACCGGTTTTTTTAACCATGCCGCCACCGCGGAAATTCTTAGATGAACCGGTCCCTAAATTAACTCTACTCATTGTCTTACCTCCTGTGAGAGTTTGTTGTAAAAATATTCTCGTAGTTTAAAAACATGCGGCGCACTATCGTCACCGAAATAGTATTTATAATACCCTTTTTTTTGCAGTTTTTTAGCTGATTTTTGTAGTTTTCCTAGTCTTTGTATAAATATCATAGCATATTCTTGCTGTATTAGAGGTTCAAAGCTACCATCGTCTATTGTTTCATTTGTTTCATCTGCTGGATGAAAACCCATAACCCAAATATCGTCTTGTATAAAAAATTTTTCTGAAATAGCTTCGTTTAAATCGACTAGATAGTTGTGGAATTTTTCAGAATCACGCTCATACTTTAGATCTACTAAAACGACAACATCGTACTTATCTTCAAAAGTAGAGATTAACGTATATAGGGGCTGATAACTGTATTCGTATTTAAAAGAAAAACCGACTTTATCTTTTTCCCAGGCTTGTTGCGCATAGGCGCAAACAGGTAAATTGCCACATTCTTCATTAGGGCTTTCCAAAGCATGTTGCGACCAAGCTTTAATTTCATCGCAAATTTCTTTTTCTAACCCCGTATAAAAAGAAATGTGGCTCATAATTTATCCTAACCTTTAGGCATAAAATACCGTCATAGTCCCAAATGTAGAAACAGTATATTGAACATAAAGACCACTACCAAAAAGTAACCCTTCGTCCGGGATAGTAACATCACGGGTAACTGTTGCCGAGGCAACTGACCCTAACTTCATTTGTGATGTGCCTGCAGGCGTACTGGTTGTAAAACTTAAAGTTCCCGCAGTTCCAGAACATACAATGGATAACCCCTGTAAACGTACTCTACCCTCAAAGACTACATCACCGGCAGAAGCATTTATCCCAGCAGAAACGTTTCCTGCCGGATCACCTACTGCCGTAATGGCAGTAACAGTTTCAAAATACTTGGCACCAGTTGCAGTACCTGCATTAGCTCCAGTTATACTTTCTGTTTGAGAATCCCCATTAACGTCTGTCCCAGCAACAGTAAACGAAATACCGCTATCATCACCAGCACTTAGAATAGTTACTATTCTTCCAGCATCAAAGGTACAGGAACCTCCAGAAGCTAACGCACCACCTAAAGTAAGTGCCGCATCATCTCCAACTGCTGCCGCTGTTGAGATTCCATCAGCATCCAAAGCTTGAGTATCTGCTGTAATAAAAACAGCCTTTACATCAGAACCGGCCATAATTTACTCCTAGATA
>Ga0208299_1000750_pt1 | contig 27756 bp, 28 predicted proteins | sample 15_taG_FD_184089 | JGI IMG/M metagenome (GOLD analysis project Ga0208299, IMG submission 184089) | Marine viral communities from the Subarctic Pacific Ocean - 15_ETSP_OMZ_AT15312 metaG (SPAdes) (version 2) | ecosystem: Environmental > Aquatic > Marine > Oceanic | place: Pacific Ocean | collected...
TAATTATTTCACCTACTTTATGCCTTCTAATATACATAGGAGAGAAAATTGGCTCTACTCCTGTAGATGTGCCGAATACAATAGAAGTAGTTCCTACTGGAGCGATTGTTAGTAACACAGCATTTCTAATTCCATGCTCTTTGATGAGCATACGAATACGGGCAGGAAGCTCTTTAGCAAATGGCTGTTTTAGATACTGTGCGCGATCAAACGAGGGGAAAGGTGTTTTGTCTCTGGCAAGGTACGCGGACGAGATATACGCCTCATTTCTAATAGTAGTGAAGAGCCTTTCAACAAACTCAAGCGACTTCTCACTACCATAACGATAACCAAGCTTGACCAACATATAATGAAGTCCTGTAACGCCCAATCCAATGCGTCTGGACCTATGCCCTACAGATCTACATTCCTCTGTGGGGAAATCATTAATAGTTAAAGTATTATCTAGGAATCTAACTCCCAAACGGATAGTTCTAGCGAGTTTTTTCCAATCTACATCTAAACCATCTTCTAGCACCATATTACTTAGATTGATATGCCCTAAGCAACAATTACCATATGAGGGTAATGGGATTTCTCCGCAAGGATTAGTTTGTTGTATAGTTTCAAAATAATTAACGTTAGTATGCTTTTGCATATAGTCAATATTTAGAATACCTGGGTCACCTGATTCAATAGAGTGTGTCCAAATGTAATTCCAAAGATCTCTAGCTTTATAATTAGCTTTTGCCGCAAAATCGAATACATCATCTGGATTCTCCAAATGATAAGCGTTGGCTCTTCCTATAGCGTCCTCTTCATTAAAAGCAGCAACCTGTACAGCTTTACTAGCACAGGTTACATTATAAATGTAATACTTCTTGTTGTTGAAGAAGAAATACCAATCCTCATCTAGCTCACAAGCTTCAATAAACCTATCTGTAATCATTACAGAGATATTGAAGTTAGTTAGTTGCTTCTTATCCAGTTTTACAGTTAGGAACTCTAGGATGTCTGGGTGAGTTACAGGTAGGGTGGCGATAAGGGCTGTACGTCTATTACCTCCAGCCTTTACATGGTGGCCAATCTCGTTAATCATCTTCATAACAGAGATCGAACCAGGAGCAGCATACTCCATATTTTGTATAGCGTCACCCTTAGGTCTAATGGCCCCAAAATTAAATCCTATGCCGCCTCCAGCACAGGAAATTTTATACATATCTTGGATTGTTTTACCAATGGATTCTACGGAGTCTTCCGGCGTGATGGCATAGCAATTGAGCAGGTTTTGTTGACCAGCGTTCCTACCAGCACCAAAAATAATTCGTCCACCAGGAATAAAATCAGCAGGAGCCAGGATGTCATAGAACTTTTTTCTGTATTTTTCTTTATCATCATCTTTTTCTACGGACGCAATCTCCCTAGCAATTACTTTTGACCTATCCCCCCAATGTCTCTCTCCAGGATATAAATATTTTAGATCGTAAATTTCTTTTCCGTAGCCTTCAATTTGGTAAACACTCATTATCGCTTTAAACTTGTAACTCCTTTTTTCTTCACTACTTGTAGCGTATTTTTATCCTCAAGTAAATTTTTGAGGTATTTATTGTGCGTAATTATAAATAAATCCTTAGTTTTATTCAATTCTTCTAGTAATATATATAGACCTTGCACCCCCTCAAAGTCGAGATTTTCACCTACCTCATCTAGAAAAAGTACGTTAGTATGAGCATTAGTTGAAAAGAGTAGTAACTTTTGTAAGGCCATAGCAACAGCTAAATTTACTTTCTTTTTCTCGCCCCCTGATAGGCCAATAAAGTGTACTTGTCTGCCACCATTAAGGATTGTGTCTTGTAACTTCTCATCAAATGAGAGTCTAATATTTCCATTTGATAGGTAACTTAAATAATGGTTACACGCTTCATTAAAATACTCAAGAATATTACTAATTACATACCTAATTAAACCTTTCTCAGAGAACGCTACTTCCCAAAATTTCATAACCTCTAGAGTTTTATTTAGCTCCTTGTTATGTTTAATTGCTTTGTCTATCTTATCTTTAGCTTCAGCTATTCCTGCTTCTACATTAGACTCATCATTTATAAGATGAATGATAGATAAAATCTCATCGTATTGACTTGGGAAGATTTTAGGTTCTGATTTCTTAATCTTAGTTTTTAAAGGTCCCTTCTTTTTCTTTATAGCTTTTAGCTTCTCCTCTGCTTCCTTTAAATCTCTAAGATATCTATTTATATCCGCCTTATCTACAACTACCTCTGAAATATTATTGCAATAGTGGCAATATTCATCCTTAGAGTATTCACCTTCCGATATAGCATCTTCAAGATCATGAATAAGATTTTTTAAAGGTAACTCCTCTTGGTTAATTAAACTGCTTAGCTCCAACTTCGCACCTAAATGCTTTTGCTCTTGCTCTAAAAGCTCCTTATATGAATATTTTTCTAACTCATCTTGAGAAATGCCTAACTCGCCCAACTCAATAGTCTTATGCTTACTGATTTTGTGAAGCCTATTCTCCAGAATCTCTTTCTCTTTCTCATATTCCTTAATTAATGTATTGTTTACTTTTATCTGATTGTTAGCATCAGATTTAATATCTCTGATCTTATCTCGTTTAGTAAAGACATTATCCAGGTTTAGGAAATGTCTAATAATAGTTCTCTTATCTTCTGGTGAAGCTGATAAGAATTCAACTAAGTTGTGCTGACCAAAGACGGCGGAAGAGAGAAAGAGCTTGTAGTTTACCTCTAGAACTTCCTCGATCTTATCTTGTGTGTCTTTAGCCGATGCTTGTGTTAGGTTATCTTCCCCTACTACTAACTCAAGCTTTGTAGGTTTCTTACCTCTAGTAATAAATGTATCATCATTTATCTGTAGGATTACGTAGCAATCTTTCTTAGTTTGATTGTTAAGTAATGAGGCTTCGGTGGACTTGCGAATAGTCTTCCCAAATAATCCCCAAACTACAGCTTCTAATATAGAGCTTTTACCAGAGCCCACAGATCCCCCATCATCTAGATTATTACCATCAATTAACGTAATACCTTTATAATCAGAAAAATCAATTTCCATATCCTTAATAGACATGAAATTATGTATGATGATTTTATTTAGTCTCATGTAAACGGTTAGTCATTATTTCTATAGCTTGAGGATTAGTATCCACTAAAACACAATTTCTATTATATGTTTTTGCTGACTCCCCTAAAGTTCCGGACCCAGCAAAAAAATCTAACAGCAAATCACCTTCGTTAGAATGAACTTTTACAATTCTATTTAATACACCTAAAGGTTTTTGAGTAGGGTATCCTAATCTTTCCTTCCCATTAGTAGGTACAATAGTATGCCACCAAACATCAGTAGGTGTTTTACCTTTAGCTGCTTTTTCTTTACCTACTAGTCCTGGGGCCATGTAAGGTATTCTATCCATTTCATCAAAATTGAATGTATAATGCTTAGGATTTTTTACATACCAAAATATAGTATCGTGTTTTGAAGACCATTTCTTTTTAGATCTTCCACCATAATCATATGCCCATATAATTTCATTAATAAACGAATCTCTACCAAAAATTTCATCTAACCAAATTTTCACATAATGAGACTCATTTTTATCTACATGAACAAATATAGAACCTGTCTTTTCTAAAATTCTATAAGCTTCTACTAATTTTGGATATAAAAACTCTTTATAGTTCTCAAAAGAATCTTTATATTTGTTTCCATGTATTTGTTGTGTTTTTCCAGTATTAAATGGAGGATCAATATAAATCAAATTATATTTGTTATCCTCTTCATTTTCTAGAAATATTTTAGAATCTTTATGTACAATACTAATCATTTAATCTCTCGTAACCTTCTTTAATATCCTTCTCACTTAATTTAGTAGCATTCTTCTTGATATAATCTTCAATGATTACGTCATTGATTTTGAATAAATGCCTTTGGGGGATATAATTACTTATATCCTCTGCGTATTTTGTTTGTTCAATTACAGGTCTAAATACTACATCAAGATAATTAGCATCATATTCAGCTAGAATCCTATCTTTATACCCTTGAGATATATCCTCTTCTAGCTTGGTGCTGACTATCTTAACTAGAGTATAATAGTCGTTCCCATTTATGATTTCTTGGTATTTAGGCAACTCCCCTTCAGTACACACAATATGTTGTATACCAAAATCCATAGGGTATTCTAAGTACGTATAACCTTCATCATTATACTCAATCACCCCGTAATAATGGTTTCTGTTATGCTCTCCAAAGTTGGTTGAATATGGAGTACCTAAAGTTACTACATTTTTGATTTGAGCATTAACATGAATGTGTCCCAAAATGCTAAAATTTCTAAAATGATCAAGATTGATATTAGAAATATCATCTGAATGAACAGAGTTAAAATCAAAATAACCAAAGTGACCAAAGACAATATCGCCTTCCTTAGCTGATTCCAACCCTTCGATAATTGTTTGAGGATGTTCATAATGCGGTACTATAGTTGTTGGTAGAAAATCCTTGTGAGTAAATCTTTGAGTGTGTTCTACTACATGAATACCTTTTCTAGCATTATGGAATAGTGAAAGGACTGTTACCCCATTATCGCTCTTGGTTTCAGACTCATGGTTTCCTCTGATTATATAAATTCGTTTAGCTTTTATTTGATCTAAGATGTCCCTAAAAGCTAGAAGCTCAGAAGGTGTTGGTCTTCTTTTATCAAATACATCACCTAAGAACACTATTGTAGTATAATCATCTGTAGCAGCTAATCGTACAATAGTGTTTATTTGAGCTTGTAGAAATCCATAATGTTTATCTTTAAGGTGGATATCACCTATAATTAAAGCTTTATTCATTCTCTATTTCTTTTAGTAAATCTTGTAAATCTTCATACATATCTTCTTTGGCTGCATCCAACCCATCATAGTACGCAGCTTCGGAATCAGAAGAATACCAACCACCTTTTTCTTTGGATGGTTTATAATCAAAAGCTAATTCTTTAATCTTTTTTATTATTTGTTTTTTATTCATATTACTTCAAGCCCCATCTCTTTAGCTACACGAAGACACGCTTCATAATGTTTATCACAGGTATGCAAAGACTTCTCACCTTTTTTATCGGTAAACGTCCAAACAATCATAGTCGTAGCACCGTCTTCACATAAAATGCAGTTCATTTCAGCCTCACAGTTTTGCATTTAGGGCAAGAGGTCAAGTAAACTCGAACAGGGCTCTCTTCGTGCAAGCATTTATATACACCCGTATACTGTAAGAATAAATCTACAAACGTAACATCTTCATCAGGGAGCGTCCAAACATCCTCTCCCTCTAACTTACCTTTATAAACTCCTCTCTCATCAAATCCACATGCTGCACATTTCATACTTTAACCTCTCTGTAAATTGGGAAACCACTATGCCTACTCCCGACTCGCTCCCCTGTGTATTCAAAGATTCTAATTTCAATCTCAAGTACTTCATGGTAGTCAACAGGTTTATGCCACTCTGGTCTGGGTGAATACAGAGGTACTTTAATGACCGGAGGAGGGCTGTAAGTATCCCACCAGACCGTCCTCTCAGCACCGCATCTTGTGATTAGTCTAATGTTCATTCAACTCAACTCTTGCTTCATATAAAGCATCAGAAACTTCTCCGTCCCCAGGTCTACAGCCTTCGTAATACGTTTCCAATAACTCTTATTTAGAACTTCTCTATCCTTCCTCATAGCTTCTGGCTCACACTCTTCACACATATTAAACTCATTAAACCGTTCGGAAGCCTTAAAAATAATAATTAATTCTCCACACCCTTTGCAAAAGCCTGGACGACTGCTAATTGTTATCATTCAAAGCCCCCCACGAAACAGGATAAAGTTCTTCCATGATTTTACCAATAGCTCTGGCATACTCTTGAGTCTCTAATTGAGCATGAGGATCGGTACGTTGTTTGTACAAGTGGTGCCAACCTAACAGAGATCCAGTTACATAAACGGTTGTGTACATAGATTGAGGTAGGATCATGCGAGCCATTTCTGGTGCAGCACCCCTGTCTAAAAGAAACTGATAATCTATCAGGGCAAGCTCATAGTTATCGCTCACAACAGTTGGAATATCCTCGCCTTTAAAAATCTCTAAAACCCCACCAGACCCTTGTTTAATACTACCTTCTGGTTTCTTTCGCCAAACAGCAGGTTCATAAAACTCTGGTTCTTCTTTCACATACCTACGAGATACCTCACTCCAGCTAAAGCCTACCTGATGTTTTCCAAGCTGTCTTAGGACGAAGATAGGCATGTGCATACGAAGGCTAATGTGAGGATGTCTGAAAGGAAGAAGATGTTTCTCTCTTGCAAGATAAGCAATAAGCTTTTCATCCTTCTCATCAAACTCATCTTTAACCTTATCGAAGGAACATCTTGCAGCATTAACTACAGTCAGGTCGCTTCCTAAGGATTCAACGTAATGAACGTATCCTTTGTCTAGTACTTTAAACTTCATGCTCTCTCTTTGCGTGATTTACAAGATTACATTCTAACATATTCATATACCTCATTCATATTTAATACTTTTCCTTTGTCATCAAATTTAACAAGCTCACCATCACCGAAGCTATGGCCTACTTCAACATCAACGTCGATCTTAACTCCTAAGTCAACATTTAGTACATTGCGCATATAAGGATTCTCTACCATGTGAACATATAATAGCTCACAAACCTCTTCTATTTCACTCATTTCTGCTATGACTTCAATACTATCGTGTACTGTAGCCTGGATATACGACTCCATACCTCTACTCTCTAAAGCTTCATCTAAGGAGATTAGAGAACAAATAATCATATCAGAGGCAGAGCTTTGTACTGGGGCATTGATAGCTTGTCTAATAGCCCTTTGTTGGACGTATTGTATTCCAGACTTAATGTTAGGTAGGTTTCTACGTCTTCCAAACAAGGATGATACATATTCATTAGCTCTTAAATCAATCTCTTGCTTTTGAATGTACCTAGCAATACCAGGGAATTCTATTAAGTATTTCTCAATAATCTTCGCCGCTTTATTTAGTGGGATACCTTGGTTGTTTGAAAGAGTATGTTCTGATCCACCGAATACGATAAGGAATGATACAGCCTTAGCTACTTGTCTTTCCTCTTTGGTAATCATACTCATATCTTTACCGTATAGTAAGGAAGCTGCATAAGTGTGAAGATCAAGCCCAGCATTAAAGGCTTCCATCATTTTAGTTTCGCCAGCTATCTCAGCAATAATTCTAAGTTCAGCAGATGCGAAGTCAGCAGCTATAAACGCAAACCCAGGAGGAGCTACAATACCTCTTCTAATGTTTACTTCTGATTCTCTTGGTAGAGTATGAAAAGATACTCCTTTATTCTTAACTACCCTTTTGTTAGTCTCCGGATCTAATCTTTTACCTGCACCATACATAGAGCAAGTAAGTCTTCCTGTTCTAGCGGTATCGAGCTTATAAGTACTATAAATCTTCCCATCACCATTGTAATTAAAAGCTTTGCGGATACCGTTGATATAGGTTTGCTTTAGCTTTGTATTAGATTTGTAACGCTGGAATAAAGATAGAAATGTTTGGGCTTTCTTTAAATGAGCTGTATCTAAAGATTGAATGACAAGATCTGCCATATTCTTATCTTTATCTTGCTTAGATTGCCTACCCTTAACAATCATAGGAGGTCTTTTTTCACCTGACTCCCTATAGTGAAGTTCAATTTTAATAAGAGAGTTTATAAGACTTCTTGATTCCTTATTAAGTGAGGGCTCTTTAGTATCAGTATAATTAACTGGATACATACATAAAGAAGTATTTGTATCTTGCTCCCCTGATCCTTCTTTAATAAAGATAATTCTTCTCATCTGTTGGTCAGAGTTGAAGTTAATATCTTCAGGCACAAACTCAAATCCAAGCATTTCTTTTTTGATCTGCTCGATCTTTTGAGTTAAATCCTCTCCAATCTCCTCAATCTTATCCATATCTACGTAGAAGCCTTTTAGCTCCATCTTCGCAAATACAGGAAGTGCTTTTGCCATCAAAGCATCATTTAGATGAGATATCTTCTCTCTCTTTAATTCCTCTTCTAGAAGGTAGAATAGATCAAGGGTGCATTCTGTGTCATAAGCATTACCCTCTGCACATAAAAGAAGAGGGATCTTAGTCCAGTCAAATGTTTCTGGGTTACGTATCGTTAACATATTCTACCAAACCCCTGTTCAAGTTTCCATTGACCTGTTAAATTATAACGTATTATTGACTCTCTTAGAAAATCTTCCCAAACATGACAAATTCTAAGACCTTCGGCACTTTCCCACCTAATATCTCCACTTTTTGTACTAAGTTTAACTTTTCGTTTTGTATTATCGTAACCTTTTAAAATCCAATGAGCATTACTTTTACACCAATAAGGTCTAACAGTAACTTTACCTACTGATACTAAAAAAGGAATAGCTTCTTTAGGAATAATCATAAATCATTCACCTTTTCTGGGAAATATAACTTGACTAAATTCAATAATCCTTTTTGTACCTCTTCATCAACTATATGCATCATAACGGCGGTACATCTAATGTTTTGTGGGTTCCAACCTAATTTGTAGAGGAACTTCACATCAAATTGTGCGTTATGGAATATCTTCTTATTATTCTCGTTTTCCATTACGTTTTTCAGGAATTCTAGAAGAACTTCTCTATCCTCACCTACAATTGGAGAGTCAAAATGGAAGACTGGGAATACCACATTATATTGCTTCGTAGATATTGCAAGGGTATGAATTTTATCTATAGTAAAGTCTAACCCCTCAGTTTCGATATCAATTGCTATAGGCTCATCAGTTGTTAGTAGTTCTTGATAATTATCAAGTAAGCTTATATCATCAACAAACGTATACTCTAGTTTGAACTCTTGAATGTCTACATCTAAGTTCTTATTAATAGCATTTCTAATATCAGCTTGGAAAGTAAACTTAAACTTAGGCTCCATGATAACAGACCTAATATTAAATGCAGGTACTACAGGGATTCCCTCATATTCAAATCCTGTCCCCCTCTTATTCATTATTCCACTCTTTTTAGTAAGTAGCTTGAATGCTAAGTTACCTAATGGGATAATAAGTTTGGGTTTGACTTGATTGATAGTATGGTTGAGGTTGTCTCTACATTTATGAAAGTCCTGTGTCTCTAATTCCTTTTCTTTAAGGGAGGGGCATTTAAATGCTGTATCAATCTCATATGAACCTCTATAGTTCAAACCCTCTAGGACGAGCTTTAAATATTCCTGCTCATCGTAAGCCATAGCTTTAATGGCACCAAATTGATTTACAACATAACTACCAGTTAGAAATAACAGATCAGCCTCTTTTAGATTATCTCTTAGAATCTTATGCTCTGACTTGTTTTGGTTTAATACGGAACAACCTTCACATGATTTATGAAAATCATCAATAAATTTATCGAATAGATCCATTTTTTACACTATCATAAGTTATGGCAAAATATATAGATAACAAAAGATTTGAAGAACTCATTATTGAATATCGCTCTGGAGATGTAACTAATGAGGAAGAGCTTATGAGCATGTTCTATACTCTTATAGGAAAGATTATTGATTCTTTTTCTTATAGTGTCCCAAAAGATGATGCATCCCAAGAATGCATTGTCTTGATACTACAAAAGTTGAAGACATTTAACCCTGATAAGGGAAGTGCCTTCAACTTCTTCACCACTACGATTATTAATAATCTAAAGCGTCTATATACTAAAAATAAAAGATACTCAAAGAAGATTGATAACTACATTGAGCATCTAAAAGAAGATTCACGTTAATTTGTTATAAATATGGGGAAGATAATCTTCTACTAAAGTCTTCCCCTTCAATTCTACCAAAGCTGGTAGTTTACTAACTCTGAAGATAGCTGTACTATGAGGTACATCAAACGTATTAACCACATAAACATCTTTCTTCTTTTTAGAGGCTCTAACCTTATCTAAAAGGTTATCTGACGCCTCATCCCACAAAGAGACAAATAAAAGTCTAGTAGACTCTTTTGTCTTCTTTTGTCTTTTTAGGAGGTTATTAAGTTGAGTACTTGTCTTTACGTTTAAGAGTGCCATTAAATCTTCTCTACATCATCAGTAGTAACTTCTTCTACTGGCTTATGATAATCTTCTGGGTTAAGTGAACCTAATTGTTCTCTAGCTACTTCCTCAATCTGCTCTTTAAGTCTTTCAATACCATGAAAGAAAAGACTTCTAAGATATTCATCCTGGGATATAGTATCGGGCTTAGTTGTAGCCATAAAAGCTTTGAACCCTTCGGACTCTTCAGCACCTAATTTAATTGTTAATTTCATTCTATTTCTACTCCGTTCAGTTATTGTAACATTACAATTTTTAAAAATTTGATCTGACATACACTATAATAGTCCATGGAAGATAATTATAACCTAGAAAATCTAAAAACTAAAAAGAGAATCAACGGAAAACGTAAAGGTAATAAGTTTGAAAATGACTTAGCTAAAATACTTAATAAACGTTTTGACGTTAAAGAGTTTTCAAGAACTCCAGGTAGTGGAGCATACGCTACTACACATAACTTACCTGATTACTTAACTATATATGGAGATTTAATTACTCCTCAGTACTTTAAGTTTGTTATTGAAAGCAAGAGAGGTTACAATAGTTTTAACTTATATGACTTATATGATGATACAAGCATCATTTTTAACTTTTTAGGTCAATGTGAAAAAGATTCTGAAAAAGCAAAAAAGGAGTCTTTAGTTATACTAAAACAAGACAGAAAGAAAATTCTTGCTGCCTTGAAGACTGACCTTTTAGAAGGCCAATTAACTAATATTATTACGTTTGGTGAGTGTGGAGAATATTGCCTAGTATTACTAGATGATCTACTTGGACTCCCAAATACTTTCTTCTTTAATTATTAAATCGAATAAGGTAGTTACTTTATCCTCTAACATATCACCAAAGGACTCGGTTGCTTTGTAATAGTCCATACCTCTTATATATTCTCGGTTAGCCTCTACGTTGAATTTTAGGGATGTAATAGTTTCACCCTCCATATTCTTGTTATTAAACTTATTGGCAGAGTAATATACTGAAACATAATTTAAAGGTCTACCAGTATTAGCTTCCCCAATATGAGGCCCCTTAAAGTTTATTCTGTTGTCTTTAGTGAACTCAATACTATATGGACCGACTTCAACCCCGTTTCTTCTAGCTTCTGCTTTAGACATATATAGTACGTTCTGTCCAGCATTTATAGCTTGTAGGATATTTCCTACTACATCGTATACTAATTCATTTTGAGAAACTAGATAAAGATCATTATTAGGTATATCTGTTACCTGCATTAGGGTAGGGTCAGCACAACCACCATTCATAAGAGCCAACATAGCTAAACTATGTACGGCTTTTTTTTGTTTTATTGGGTCTGTCTGCCTCTTACTAAACACATCATACTTAAGTCTTTGTACGAACAAAGCTCCTGCAATATCTACGATATCCTTTTCTCTTAGCTCTTTGGAGTTATTAGATTTAATTTGCTTTAGGTGGAAGCTTAAACCACTTTCAAAGATATCAGAATCAATAAGGTCGTCTATAAGACCCATAATATATTTCTTCTGATCTGCTTCTAGGTTGGTACCGTCTTTATCCATCATCTTACCTAAACCAACAGAGAACAGTTTTTGTACGTCCATAAGACGAGTACCTAAATCCTCTACAATTCCATTTATAAAGGTTTCATCTAATCCAAACCTCTCCTGATAATCGGCTGAGATTCCTTGTAAAGCTAGAGCGAACTTATCTTCTTGTCCTGTTGCAGCGTCCCTAAAAGCTTTCATCGCTTTTAAGATTCCGTCATATTTATATCCACCTAAGTATACTGTAGTTTCCTTAGGCGAAAACATAGTCTTTAGACTGAAGTTCACGGAATCAAAACTTTCTCCCGTAGTACCAAACACATCGGCGGAAGATTTTAAAGTTTCACCAGATCCCAGGTTTCCAGTCTCTTGTTCCCTTTTAATGTGCTTATCAATCACTTCAGGGGGTACACCTTGATTAGCAAGCACCGATTCGGTGTATCCTTGAGGATAGTACTCAATAACGTCCGTTTTTGAGCCCAGGAAGATGTCCGTACCTACTTCCGACACACACCTTGGCCTACGTGCCGTTATGCCCTTAGAATTTATTTTTACGATACCTATGAGCAGGTTCTTGATCCAATCCCTTGCTTGCTCTGCTGTCCAGTCGATTGCGGCAGCTTTATCGGCTTGTAATAGGAAATCCTTCACATCGTCGTCCGTCATACCATCAATATAACCAAAGGATTTTTTAAGTGTGTCAGTTAGGTAAACATTTTCTAAAGTGTCAATATCAGTAAGAGAATATCTAGCTACGTTATTTAGTCCTACGATTAATTCACCTCCAGCCCTATTCATAATCTCTAATAAGGTATCTCTAACATGTTCCACCATAGTCTCATTAACAAAACTATTAGAAACTAATGCGATTAACCTGGAGAACTTTTCTGATTCTAATCCTAAATGTTTAAAGGTGTACTTTATCTTATCTTCTGATATCTCTTGTATTGATGGGGCTTTCGTTGACCCTTCGTACTTATCTTTAATTTCAGTTTGAACTAACTTTAAAATATCGAACAATATTGGGCTAGCCTCTTGTGATATAGCAGCTCCATTAATACCATCATCACTATGGAATATTACAAATGATGTCTGTGGTGAATCACCTATAACAAGACTAAACTTATCTGATATATCAAATAAAGTATTTTCATCCTCTAAGTATTTAGAAGTTTTAATTGACTCTATTAAACCGTAGTAATTATTAGCATAGAATTCAGCTTCTTCTGTAGGGATCACATAATCCTCTACTAACCTTTTAATCTTACCTTTAGATACAAAACCTTTCAAAGCCCTAAATCTAGTTGAAAGAGCCTCTTCGGTTAAATCACAAACTTGCTTGGATACATACTTCATAGAGTATGCAAACTTCTCATCCCTAGTTCCTACATCATCTTTAGCTGCCCAAGTAAAGTTTTTAAAATTATCGTATTTGTTTTTAAGTCTGTGAAGGAAACTCTCTAAAGGCTCTACTGTTTGACAAATTACGTCTTTAATTCTTGATAAAGATTCAATATCTGGATCAACTGGGGGTTGAAGCATTTCCCCATCAGGTCCAATTTCCCCCTCTTCATCGGACGCACCAGAAACAACATCCTCATCCCCCATCCCCTCTTGATCTTCAGGTGGAAGTAGCTTAGCCACAAATCTACCCCAAGGAGACCTTAGATCTTGAATGGACCCGATAGGCATACCATTATCATCTATTACTTTAATACCGTGAGCCCAACCATGGCCTAAACCCTTAATTACAACACCTTTATTAATAGTAGATTGGGAAGCAGATTTTTTCATCTCCAATCCAGGCATTTGAGGTACAGGTTTCCAATCATCAGTAGCGTTTGTTACTAATGTTTTAGCTGTTCCTTCCGCTGCCTGTAGCTTAGTATACATTTCAGGGTTAGTAACTTCCATATCTTCCAGAAGTACTAACCTTCTCTTTTTAAGCTGGCCGTAGCTATTTAATAAATCGTAATAGTATTGCATGGTATATTATAGAAAAGCCCAGCCCAACTAATCATCGGGCTGGGCTAAAAGTTGCTTTTAGTTAGTTAGGATTATTCGCTATCTTGTACAATGAAATCATAACTAAAGACGCACTCAATCTCATGGAACTCATTTCTGGAATAATCCCAATCCATAGGATTCCAGGTTCTAATGAACGTACCAATATAAGTAGAGGCTGATATAGGACTTCTACAGTTATCTAATTGATAAACCTTAATATACCCTTTAGGAACTACATCACCATCAGAGTAGAAACATCCAGTTGTAGGATCATAAACCTTCTGGAATAATTCATAAAGTTTACTTAGTAGATTACCATCCCTAAGGTTATCAAATGTGATAGTAAGCTCATCAGGAGTTACTTTACCAGGATAAAATACTTTATCGTTTACACGATCAACTTGAATCTTTTCAGATGCCATGCCACCTCCAGCTACTCTTTTTGCACCTAGAATAAAATTAGTATCTCCGTCAACCCCAGGAATGGAAATTTTAACTTCCCATTCATAAGCCCTGGTAGAGTCTACCAGATTAGATACTAAAGGTAACTGACCATCTTTATTGGTATTTCTTTGGTATTGGTCTTTATAAAAATCAGACATAAATTATGCTCCTAAATCAGCAGTTTGAGCTACTAGGTTTACATCGAATACTAATACTTCAGCAGTTTTAGTAGGCTTAATTTCGATTCTACACCATAGTTCATTTCTCTCCTGTCTTGCAGGAGTGTTAGTAGTTTCATTACAAACTACTCTGAATTCATTAATACCTCTCTTAGTTTTAATATCTTGTAGTAGAGGATTAAGAGTATCTTCAATAGTTTCCCATAGTAGAGCGTCATTAGGCTCAAAGATAAACTGTTGAGTTGAAGCTAAGATAAGCTTTCTTAGCTGAATCATAAGTCTGCGGACATTGATTCTATCTAGGGCTGACGCGGTTCTAGTGGAAGTACGTTGACCGAAAATAGTAATTCCTTTTTGCGGGAAGTTTACTATAGGGTTAATTACGTTTCCACCACTATACATACTATCTCTATCACCTTTGTTTAGTTTTACTTCTACATCGGTAGGCTTAGTTAGTCTACCTCTACGGAAACCAGCAGGAGCAAACCAAGGATAGTTAGTAAAGTCTGTGTAAACCATTTGGCGTAATCCGTAAATAACAGGATCATACCATCTATCAGCACCATCAAATGTACTGAAAACTTTTACCCAAGGCCACATAATAGCAGCATAGGTACTGTTTATTGCAGACGTTCTTTCTAGCTTCTGTCCATTACTCCAATCAATAGCGTCCTGGGCTGTACCAATTCCGTAAGGAGGTGATACAACAGCTAGGAAATCTTGAGTAGTTTCGGCCAAAGTAACTAGAGCATTTTGTACATCTTCGTTAGTAATTCCAGGCACAGCAGCTAAAGAAATATTAAGAACGGGATCGTCTAGAGAATGCATACCTTCTTTTGGTTCTGTAGTAGCGTCACCAATTAGAGCTACAGCACGGGCAGCATCAGTCGCAGGAATTCCATTAGTACCGGCAGTTAAAGCATAAGTACCTTGGATAAACTTAGTAAACGGTAAGGTAGCAGCACCAGAAGCTACAGCAATACCTCCACCTTGAAGACCTGAAGCGCCTGTAAAGCCTATAGCACTTAGATCAGCAGTAAAGTCTACAAGAGCGGTAGCATTAATATCAACTAGATCATCAACTAGGTTACCTTTTATAACATATGATACTAAGTTAGTTTCACCAGTATTAAGTACTGACTCTACAAAAGCAGCAGTATCAACAAGAGAAACTTTAAATGATTCTTTTACCGAACCTGCTTCATAAACCTGTAGTAAGTTATGCTCACCACCTAAGGCTTCAATTCTTACAGAGTTACCACTAGTTGACCCGTCTGATTCAGTACCTTCATTATAACCTTCACCAGGGTAAATTGACTCTACTAAATAGGCTACACCATTCGCTACTCCAGAGTTTACTTCCGTACCATAAACTGTTACAGTACTTGTATCAGCAGCAGCAGTACCAGCAATATCTAATTCTTGTAGTACAGCAAGACCAGTAGTGAATGTAGCGTTACTAAAAGCAGATACTTCTACATACGCACCAGAACCAGCATAAGTACCAACAATAGCGCCTTTAGTATTAGTTTCACTAGTATAATGTACACCAATTTTATCAGTATCTAAACCACCACCAATAATCTTTCTAAGGGCTTCAGCTTGGGTTCCAGTAGCACCTACAGTACCAGAAGGAACAGCAAACTCTTTAGCGGCGGGGAATTGAGCTACACCATTATTATCATATACTTGGGCCTTTAACCAAATACCTTCAGTTACGCCAAATCCATTAGCAGAAACATCAAGGGCAGGGCATCCACCAATTTTAATAGCAGCAGAAGCATCTACCGCATCAGTAGTTCCAGTACAGCGAATAAAATAAATTTGGTTGGTTACCTCTAATAGTTCTAAGGCAGCTTCTAAAGCTTGGCCTTCAATATCCTCATTAGGGGCACCAAAAGTAGTTATTAGGTTTTCTGGGCTAGTAATTAAAGTAGCTACGTTTACAGGCCCTTTTGAGGCGAAACCTACAATACCTACAATAGACGAATTTAATGACGGGACATAGTTTGAATTATTAGTTTCAACTACCTCAACGCCAGGAGAAAGGAATTTAGCCATGTTAGCAATTCTTAATAGTTAAATGTCTCCTCTTATGGAGAGTCTTGATTTGTGTAGAAATATATCCTTCCGGAACTATTACGGTTTGTTTCGGCTTCAAGAATTTTATTTCTTTTCCTTTAGGGGTGTTTAGATAAAGCTCAAACCCCTGTATACTATCATTTCTTATAGTTTTCATTTTTCTACTTATATTTACTATAAAGATTTAGTAAATTATCAATATTTTTAGGTGTTTGAATCATAAAGTGAGGTTGGGATATTCGGAGCATCCATTATTTCTCCTGTTTTGTGAGATAATAATCCAATAAAAGGGGCAATAAAAGAAGACCAAACTCGTTCCGTTTCCCAACCGCCAGAGCCAAAATATGCGGCCTCTTGTCCTGCTGTTTGATTAAATAGTTTGATGGCACTTTCAGCATCAGTAGGTCTTTCCCAAGTATCAGTCATAGGAATAGAAATACCTACTACGTTAGAATTTTGTTTTTGTCCACCGTCTTCTAAGAAATATTGTGTCATTAAGATATATAACCACTCTGCAAATTTAATATTATTTGTAAGAAGGAATCCAGTATATAACATACTACCACATCTCATTTCAGCTACAGGAGTATAACCTCCTCCAACATAACCTGATTTAAAATCCCATCCAACAACTTCTGTTGGAGGAGGATCATCAGTTGAATTTAATGTATTACTATGTAATACAAAATTTTGTGAGTATTCGTTTCCTATTTGGTCTGCATAATCCCAAAGATAATAAGGAAGCACTTCAAGAGTTCTTCTAAAACTATCCGCTACTACACTATCTAAACCAAAGAACGCCTGTAATATGCTCAATAACCCATTACTAAATAATGCAACCATGTAAAGTTGTTGTCCATCGAACTCTACAGGAGGTGCTCCAGAAGCATTTACCCCATCATATGTTCCATAAATATGAGATTGGTCTGAAGTTAATGGATTATCCCTGCCGCCTACTGTACCTGTATTAGACGCATATAAATGATACAATAAAGCATATTGATTAGACCAAACCCTATACTCGGTTCTTAAATTAGTTGAAGGGTGCTCAATTCTCATCCCTTCCGCAATTATATTACAATAAATGCCCCAACCTCTTTGGAAGTTAGGATAAATATTAGGAATTCGTCTACCCCATTGAATATCATTATCATTAATATTTTCTAATAATTTATCTAAGTTAAAGTTATTAGATTGATAATCGTTAGGGCCGTTAGCTTGTCCAGTATATAAACTATTTCTTACTTCATATGGGCATAAAATTGAAACTGCGTGGCAGGCTTCTTGTTTAGCAACCCATTTAGCAATACCTAAATTACACGACCAAATAAGAGGTTGTAAAGTTTGGTTAAATCTTGAGGAGTGATCTCCTTCATACGGCCCAAATTGAGATGTTGGATTAGGGTATTTAAAGTTTCTAACTACATTATAAGAAGCGGCTGACACATCAGCATCAACATCATAATATAATGTATTACTCCAAATAGACGGAGTACTCCATAATCTAGTAGGGGCTAAAGCTCTATCTTCTTGAGAGGTTGTAGTTGAATCATAAGAATACCAAGGCCACCAATATTGCGGCTGGTCTAGGCCGAAACCTAATGACCACGGAATGTAAAGGCTATCTCCATTACTATCAGGGTTAGATGCTGCCATAGCTGACGCAGTAACTATATCTCCTGTAACATCTGTAATAGAGCTATCATGTCTTTGAATCTGATAGGTTAATTGTACCTGCGAAGCTCTCCATAACCACCTATTATTTTGCCAGCCATTTCTAAGGTGAACCAGAAAGCCCCCAGCTTTTCTAGACCAAGAATGGCCGTATGGATGATAATAACCAGAAACCATGTTGGAAGTGGTTGTACCTATATTTTCAGTATAACCTCCCCAATTTCTAGTAAAGAAAAATTTATCATCTACATCACCTGTGTCGGCAGCTGTTTTAAGTGCATCAAAAGTTGTAGAACACCTATAATCCATTACATCCCAACCAGAGCCATCGAAAAATGGTCCATGTAAATGTTGATAATCTTCAGTAATTTGAGGTAAATAATCTCTTTGAGCACCAAATCCTGAAAGGTTATAATAAGAGTAATCCCCAGCCCTTACTTCACAATAATCTTTCATTTCTAGAAGTTCTAAGGCTTCGGCGGCACCTCCTACAGTATCGGGACCAATTACATAATGTCTAATAATTCTTTGTCTAGCTGGGAATAGCTGTTCATAATAATCGCCTGAACCATTATCTACAGGTTGAATAATATACCCGGCAGACGTATCCATACTAGGATCGTCAAATTCTGAATATAATCTGTAACCAGAAGGTAGATTGGTTAATTGTATAGATTTAAACCAAACCTCTCCGGAGATTTCAGGATGTGTGTCACCCCCAACCCTAGGATCATTTGTTAAATCATAATTATCATTAGCTATTAGTAACCAGATATCTATTCCCGAGGTGTCACTTCTTCTAGTTACGAAAGATTGAACATTACCACAGGAATATAATTCATTAGTACTAACTAAACTATCATTGTAAATTAACGAGTGGAAACGTGTTTCATCAATTCTTTTTCCATCTCTGATAGTTTCTTGCTCCGTTAAGAAAGGATAGGCCATCATAGGATCAACTACACCAACCACATCCATAGAAAATTCAACACCGCTTAAGGATAATGTAGCAAATTCATCCGATCCAGGTAAAGAAGTGCCACCAGTATTAGTTAAATAAGATGTACCTCCTCCACTAGCGGGACCAACAACTTGTACTACATCTACTTTATCATCAGCTGTATATGATACGGGGAACGTATCACAAGCACTACCATCAATATACAATGTTGGAATATTAGTTATGGTTACAGGAGTAATCGGTACAACAGCTTGTACTAATGGGTTAGAAATAGTATTTGGCTCAAGATATAATAATGGAGAACTACTTACTGGGCCTGTAATTACACTTAACAATTCTTCTCTATTACTAGACCCATTAATATTAGATACTGTAACGTCGAAATCCAAATTATACATACTTGGATTTACCGGGATATTAGCCGACACTATAGTATCAGAGACAATTACAGTAGAAAAAGTAACAGGACTTCCTCCGTAATCTACACTAGAAATTGATAATTTTGATCTATTATCATCACTACTATAATAAGGATCAATATAACCACTTAAATCAGTACCTTCTACTGTAAAATCTATTGATGAAGGAACTAAACCATTATATCCATAAACAGTAGATGTATTTGTGTTAATAAATGGGGCCGGGGATATTTCCCAACCTCCTGCTAAGGATGATGTTTGTACTAAAGATCCACTTACTGTAACTGTAATATCAGCAGTTGTTCCTATATCACTAGCAGCAAATTCAGGGGTTAATATAGTAAGACCACTAAGAGTAGGAGAATCTACTACTGTAGCGTTTTGGCCCTTCATTGTAACAGAAATCTTACTAGCCTCTAAGAATCCTCCCCCAGAAAGTTGTAATTCTATAGAGGATGCCCAAGGACCAAAAGTAGGCGTAACACTACATAATTCTAAAGTCTCTCCTGGATCATATACACTTAGCTCTGGGACGACGATTAAATCTGTTCCAGTAGAGGAACCATTATAATTACTAACAGTAACATCAACAGTCCTACCAGCAATATCTTCCGTAATTAATATTGTACCAGAAACTACTAAATCACTAATTATAGTAGTGTCAAGTTCATAATCATCAATATATATTTTAGTTTTTAATGAATCCCCTACATAGTATGGGTCCAAGTAAGAATCAAATGCAGTACCAGATAACATAATCTCTAAAGAGGAAGATGTAAACACATCACCTACTACAATAGAAGATGTTAACGTACTAACTTGTGGCACAGGAGAGATTTCAAAAAGATCAGTTACTCGTATAGTCTGTTCTGTATCGGGATCTTTTACGGTTAGTGTTTTAAATGTCCCCGCATCAGAAGAGTCAAAAGGAGGCACATTTACTAGATAATTGTACTCATCTAATAAAACAGTAGTACTAGCAGGAACATCGCCTACAATTACTAAGGTATCAACTTGAAAACCTGCACCTTCAATATTAAATGTTCTATTTAAATACCAAGGCCCAAATTCAGGAATCATATAATAAACTTCTAAATCCTCTGGATCAGAAGTTATTCCACTAGTACCTGTACTTCCGGGAAAGGTTCCAGGATCAACAGGATCTTGTGGTCTAGTAAAATCAGTAGGTCTATTGATAGGAGGATCAATAATTTGGTAAGTATCAATATTAAAGTCAGTAATTCTCCCATTAGAAGTAAGTAAGAATTCAGGATACGGGATATAAGCTTCAATCTCAAACCTAAAGGATTTCCTTAAAACTCTATCGCTACCATCACCAAGTACTACTTCAGAGTTATTATTCTCCGTAACTAGGAATACTTTACTAATACCTAGATCGGTATGAATATCAATATGTGGGTTGAACTCTCCCCTTACTTGCTCAGTAATCTGATCCAAGTCAGACATATACTTAGACCACACATTGAAAGAATAAATAATGTTTACAGGTCTTGGGGCTAAAGTAACAACCCTCTCTACTTTATTTAGATTCTCGTTTTTTATAGTTTTGGTAACTAGGATATTTTTTGTTCTTACCCTATTATTATCCCCTTCCGAGTAATCCTGACTTAAAGTTAATGCAGGTAGAACAATATTGTTTTCCTGGTTAAGTTTGGCTATAGCCCTTTCTGGGTTAGCATGAAAACATTGTAATGATACCTCTTCATTTTCGGAATCAATGTATGAAAGGGTCTGGAATCTTAGAATCATAGCCTCTAAGACTTTCCTATATACCTTACTTACATGATTAGCTTTTTTAGAGGCTTCTAAGATATAGTTAATTAGAATAGTCTTACTATCCCTACCTAAATCACCTAAGCTAGAAAGATAAACTTCTCCTGAATTGATATCATTATAGTCTGTCATTACTTCCTCTTCGCCTTCTTCGTAGCCTTCTTTTTAGCTTTCTTTCTTACTACTTTCTTTTTTACTACTTTCTTTTTAGGTGTGCCTTCAGGCTTTGGTTCCTTCGGCGGGTTGGGCACCCCAGTAGCAGGGTTTACTGATTGTCCAGTTTCATTTTTTGATTTTCTATTTAATCGTCTGAGGGCATTAGTTTCGTCTTTAGGCTTAATTAAAGAACTTTTTTCTGTTGGGGTCAAATGTCCTCTAGCACCAGGATTTCTTTGTAGGTCTGTATCTTTACGACTTTCTTCATCGCTTAATCCTTGTGCTGGGCCTTTTCTACCTCCAGTCTTAGTTCTATATCCAGGTCTTCTAGTTTCTTGTTCAACAAGCCTATTTCTTAGTTTGTTTATAGCTTTTAAAATAACTTTATCAAATGCGTCCATCGTAATCTAATAGTGGGTCGGAGGTTTTTTGTAGATTAGTATCCACAATCTTGTCTGAATCTCTAAGTAGTTTGGCATGGGCGATTAAATGATAAATGCCATAAGCCTCGAAGGAGTCTTCTTGAACCTCAAAGATTTCATATTTTTGTTCTTGGAAGAAAGGTTTTAAAATATCACCTACAATCAAAGGTCTTCCAAGGAACCCTTCGATATATGATTTGTTGAAAGTAAAGATTTGTTCGTTAGTAAGCTCAATACCAAACTCATTTAAATGCTCCTCTAAAACAGTAGGAGTATAGTGACCTACTACTATTATAGGCTCTTTTGATATTACTTTCTCTCGATCTTCCATATAAACTTCATCATAGTTTTCACTTTGATAATACTTGTATAAATACATCTTCGATCCAGACAGTCTAATGTTTTCAGCATCAATCTCATTGAACAGCTGAATATCAGCATTATCTATATCGAATAAATTAAGAGAACTTTCCTCTACCTCTTCTGGCAGAGGAACAATCCTATGGTTTACGTGGAAGTTCTTTTTACTCATTTTAGAACGTACTCATGAACGGAAGCTCTTCGAACTCATCTAGTAGCTCTCGTTTTAGGCTATCAATCTCGGCCCTACCCTCTTCCCTAAGCAATTGACCGTCTAGTTTCGCCCCACCACCAGGACCGGGTAGAACGTCATACTTGCTTCGAACAGCTCCTAGAATAAGCTTAGACGTAGCTAAAGCATACCTTTGGATCCAGTTTCGATAGGCTGGGTGGATAGTGTCGGAGTTTAACCCTCTATATATACAAACTACAGGGTCAGGGGTTTGTGAGGGAAACGGAGCTAATTGTAAATATTTATTATCTATTACATCAAAAGTTCCTTCCTGACTTAGAATCTTTCGGATCTGCTCAATATGTGATTGTAACATATAGAACTCACCGACACTAAAATCAGAAAACAAGAAATTATCTTGGAAATACTTAATGAAGAAGTCAAACTCTAGTGTATTAGATTGTGCTTGAATAGTTAATAAACTCTTTTTATAAACTACATACTCTAGATTATCTAGAACATATCTAGGTAGTTCATATAAGTTCTCACCAGCAGAGGCATCAAAAACCATCATTTGCTGGGTCCATAACGGGGCGTGATATGAGAAAGTAGTTACAGCCTCATCCATCGCTGTTTTTAATTGAAAGTCGGTTAGCTCTACTCTTACTGTAGGGTAACCTAACATAGATAATACATACGCTCTAACAGTCTCTTCAAACTTATTAAAGGATATATTGTCTGCTAAAGTAGTCTCACCTAGAGAAGAGGTAATCTGACCATTAAGTTCTGCGTCACCGGCTACTCTACCTTTATATTCCGTAAAGGAATCGCCATAATTACTTAGATTCGGTTTGCTTGGCATTTTTCTTAGGTCTTCCTGGTTTTGGAGAAATCTTGTTTAAATACTTATAATTTAGAACCTCATCAGTCTCCACTATTTGATTAGGGCGAACTTCTACAATTATCCCGTCGATAAATAATAACATTGGGAACTTAGAAGTGCATTTGTATAAATATTTACTCATCTTGTAGAATTTCTATAAAATAAAAAAGGAGGATGGTGGTTATTCCCACCATCCTCCTAGATCACTCTAAGCTATTGGTTTAGCCTAGTTCGTTGTTGGTAGCGTTCTTACCGAACGGATCACTAAGGAACGTAGCGGTAGGACCTACAACTCTAATTACACGGTAGAATCTAGACGCAGGAGTAATTTCCGCCTTACCGTAACGGGTAAGGATACCTTTTCTTGGTTGGAAAGTAGCCGGGTCATGAATCAACGGTAGCTCTTGGAGAGGAATATACGGAGCGTATACGTATCCAGCATCCATCGGCGTTGAGCCTTTATATCCTACAAGGATTTCGTCTAGCGGGTACATCGGATCAATATATAGATCGTACTTACCAGCAAACTTACCTTTGTATTCAATAGAAGTGTTACCCATGTTAGTCGGCTTGTCAGGAGCAGCAATACCACCCTCTAACTTAGCAGCAGACTCTAGCATGGAACCAATTAGCGGTGACGTAAGCAACCAAGTACCAGGACCACGCATAGTAGTACGGTAGATATCTTGTGAAGCTTGGTTAATCAAGGCTAAAAGGTTAGCATAGACATGACCTTGGTGCTGTGGGGCACTAGGCAGAGCTGAACTGGAGAAGTCAATAACATAAATGTTAGTGTCGGTTCCAGCAGGGTTTGTAGTACCAGCATTGGCAAAGTCATATAGGTATTGAGCAGGAACGAATCCAGTACCATCATCACCAAAGTTGTTTGCACTATCTTGGTCTAGGTAATCTCTATTCCAACCACCAACAGTACCACTTATATCATAAGCAATACCACGAAGGTCTTCAATAAGTTCACGGTCAATTTCTAAGCTTAGTTCTTTTGAAAGTAGATCGGTTAGTTCACTTTCTAGGCTTAAGTCATGATAGGCTTTTAGGTCTTGAGCCGCTTCGATGGTCCATAGGGCTCTCATCTTACGGGTCCTTGCTTCTACAGCTTGGTTCTCAATGTGGAAGTTGATTTCCGGAATACCAGTTCCAGACATCGCTTCACCAGCACTAACATTAACACCTAAAATAGATGTACTGTCAGGCCAAGCAGCAATTTGACCGCCCATAGTACCGGACGCTGATCCAGTACCTTCATCAGTTAGTACATCAGAAGTATCAAACGGAGCGTCTGAATCTAACTCAATGTTATCACCAGCAGCATCACCGATAGCACTAGCAGTTAAATTACGATAGGTAAGGTTATACTTACTGTATACGGTTTGTGCATCTGTGCCAGAAACTCTATCATGGCCGATGTAGAAAATCTGGGAGACAGGTCCGTTCATTGGCTGAACACCACAGATTTTGTTTGCAAGAAGTTCGGGATATACTCTTCGAACAATAGGGAAAGCGAATTTTTGGAAGGTGCCTAGCTTACCAACGGTCGTCGCAGCGTCTTCATCTACTCTAGTAGCTTTGAAAGCAGCCGCTTGGTTTTCCATTAGTTGAGCAGTTACCGTCTTAGTCCAATCGTCCTCAATTCCTTCGAGTACTGCGCCCCATTTAGTTAGTAGGGCTTCGTTATTGGCATAGTCCATTTTAATTATATTTTAGTAACTACGAATTGTGAGGCATTAGTCGCATAACCTCAGGTGTTAGAAGCTCATTTAATTCGTGAGGAGCTTCTTCAGGTTCTCTATCAGAATCTTCGGTTAGTACCAAAGCTTGTTCTGAAGAGTGGAATGGTTCAACATCATTTTGAGCTTCTTGTAATGATTCCTCTAAAAGACTTTTTTCTTCGTTAATATCTTCTAGAGTACTTTCAACAACTTTAACTCTTTTGGCTAATGAAGTAGCAGTATCATATAGCTTACTGTTCGTTTCTAGCGCCTTAGCTAATTCTTCACTTAATAGCTCAACTTCTTCCGTTAGTTCTGTATTTGTAGTCATAACAGTACTTACTTTAGAGTCAGCATCTTGTTCAGAAATATCTATGGCAAGAATAGAACGTACTTCTTCAAAAAGTCTAGCATTGTAAAAAGTCTCATTTTCAGCTTCTAGTTCCTTCATGGCTTGCTCTTTAATAGCATCCATCTTCATTCTAAGGAACGCAGATACTTTAGCATTTAATGATGTTACTTCTTTATCTACCTGTTCTTGGATAGTATCCTGAACAAGACCCGCTATTTGATCTAGCGTTTCTTCAGTCAACCCTTCAGGTAGTAGTTCTGCAATTTTTTTCATAGCAATGTGTTCTCATTTTATATGTATAACCCCATAAAGGAATTATAGAAAATTTTTATTTTTTTCTTTTATGTTTTGCTCTTAGTCTATTAAGCAAAGCCTTTTGTCTTTTCTTTCTTTTGCTAGGAGAATCGACAGTCCTTTTACTTTTAAACTGATCTACTTCTCCGTCAAAAGCTTCATAATCAGAGGGAGTAAGAACATGTTGTGTTTCACTTGACCTAAATTTTCTAGAATGTAAGGTAGTGTCTGGTTCACTTGTTGAATCTTTTGGAAAATCTTTTTTAAAACTTTTTCCAGAAGGTTCTGAATACTTAGCTGATGATCTAGACTGCCTTCCTTCATAAACTACTAATTTAGTTTCAAGTAGTTCTTTTAATTGTTCTTTAATACTCATTTGTTTTCCTAAACCTTCTTGAATACATTCAGTAATAGATTTACCTTTATCAATAGACTTATTATAAGCATCTACATCAAAAGATACATCTTCCTCACCGGGAGTTAATTTTTCCTTTAATAGATGAATTAGCAATTGCTCCTCTTTTACCTGGGCAATAGAGGTTTGTACAATAGCAGTAATTTCGGTAGATTCGGTTAGCCCTGGGAAGGCTCCTTTAGTTGAAGGGTCAGCTACGAGATCAAAACAAACTAGTTTATAATCTTCGTTTACTTGTGACTTACCTTCGTCAATAGGAGTTAAGGTTCCTAAACCTCTAGAAGAAATACCTAATGATACTCCTCCTTTGATTAGATCCTGAGCGACCTTACCTGCTGGGGTGTTAAGAAGGACAGCTTCACCAATTACATCATTACCTTTCATTTCAAGGGATGTGATTTTATGTGAAACATTCATTAACTTTACAGCATTATACTCTGGGTGGTCTAGCTCCCCAAGGAATCTGTTCTCATTGATGGATTCTTGAACTTTAGTTACCTCACGCTCAAGAATAGCCTTAGGATAAATTCTTTTATTGTTATTCTCTTCTTCGGCTTTTTGGAAAATACCTTTAATCTTCATCATACCATCAGCTTTAGATTCTGATAGTACTTGAAGGTTTTGGATAACAAACGTATCTGTAATTCTATTAGTCATTAGTATTCTTCTTGTCTTCTTCTTATAGCTCTTCTATGAGCTAATCTATGCCTTACATCATTACCACTTGAAGCAGCTAGTCCTTTCTTAAAATCAAACATTCTATCCCTTTTCCCTCTCTCCTGAGCAATTTGTTGTGGGGTACGAGGCTCATCACCTGTAGGCCCAAGATCTCCATCACCTTTCATTGGAGCTAATTTGCCTTTCTTATTTCTGTAGAAATTATCTAAATTATTTTGTTTAATTTGGGCTACTGCTTTTGCTCTCTCTTGTTTCGCGATTTTAGGATTAAGTCTTCCGAAAGCTGCTCTTCTAGCCGCCCTTTGTCTAGAAATTCTAGCAAGCCTACCTCCTAAAGCAGTTTCAGGGGACTCTTCTCCTCTATCAGCAACAGGAATATCAGGGTGTTTAGGCCCCATATCTCTTTGGGCTATTGCGGCTTTAGCGTTTCTATTTACAGCCCTTATACCTCTAAATACATTAGCTCTAGATACTCCAGACTCCCTCTTAACTCTTCCAGTACCTATTTCTCGTCTACCGGATTCATCACCTTTTTTAGTGTTTACACTATAATCAGCATTAGGAGAAGATGGAGGAGTAGGTAAAATTTCAGATGGAACAACACTATTAGGATCCAATTTCATAATTTTCTTCTCTTGGTCTATAGTATCTCTAAAGTGTTTTCCTCTATCAGCAGCATCTTTATGGTCTTGACTACCAAAATATCTATCACTATTAGCTCTATAGTTAGCTTCAATATCTGGCAAAGCTTTTTGCGCTCTTTTCTCTATATCAGCATCGCTAGGATCGATTCCTAAATCCCTATACATTTTAGCAAAATCAGCACTTTTTCTAAGGTTTTTTAAGTCGGCTTCTCTAGTGGTTTTTCCTGCTTTTGCCTTTGCTAAAGCTCTCTTTTGAGCTACTTTAGCCCTAAGCTCTTTTATTCTTTTAGATTGTTCAGGTGTAGGAGTGTTTGAGGGGGTTTTACCTCTTAATCTATCAAATCTAGCCTTTTCCTCATCACTTAGTTCAGGGTTAGGAATGTAATCACCATAAGAAGGCTTCATAGAGGGATCT
>Ga0208299_1000752_pt1 | contig 27743 bp, 35 predicted proteins | sample 15_taG_FD_184089 | JGI IMG/M metagenome (GOLD analysis project Ga0208299, IMG submission 184089) | Marine viral communities from the Subarctic Pacific Ocean - 15_ETSP_OMZ_AT15312 metaG (SPAdes) (version 2) | ecosystem: Environmental > Aquatic > Marine > Oceanic | place: Pacific Ocean | collected...
TGGTTGATTCGGATGGAGGAACAGGCCGAAAAAAGTCTACTGGCAGACAGTGAGATCGGGCAGTACTACTGCAAGTTTAATGTGGATGCGCTATTGCGTGGCACTATCAAAGAGCGATACGAGGCATACGCCATTGGAAAGCATAATGGTTTTTTAAGTGCAGATGATATACGGGATCGCGAGGATCTAAACCCGCTGCCAGATGGGCAGGGGAATATCTACACCATACCGCTAAATATGCAAAGCGCGGCCGATTTGGCCAGGCCAGATGGCCAGGCCGATCCAATAAACGATGGTAATAGCGAAACCAAGGCAGCACCAACAGCAGACCAAGCCAGGGCCACGCGAAATAAAACCGTGGAATACCGCAGGCGGCTGCGTAGGGATTTCAGAAAAGTATTACATGGCGCAGCCAGCCAGGTGGTGCGTGCCGAATCCAGAGAGTTAAACAAGCTGCTAGAGAAGCATATAGGTCAGCGCAGCGCAGAGACACTGGGCGAGGCTATCAGGCAGTACTATGGCGAGACAGCAGCAGCCATGATGGAAAAGCTACTTGGGCCAAGTTTCGCAGCCTATGGCGAGGCAGTGACATTGGCAGCAGCCACAGAAATGGGTGGTGATGCGCCAGACATGGCAAAGTTTATCGCTGATTACACTGGCCAATTTGCAGCGCAGTATGGCGAAAAGCGCCAGGCAGAAATCGCACAGATTATAGCCAACGCAGATCCAGATCTGGTGGCTGCCGAAATCACAGATCGCATGGATGAGTGGAACGAAAAGACAGCAGATAAAGTGGCCAATAACCAGGTAGTGAAATTGGGCGATGCTATAGCCACTGCCACGTTTGCGGGGCTTGGTGCTACTGCGTTGGTGTGGGTGGCCAATGCTGGTGCCTGTCCACTGTGCGAGGAATTAGATGGCCAAACAGTTGGCATAGAACAGAGTTTTGTAGAGAAGTCTGGCACCGTGGATCCAGGCGATGAAAGCGTGCAGCCACTGGTGGCCAAAACCAATATCGGCCATGCGCCATTGCATGGTGGGTGCGAGTGCACCATAGCAGCTGGATAAGGTGAAACCATGAAACGAAAAAAACAGCAATTTGAAACCAGAAGCTATCCAGCTGGCGATTTCCAGGTGCGAGAGGCAGACGGCAAAACCAATATATTTGGCTATGCTGCCGTGTTCGATCAGGTTGCCTATGATGAGGTGATCAGGGCTGGTGCCTTTACTAAGACTCTTCAAGAGCAAAAAGACATCCACTGCTATTGGAACCATGATAGCAGTATGCCACTGGGCAGGCAGAGCAATGGCACGCTGGAACTGCGCCAGGATGGCCATGGCCTATGGATGGAAGTGCAGCCCAATTTGGATACATCATGGGGCCGCGATGCATTGGCAGCCATATCGCGTGGCGATGTGCGCGGCATGTCGTTTGGTTTTCGTGTCACAGATGGCGTTTGGACACAGACAGAGGATGAGCAGGATATATACGAAATCCGTGGCGTGGCACTGCGCGAGGTTTCGCCGTGTACCGATCCGTGGTATGACCAGACAGAGGCCCACACCAGAGAAAACACTGATGGATCTACACCACCGAGTGGTGGCGCAGATATAAGCGAATCCAGCCAAGACGAAACCACTTTGGAGGCCGTCCCCAATGCGGACACCATCAAAGCCGGAGCGCTGGCAGTAAGGATCGCACTTTTGAGAAAACAAAATGAAAGGTTTTCACCATGAAGACTAAGATTGAAGAATTGCGCGCAAAGCGTGCTGGACTTATCGAGCAGTCACGCGATCTATTGTCTGCTGATGATGTGTCTGCGGAAGATGTGCAGAGCGCAGAGCGTATGCACGACGAGATCGAAACCCTGGAATCTACCATTGCGACGATGGAGCGCGCAGCTGGCTTTGAAGTCGAAAAAGCTGTGCCAAACCAGGCGCGTATGGTGCCTGCTGGTGAAACCGATCAACGCGATACGGACACTGGCGAAACCGAGCAGCGTTCCAGCAGACAGCCACAGGGCCAAGAATACCAGCGCGGATTCGATGATTTCTTGCGGCGTGGACGCAGCCAGATCACTCGCGATCAGGTGCGAGCGTTGCAGGTTGGCACTAATTCCGAGGGTGGCTACCTGGTGCCAGACGAATTCTATAATGGCATTGTGTCTGGCCTGAATGATGAAAACGTCATGCGCCCATTGTCTACCGTGATCAATACCACCAACGGCACGCTGGAAATTCCAGTGCAATCCAGCCAGGGTAGTGCGGCATGGACGGCAGAGGAAGCAGCGTTCAACGATTCCGATGATGCATTCGGCCAGGCCACGTTGTCTGCGTACAAACTGTCTCGGATCGTCAAGGTTTCCGACGAATTGGTGCAGGATGCTGCGTTTGATCTTGGTGCCTACCTACAAAACGAATTCGCACGGGCACTTGGTGCTGGTGAGGAGGCAGCGTTTGTATCGGGCGACGGATCCAGCAAACCCACTGGCATTGTGGGCAGTTCTGGCTTGGGTAAAACGGCTGCTGGTGCAGCTGCCATAACCACAGACGAACTGATGGATCTTTATCACAGTTTGGGCCGCAGCTATCGCAGGCGTGCCACGTTTATGCTGGCAGATGCCACAGCGCTGGCCATCCGAAAATTGAAGGATGGCGACAGCCAGTATATGTGGCAGCCTGGATTGCAGGCAGGCCAGCCAGATCGTTTGCTGGGCCGACCTGTGGAGATTTCCGACAGCATGCCAGCTATGACCACTGGCCTTAAATCGGTACTGTTTGCCGATTTCAGCTACTACTGGATCGGTGATCGTACTGCCACTGTGGTGCAGCGTCTGGACGAATTGTACGCAGCCACAGGCCAGGTGGGCTACCGGGCGTTCAAGCGCGTAGATGGCAAACTTACCCTGGCAGCTGCTGCCAAGCACTTGATCCAGGCTTAATTGCCACAGGGTTAGGCGTAACAGTTTAAGAGCATACCCTGGCCAGGCAGTTGGCCTGGCCAGGGTTTTCATAAAATGGAGATCAAACGATGCAAGTCAAGATCAATGTAAGCATAGCAGGTGCTGGTTTCAGTTATTCGCCAGGCGAAGTGGTGGAAGTGCCAGACGATGAGGAAGCACAGCGCTGGTGCGCAGCTGGCCATGCCACAGCAGTGGATAAGCAGGCACGCAAACCCAAGGCAAAGAAAACAGCCAACAAGCCACCGGTAAAGTAATCAATGAACTGCTACGGAACACTGGCCGCGGTAAAGCGGATATTGGGCGAAACCAGCACCGATAATGATGCCGATATTCTGCAATGTCTAATGGCAGCATCCAGGCGCGTGGATGGGCCATATGGTGCCAATCGCTTTTTCTATTCCAGCGAGGCCACGCTATATTTTGGTGTGCAGGATCGCTGGGAATCTGAAGTTATTATCCCAGATGTTTTGGCGGTTTCGGAAGTCACAGAGGATATAGATGGCGATGGCACATTTTCCAGAACCTGGACAGAGGGCACACACTTTAGCTTATCGCCAGATGGTGGCTACCCAAAGCTAGGGATCGCAGCGCTACCGTGGGGTGATTATGCATTTTCATCCAAGGGCAAACGCGATATAAAAGTGGTGGGCACTTGGGGTTTTGGTGATGGTGTGGATGGCGATCCATGGAAATCCAGCAGCACCACTGGCACTGTGGCAGACAGCGCAGGCACCACGTTTACACTAAGCGTGTCTGATGGCCTGGAGGCTGGGCAGACTATCAAGATCGGCACAGAACAGATATTTATCGAATCTGTTAGTGGCACCAGCGCCACTGTTAGGCGTGCTGTCAATGGCACCACAGGCGCAGCACACACAGCTGCTGCTATATCTACAGCGCTATACCCAGAGGATGTGATACGCACAGCACAGTGGCTGGCAGGCGAGGCATGGAAGCATAGCAAATTTGCTGGCCTGAAATCGCACAGGATTGGCGATTTTAGCGAGGCATTCGAGGCCACACCAACGGTGCAGATCCAGAACATGATCGGCAGGGTGCGCAAGGTGGTGATGCCATGATCACGGGACTACTGGATCAAACATGCAGCACCAACAGGGCCACCGAATCCAAAACCAGCACTGGTGGAAACAAGCGCACATTTGCTGCCAATTTGTCTGGCGTTAAATGCAGACGGCAAAAGAGCAGTGGCACAGAGGGGCGCAGCACTGGTGGCACTGGCAGGTCTGCCATTGGCCAGCATCGATTGTGGTGCTTTTACGGCACAGACATTGTGCGCACAGACCAGGTGGTAATGGGTGGTGTGACATATGAGGTTATAGATGTGGATCCAGATATGGGTGGCGCTGGCGAATTTATGGCACTTACCCTGCTGGAGGTAGGCTAATGGCTGTGTCAATTAAGGCCAGTGTACGCATGGGCCAGGATAATGTGGGGCAGGTTGTGGCCAGGGTTTCGGGATTAACCGAAAAGCAAATGGCCAAGTTTGCCATGGATGTGCGCGATAAGGCCAAAGAAAACGCAGCTGGCCTAACGTTTGAGGATGGCACTGGCACACTGGCCAGTGGCATAGAAATGGTGGCTATTGGGCCAAAGCAGTACCGAATCCAAACCACCAGTGGCCATGCCAGCTATATAGAGCTTGGCACGCAATACATCCAGGGAAGAATGCCATTTTTGTGGCCAGCATATCGCTGGGCCAAAAACAAATTCTTTGCATCGGTCCCGTGGGTATGACAGATCCAGACGCTATAGCATATGAGGTTTTGACACAGGCCAGTACCACACTGGATGGCCTGCTGGATGGCAGGGTGGACTATGCCAGAACACCGGCAGATTTCACCAACCAGGAGGCCAGGCTGGTTTTCAGGCCAGAGAATGGCGATGGCCAGCTATGGGGAAACCCGATCCAGGATGTAGATTATTTGTTCGAGTGCTATGGCGGCGATAAAGAAACAGACAGTTTTGAAGGCGCACAGGCTGTGCACGCAGCACTATACGATCTGTGGCATGGCGCAAACGCAGTAACCGTGGCCAGTGGCGTATTGATGCAGGGCAGGGTTTTGGCAAAGGGTTTACCCGTTATCCATCCAGATAGCGGCATTTCGTATATGGTCGCCAGGTTTTCTGGCAAATTTAGAGGATTATAGTTATGGGCACCGAAGCAAACGTAATAGTGGTAAAACCGCAGGGCGTGTACTACGCTGCCGTGGCCACTGCCAGCCCCACTGCCACTGGTACGCTTGGTGGCTCTGTAAGTATGAGCGGCTGGACCGATCTGGGCTATGTCGATGGCGAAGGCGCGATCAAAATGACATTTGGCAAAGAAGTAAAGCGGGTTAGGCCAGCAGGCATGGAAGGCAATTTAAAAGGGCTTGTCACCAGCAAGATGGCTACCATTGAAGTTATGGGCATTGAGGAAATTATAGCCAATCTGGAGATCGCGCTAGGCGATGGCGTGCTGGCATCCAATGAAATACCAGATGGTGGTGCTGGCGAATTGGCCTATATTGCGCTGTGCGTAGTAACCACCAGGGCTGTATACCATTTTAAAAAGGTATCGCAGGCCGAAGAATTGGCCAAAGATGTAGACGATAACAGCGAGGCAAAAATGCCATTCAAGCTGGAAACATTCGTGGAAGCTGCTGCCACTGCTGGGGAACGCCAGTGGGTATGCATGGAGCGCACCGCGTAGCATGGCTGTCGAATCCACAGATACCAGAAGCGATGGCGATATTTTGGATCGGGTGGTGCCTGGGCACCAGGTGGTAACACTTGGTGCCCAGGATTACCCACTGCTGGAGCCATCCAACAAACGTGCCAGAGTAATCCGCAAGGCGTTTGCGGAATATGATCGGGATCGCCAGGCCATGGAGGAAACCGATCCTGGCCAGATGGATTTGATGGAGGATTTTCTGGATCGCTGTCTTCAAAAACTGACACCAGAAATAGAAGCAGACTGGGCACGCATAGAGGATACAGCCACAGACACAGAAAGGCTGGCCGCTATGGCTGCCATGCGCGATGCAGTGGTGGTGCCTTTTCAGCAGGCGGCAGCGATAAAGCAGGGCCAGGCGCTGCCGTCAAACAGGGCCAGCAGGCGATCCAAAAAGGGCGCGAATGGTCGCTAATATATGATGTGATCTTGAGTGAATACGGCACCAGCCTGGCAGAAATTGAAAACGAATGGACACCAGGTATTACCATGCTAATGGCCAGGAACATTACAGAGCGATACCAGCGCCAGAATGGAAAACAGACAAAAACCGATGATAACACTGTAAGCGAACACGAACTACTACAAACCGACATGATCAGAGGTTAAACGATGCCAGCCAAGGCAGGTAATATAGTATTTGACATAACAGGCGACAACTCCAAATTGCGCTCTGTTTTGCAGGATTCCAAAGGCCATGCCATGCGCGCAGGCCAAGCCATTGGCGCAGCTATGACGGCAGCAGGTGCGGCCATAACTGGTTTTGCTGTGCTGTCTGTTAGGGATTACGCCGCGGCTGGCGATGAAATCCAGAAAATGGCACTCAAGACTGGATTCACCACCGAAAAACTTAGCGAATTAAAACACGCAGCAGAATTAGGTGGCACCAACCTGGCCACCATCGGCAAGGCATCCAAAACGCTATCCAAAAATATCACAGAGGCTGGCGATGGCACAGCCACGTATGTGGATGCGCTGGCACTGGTGGGGCTGACATATGAAGATCTACAGGCACAAAATCCACAAGAACAGTTCATGACAACTGCCATGGCGCTGGCCGAAGTGGAAAACCAGACCACCAGGGCAGCTGCTGCACAATTGATATTCGGCAGGGCTGGCGTGGATATGCTGCCAATGCTGGCAGAGGGCAAGGCTGGCATAGATGCAGCTGCGCAAGCTGCGCGGGATCTTGGGCTTATTTTTGACCAGGAAGCAGCAGACGGGGCCGCACAATTTACGGATGCGCAGAAGGAAATGATCGACACACTGCGCGCACTATCTTTTGATGTGGCAGCAGCACTGTTACCAACACTTATCGAATTGATGGGATGGGTGCGGGAAAACATGGTGGCATTTAACGCCTGGCGCGATGCCAACGAGGGGCTATTTGGTGCCATAACCAAGATCACAGTGGTGATTGGTGGAATAATGACAGTATTAGGCCCACTGCTGATCATGCTGCCAGGGCTGGTTTCGGCGTTTGGGATATTGAAAGGTGCCATTGGCCTGGTGGTCGCTGCGTTTGGCCTGCTGGCTGGTGCAGTATCGGCACCAGTGGCGATCATTGTGGCTGCCGTGGGTGCTATAGCACTGGCTGGTGCCACGCTCTATAACTACTGGGCCGAAGTTAAAACGTTTTTAATCTCGATCTGGCAGGGTATCGCAGCTGCATTCGAATTCATATTTGCGCCACTGTTTTGGGCATGGGAAAAGCTGCAAGGCATCGCACTGGACGCACAGCGCATGTTGGTGGATGCTGGCAATGCAGGCGCACAAGCTGCACAGATACAGAGCCAGGGTGCGAATGTGGGCAGTGGTGGTGGCAGTGGTGGTGGCTCATTGGGCACAGTAACCAACCATTTCCATATATCTGGCAGTGGCCGCGATAGCAGCCAGCAGATCGCAGAAATCCTGCAGGGCGAATTATCGCAGAGAGGTTTCGCCTAATGGCTAACTCACTAACTTACAATGCTGTGGATCTTGGTGGTGCCAGCTACGGTTTCACCATCGAGGAAAACGCATTTGCATTGGCAAGCCCACCACCAAGGGTATACCGGAACGGATTGGCTAATGCGGATGGCGAGGTTAGCCAGGGTGCCACGTTTGGTGCCAGGGTGGGTGCAGTGCGTGGCACAGTGGCCGCAGCCAGTTACAGCGCACTACAGGCGGCCAGACAAAATATAGTTAACGCGCTAGCTGCTGGCCAGGAAGGCAATAAGGCGCTATCATTTGATGATGTGGCTGCTGGCAAACAGTGGTCTGCTAAAGTGATCGGGGTTTCGTTTGAAAACGAGACAGCCAGCACACTGGATTTGTCGATCATTTTCTACGCCAGCCAGCCATGGCCAGTGGCCACCACCGAGACAGCCACAGCAGATACAGCAGTAAGCGCAGGAGGAACTACGCTGTGACCATTAATGGCACCAGAAAAGCGCAAGCCACATGGCTTATAAAGGATGGTGGCACTGGAGCCAGCAGCGTGCAAATATACAATCCATCCACGGGCGAAACAGTGCTGTGGCCAAACGCATTGGCAGCCAGTGCCTGGTTACGACTAAAGAGCGATGGCCAGACGGCAGAAGTTAGCACAGACAGTGGATCTAATTGGACATCCAGCCCAGCTGGGCTGGTGGGTATAATTCCCAAAGTGCAAGGTGGCGAGGATAACGCAGTTGTGGTAACAGGCGTGGATGGTACGGCTAAACTTAGTTATTACGCAGTGGGATAAACCAATGGCACCAAACAAACTAAATAAAGCAGCAGACAACTGGATAGCCACTGGCAATGCAGCCATAACAGATGTGGCCACCAGCCTGGTGCTGGCTAGCAGTGGGGCTGCTGGGCTAACAGTGCCATGTGTAATCCATGAATATGGGAACGCAGAAAAGATCAAGGTAACAGCCATAGCAGAGGATACACCAAGCAGTGGTCTGGATACGCTGACAATCGAACGTGGCCACGCTGGGACTACTGGCGCTGCGCATGGCAGTGGGGCCACCTATGTGCAGTGGTATTACAAAGAATACGCCAACCAGAAAGCCACCCAAATCGAGGCACTGAAAATGGCACTGGCCACAATCTTGGGCAGGTCCAATGGCATACCGCGATCAAGCGGATCGCCAGAATTACTGGTGGCTGCGCAGGGATCGCCAGATATGACAGTGGATGTGGCCATAGGTGCAGCGCTAATAGATGATGAGGTGGCAGGCATCATAGAGGCTGCCACACTGACATTTACAGCACCAACTACAAACCCGCGGATTGATATTGTGACGATAGACCAGGATGGCACAGTGGCCATTGTGGCAGGCACAGAGGCAGCCAGCCCAAGTGCACCAGCCACACCAGCTGCCGAATTGAAATTGGCAGAAGTCTACCACCGCACAGCAGAAACCAGTATAAAAGATACCGACGATAGCACCAATGGCTATATAACCGACAGCAGGGTTTTCGTGTAATGTCTGGATATTCCATATCTGGCGCGTGTGGCATGTGGCCATGTGGTGTGCAGCCACTGATGCCAAACCAGGCTGTGGATGCTGGCGATATATTCAATACGCCATGGTGGAATAGGCCAACGGCAGACAATCCAACAGGTGGCACAGGTGGAGGGGCACCACCAACCTGGCCAGCCAGTGGCTGGAATGGTGATGGATACGGTTATCCAGATTTATCCAGTCCATCTGGGTGGACTGGATCATTCCCTGGAATCTGGAACCTACCGGCAGATCCTACCGATCCAACCGATGGCGGGACAGTGACCACGCCAACAGGCGGCACTATCAATATCAGATCACACCGGCTGCACATTTACCGGCTGGAGGTATACGACGATTCCAACCAGAGGCTGGCAGGCATCGATCAATGGTTCGATGGCACCATGCGGCTGGGACTAGATGAGGCCAGCACATTGCGGTTTTCTATCGCTCGATCAGATTCCAGTGCAGCGCTAATGGTCCGGCCTAATACCATATGGATCCGGGATCGTTGGGGGTTCCTGGTGGATACATTCCAGATCCAGCAGACAGCTGGCAGGCGCACTGGTGATGCCACTTATCTGGATGTGATGTGCCAAAGCGCATTGGCGCAGCTGGGCGAAGAGCCAATAGTGCTATACGAAGGCGAAACAGACGATGGCGAAGCACTGACAGTGGCACAGCATGTGGCTAACCTGCTGGGCACGCAGGTTAGAGATAATGCGCTGGAATTGGGCATTGTAAGCGATGCCATCGCAGCAGAGTCTTTAGTATTCAGATCGCAGGATTCCACGATACTGGGCACACTGCGCAGGCTGCAAAGCGCATTGCCAAAGGCAGTGGCTGGCCATTTTTATGTGGATGCCACCAGGCACTTGCATTGGACACTGGAAATGGGGCCACAGCCAGAGCGTTTTCTGGGACTGGGCCAAAACTTAAAAGATCTAAACTACACCACCGATTGGTCACAATTGATTAATCGCATTTATATGTATGGCGAGGGCGAGGATCCAGCCACCAGGTTAAAGCTAACCGACGCAGGCGAGGCCGAAGAGTACAAAGAGGATGCTACGTCTGTGGCCACCTATGGCCTGGCACCAAGGGTTAAGATAGATCGCAGAATACGAAAACCAGAAACCCTGGCCATGGTTGGCGATAGGATCCTGGAGGAATTCAGCACGCCGCAGATCCTAATCGAACTGGACGCACTGGATCTGGCGAAAAGCGACGAATTCCCAGCAGTAGAAGATATATACATTGGCTCTAACTATAGAGTGGTGGATACTGCACAATCCATAGACACAGTGGTGGAAGTGGTGGCCATGGAAATAAACCTGGCGAATCCAGTACCAGTGGCGCTGGAATTAACCAACGCAGCCAGAAGGCTGGGCGATTTGATTGGCGATCTAATCGATGCGCTAACACAGCCACTAGATGTGGATGGTGATCGATATCCTACCATGGGCCGAAATTACAGCGATCAAGATGCCAGGGTGGCGCGTAAAGGTGATACGCGCTGGTCAGATGCAGATGACAAAGGACAAATGCACGATGGCAGCGAATGGCAAGACATGGGCGGCGGGTTTACTGTCTTTAAGGCCGCCAGTTTGATCGCATTGGAATCTGCGCATCCAGCAGCAGAGCAGGATATATGCGCACTGGCCGTGCTTACAGATGGCGATGATAAGTATGCATGGTATGAGATCGGCGAGGAATCAGAGGTACAGGTATGGCGTGGCCGCACCATCTGGGAAACATAACCGATGGCCTGGCCTGTAACAGATTTCGATGGCGTAACCTTTAATGATGGCACCGGCTGGGCTGAAATAGTGGCCATCCATCTGGCCATTAAAGAGCGCGCAGATCTAACAGGGCACACACTTGGCGCTGGTGATTATTCCGATCCATGGGATACCGACGAGAAGGTTTTTCTATCAGAGCAGAGCAGCCTATCAGATCGCACCAATCTATACGATCAATTGGATAAGTTTTACGACGATATAGTGCTGCTGGTGGGTGGTGATCCTAAAATACGCTGGAGCAAAACCAGTGGCAGATCCGACGAATGGACCATGGCCGAACTTGTCACGGATATCGGACTTGGCGCGTTTGCTGACCTATTGACGAAACCAGCAAACCACTTGCCTTTTTTGTGGTTGCACGAATGCTTGGATCGGCTAATCTACACCAAGCGCACCACACAGGCACAGGCACCAGGCCAACTATACTGGCATGATAACTATGGCGGGCTAGGAGCCAGTGAACAATTGGCATGGGATGCGCTGCTGGTAGATACACCGATACATGGCCAAACTGGACTGCCAGCGATCTATTGGTCTGTCGGGCCAGTGTTCAGCAGCTATAGCGCCATCACCATAGATCATATGCTGGACATACCAGCCAAGGTGCTGCCAGCCATGACAGGTGGCACTGTAACCGATGTGGATCATAATTTGCGCCACGAAGACAGGGGCTATGTAAACCCTAATATAATTATTAGGATGGGCACCGAAATCCAAAACATAAACGCTGGCACATTCCCAGCAGCCACCATAGCGTTTGAAGGTGTGCCAGGTGATGTGGATATACTAGGTGGCCAAACCACGATCGATTTTTCTTTTGTGACAGCATGGCCAGCCACTGTGCCATTCGCACCGGTGGCTGGACCTAGCGCCAATAGAATCTATTTTGAATATCTGAATTCTAGCGCATATGTGGACCTAGAGTTAGAGTTAACCGATCAAGCGTAAAAGGATAAGGCTATGCGGAAAATGAAAACAAGAAACGGACTATTTATAGCAGGTGGCCTGGTGTTCCTGGTTATGGTGGCAGCCAGTGCGCAGCGCATGATCGAATCGCTGGATATTGGTGGTGGCTATGGTGCCACTGGCATATCGCTGGAATCTGATGGCGATACCCTGGCCAATGGAAACCACACCATAGATGGCGATCTGGTATTAAAAGAAAAAGCAGATCACAGCAGCACACCAGCTGCTGGCTATGGTTATATATGGGTTAAAAACGATGCGCCAACGGTCGTAAAGTATACCGACGATACAGGCGTGGATATTACACTGGGCACTGGTAGTGGCAGTGTGTCCAGTGTGAATGGATACACAGGCACCGTGGTGCTGGATCCAGATGATTTAGACGATACCAGCAGCACAGCCAAGTGGAATCAAAGCCACACAGGCGATGTAACAGGGGCCACAGCCCTGGCCATCGCCAATGGCGCAGTGGATATAGCGCACCACAGCGCTACAGGCACTGCTGATGCCACCACATTTTATCGAGGTGATAATGTGTGGGCTACACCAGCAGGTGGTGGCGATATGACACTGGCAGGATCTGGCCAAAATGTTACAGGAGATATAGCATTCGATGATGGTGGATTAATTATAAATGGTGCCACATCTGGCAGTACCACAATTAAAGCAGCTGCTGTGGCTGGTACGACTATAGCCACATTTCAGGGTTCCACAGGCACCGTGGCATGGTCGGCAGACATACCAGCAAACACGGATTCCCTAGCAGAGGGTAGCACCAATCGGTATGTGACCACAGCAGACGAAACCACGCTTGGTTATATCACCATCACAGCTGCTGCCAATATCGACAGCATGATCACAGATATAGCAGCCAATACGGCAAAGACAGGGAACGCCACACACACAGGCGATGTGACCGGGGCCACGGCCCTGGCCATTGCCAATGGGGCAGTGGATATAGCACACCACAGCGCTACAGGCACTGCCGATGCCACCACATTTTATCGAGGTGATAATGTGTGGGCTACACCAGCCTCTGATAGAAGCGGCGAGGCGCTGACCGACGCGGCCACAGTAGCAGTGGACAGTGATTATAATTTCGGCACAGTAACACTGGCCGGAAATCGCACATTGGGATCGCCATCTGGTACGCCAGTAGATGGTCAATTATACGAATTGATCGCCATCCAGGATGGCACTGGCAGCAGGACACTGGCATACCATGCCGACTATGAATTTTCCACAGGGCTGGTGGAGCCAACATTAACCACCACCGCAGGCGCAGAGGATGTGCTATTGTTCCGCTATAGTAGCAGCGCCGCAAAGTGGCGTTTGTATGCGATCGTGCAGGGGTTTTAGGCTATGAAACGGATCACAGCATACATACTGGCACTGGCCATGGTATTGGCCAGTATCCCAGCGGGCGCAGACACCACAGGCCACCAGGCTGGTGCCAGCACTGGCGTGTACTCTTCAGTAGATTTTAGCTATACCCTATTGAACAATCTGCTAACAGACAATTCCAGCGCAGCCATCGCAAGCAGTGACGGGCGCGAAGAGGCTGACACGATAAAAGTTTTGTTTTCCCACACTGTGCCAACGGATGCCACGATAGATGGCATAGAGATCGCGATACGGTGGCGCAGTGAGGGTGGCGATTATGATCAGACCAAAATCCAGCTAATCAAGGTGGCCACTACAGTGGGCACGGACAAAAGCACAGGCAGCAGCATACCGAGCAGCAACCAAACGATCACGTTTGGTGGCGCTGCCGATCTATGGGGCATTACCTGGACACCGGCAGAAGTTAACGCAGCCACGTTCGGCGTGGCGATCGGTGTTGAAGACACCACTAGCAGATCAGATGATATATATATAGAATATGTGTCTAGTTCGATCACATACACACCAAGTGGTGGTGGTGGGCCATCTGCCGAAAGTATGGCGTATGGATTTTTTTTGATGGCACAGGAATAGAAGGCTAAACATATGGATAGCGGGACGAACTGGAGCGGCGTGGGTGTTGCGATAGCTGGTATACTTGGCGGGATTTCGGCCGCTTTAGGATGGCGCAAGGCCAAGCCAAAACCACCTAGAGAGCAAACAGAGACCATGGACAAACTACGATCAGAGATGGCAAACCACGAGAGACGGATCACAGTAATCGAAACGAGCCAGCAGCTATATCACGATCAGGCAGAAGAGGCCCGGCGCGAAACCCGCGAAAATTTCCAGGCGGTTTTTAATAAATTCGATGGCCTAATCGATAAGGTGGGCCAACTGGCTGGCAAATCTGGTGGCTAATCGCAGAATAATATCACCACCACTGCTGGAAATCCTGGGGCTGGTCGGTATCCTGATGCTGGGATTTTGGCTGGGCTGGCAGGCCAAAGGCGATCACTAGGATCGCCATCGAGGCACATAAAGTATTACATTCAAAGGGTAGCAAATGAACAATCCAGTGTTGCGTTTACATGATGGCTACAGGCACACATCGCCAGAGCTGCAGCCAGATGTGCGAGAGCTACAAACCCTGGTGGGTGGCGAATTGGTGGCAGATGGCTATTTCGGGCGTGATACAGACACAGCAGTGCAGCAATACCAAGCCTGCAATGGATTGGTGCCAGATGGTATTGTGGGGCCACTAACATGGGCCAGGCTGGAAGGCGTGGAACCTGGTAAGCCAGTGCAGTTTTGGACTAGCTACAGTCCAGAGAATAGGGCACTGGCACTGGACAATAAAACGGCACAGCAATACCACAGCAGCATTAGAGCAGCAGCGCTATATGCTGGAGTGCCAGCAGCCATTGTGGTGGCCATCGGATCTAGGGAATCACATTGGGGCAGGGCTTTGTCGCCATCTGGGCCATACGGTACTGGTGACAGGATAAAGCGCCAGCGCCCCAGGCCATGGCGTGATGGATCGTTGCCAGACGATGGCAAAGGTTTTGGCCGTGGCATAATGCAGATTGATTACGATGCGCACGAATTTGCACGCACTGGGCCATGGCATGTGCCAGCCAAAAACATAGAATACGCTGGCAAGGTGCTGGCACATGATATGCTATTTTTCCAGCGCCAGGATGTGCGCGCCACCCAAGTATTGCAGCTGGCAGTGGCAGCATATAACTGTGGTGCTGGCAATGTCAGGCGCGCATATGAAGCAGGCCGCGATGTAGACTTCTACACGTCGCACCGAGACTACAGCAAAAATGTACTGGATCGGGCTGGCTGGTTTTACGCAGCTGGATGGATATAAACCAAACGAGGATCGCACCATGCCAAAGAACATTGCCACCAAGGCAGCCACCAAAGTGGCCAACACAGCCAAGAGCAGAACCACACAGAATGTGATAGGCGCAGGCACCACCACAGCACTATTTGTGGCTGCTGGAATGTCTTGGTTGCGGGCGAACTATCCCGATCTGGTTTGGTGGGAACCTGGCCAAGATCTGGTGGTGGGCGGCATCGCAGCTGGTGTGGTGACGGGTTTTCTATCCAGGCTGGTTAGTTTTTGGCGCAATCCAGACAAGACCAAAAGATCGGCACCAATCCAGCGCGGTTTGTTGTTTTGTGTTGGTTTGTCTGTTGTCGCATCTGGCTGCGTAGGTATGGCACCAGCTGTGCGTGGCAAAACCAAGGCCATGGTGGATTTCACGACTAACGGCGAAGATATAACGTACAAATCAGAATTGGTGGCACCAGCTGGTGTAGATGCTGCCGAATTGGCTGCAATGTCTGCTGGCGTGGATTCGGATGGCGCGTGGCAGATTTCAGTTAGTCAAGACACAGCAGCAGACACCACCACACAGGCTGCGATGCTAACAGAGATCGGGGCATTGCAGGTGCAGGCGTACCGGGATGCATTCGGGGTGGCACTGAATACCCTGGCACCAATACTTGGCCAGTATCTGGAGGCGCAGGCCAGGGTGGCAGAAATCGAGGCCAACAAACCACCACCAGTGCTGCCAGAAATCCAGCCAGGTAATGTGCTGGCCGTTCCTACACTGCCACCACCATGGATCAAGCGATAAGACAGAGCCAACGAAAAGCCAGCTATAGCAGCTGGTTTTTTTATGCTTGACCGTATCCCAAAAACGTGATACTATTTTCCGTGGGGGGCGGGACAGTTAAAGCGAACCAAACAACGGAGATAGACAATGGAATCATTAGCGCATGACTTCGGATTAAAAAACAACGAGGCGCGACGCGATAACAGAATGTGGGTTGGCACCATAGTATATAAGTGTAGCCACATTATGCCCTTCGCACGCCCTATCGCCGATATGAACGGCGGCGACGGCGTGACGATTGGGAAAATGCGCAGAATCATCCGCACCGAGCGCGGCATGTGCTGCCCTGAGTGCCGCAAATAACACTGTTGGGGGCGACACAAGACAACTGGAGAAAACAAAATGGCACAAGACACCACACAGCTGGCAGCGACGATTGGCCAGCGAATTCGCAGGCTAAGATTGGAGCGCGATATGACACAAAAAGAACTGGCCGATCTGATACCAATCAGGGAGCGCTATATCAGCGACTGGGAGCGCGGTATGCTGCTGCCAAATGTGCGGCGATTGGGGCCACTGTGCAATGCGCTGGGCGTTTCTGTTGACTATCTTATAAGCGGTTAGTTTGATGATTTTTACAAGGCCCGGCGTGGCCTGGCATGGCCCGGCTTGGCATGGCCCGGCAGGGCAGGGCAAGGCAAGGAAACAACAAAGGAGAAGAGAAAAGATGATTGATCGAATCGAATTGGAAATTGAGGGTGTGTCGCCATTATTGATGCACAACGGGGAAATGGCAGACCCATTGAACCCCATGACGCAAGAACTTAAAAAGGTAAGTTCCAAGCGAGTCAAAACGGAGTCTGATCACAGAGAAATGGCCAAACTGGAGTGGCACGCAGGAATCTATCAGCAGGAGGGTGTGGTGGTGGTGCCTGGCGTGATGCTAGACAAGACAATTATTGAAGCGGCGCGCAAGTCCCGAAAAGGCAAACAGGTGCAATCTGGCGTGATGGTGGACGGCGATCCAGCGCTGGAGTTTCCAGACAAAGGCAAATCACTTACAGCACTCTATGAAAGTGGCAGCTACACAGACCGGCGCATGGTTGTGGTGCAGAAAAACAGGATTGCACGCACGCGGCCAAAATTCAATGTTTGGAGTCTTCAATTTTCTATCCAATTCGACGATGAATTAGTTTCCAGAAGCGAGTTGGTCGATATGGTCGATCTGGCGGGGCAAACTATTGGGATCGGTGATTACCGACCGCGATTTGGACGTTTCCAGCGGCTGGTTTGATTTTTTACATGGCACGGCTTGGCCAGGCGAGGCGCGGCAGGGCTTGGCAAGGCATGGCAGGGCAAGGCAAGGAAACAAAGAAAGGAAAAAGCATGGAAAAAACTACCGCATATCCCATGGATTTTGATCAGCTAGAAAAGGGATCTGTAATTACTGCTGAACAGTTGGAGCAAATTACCGGGTTTGATCGCAAGGAGGCTGGGTTCTCGCTGGCGGTGATGAGGTTTAGTGGCCGTGTGACCAGGGAAATGGGAGCGCGTGGAATTGATGTTGTTACGCGAGTCAAGAAAAACAAGCTGCACATTCTGGAGGATGACGAGGCCAGCACATACACAGCGGAGCGTGGCAAAATATTCTATCGGGGCATGTGTCGATCATTGCGGCGTATGGCGTATATTGACCAGGCTAACTTGGGCGACAAGCAGAGGAAGCGCCACGAAAGGGCTGTGCACATCCTTGGACACATGGTTTTGGGCGCAAGGAAGGGCAGAGGGAAAGCAATAAAAGCAATGGAGTATAAGCGCGATACACCTCGGGTTTTGGAGGGGAATTCCATGGCACATAGCGATATAAAATCGAAGGAGGATTAAGATGGAAGTTTTTTTTGTGGTATTCGGCGTGGTGGCTGGCTTTATATTGGCCGAAGAGTGGCACATACGCAGGCAGGCCAAAGCACCAGAGCCACTACAAAGGCGGGTGGTGTGGTCTGAATCAGACGCTAGAGCGCGCCAGAGAATCGCAGACCAGTGGAAACCACAGCGCAGCGCAGTGGGGCCATGGAGCATAACAAAGGGCGAAACCGCCAGCAGCACAAAACCAGACCAAAAGTAAACTGGCGCAGCCCAAGAGGAGCCACGCCAGCCAACCAAACCCAAGTCAAACAGAGAGGATAGTATAACCATGGGTACACCAGGATTGCACGTTACCAGCGTGCAAATAGAAAACGTCAAACGTGTAAAAGCGTTTGCGATGCAACCAACAGCCAAAGGGCTAACCATAGTTGGTGGCAAAAACAAGCAGGGTAAAACATCTGTTTTGGATGCCATCGCATGGGCCATTGGTGGTGGGCGCAAAGCACCAAGCGAACCAAAGCACAGTGGCTCAGTGTCCGATCCTGTAATCGAGGTGGAATTGTCCAACGGCGTAAAGGTGTCACGTAAAGGCAAAAATAGCGCACTGACAGTGCTGGATCCATCTGGCCAGCGCAGTGGCCAAGCGCTGCTGGATAGCCTGGTTTCCGAATTCGCATTGGATCTGCCAAAGTTTATGGAGGCCACCAGCAAAGAGAAGGCGCGCACACTGCTGGGACTGCTGGGAATTGGTGACGATCTGGAGCGTTTGGCACTGGATGAAAAACGCCTATACGACGAACGGCACCAGCTGGGCGTTATGTGCACCAGCAAAACCAAACATGCCGAAGAATTGCCAGAGCATCCAAACATGGGACTGGAGCCAGTAAGCGTTTCCGATTTAATCCAGCAGCAGCAAACCATCTTGGCCACCAATGGTGCAAACCAAGCCAAACGAAACAGGGCCGCAGAGTTGGCGCAGCAATACGATCAGGCCAACCAGGAAGTGGCCAGGCTGGATGGACTATTGCAGGCAGCAATGGAGGCACGCAAGGCAATTAGCACTGATTGCACGATAGCCAGCCAGACAGCTGCCGAATTGCACGATGGCTGCACCGATGAAATTGAACAGCAGATCGCCGCGTTTGAAACCACCAACAGCCAAGTGGCAGCAAACCAGGCCAAGGCAGCTGCACAAGACGAGGCCACGCAGTTAGCCAGCCAGGTGGCTCTAAAGGATGATGCGCTGGAAGCTGTTAGGGCAGAGCGTTTGGCCATCCTGGATAATGCAGAATTGCCATTGGCTGGCCTATCTGTGCAGGATGCCGAATTGGTCTACAATGGGACCAAGTGGGATGGGATGAGTGGCGCAGACCAGCTGCGGGTTGGCGTGGCCATCGTTCGAGCATTGAAACCGGAATGCAGTTTTGTGCTGCTGGATAAGCTGGAGCAGATGGACACAGACACACTGGCAGAATTTGGCCAGTGGCTGGAGGCAGAAGGGTTGCAGTGTATTGCCACCAGGGTATCCACCGGCGAAGAGTGCAGCATTATTATCGAGGATGGGTTGCCAGTGGGGAAAACGTATGGCGAAATTGTGGCCAACGTTAAAACAGATGCTGGGCTGGAATTTTAACCAGGAGAAAGGATCGACAATTGAACAAGAACAGCAAAAAGAAGGCACGCAAAAACAGGGCCAGCCAGAAAATGGAAAGCCAGCGGGTGCGAGACAGCCACAAGGCGTGGCACAAACTGACACCAGACCAGAAACAGGCCGAAATGAAACAGGCCGCGTATTGGAGGAACCTATACCATGCTGAAAATTAACACAGGCAAACAGTTGGGGCCATGTAAAGGCTTGATCTATGGGCCAGAGGGGGTGGGCAAATCCTGGCTGGCTGCCAATCTGCCAGGTGCGCTATTTATCGATGTGGAATCTGGCACTGGCGAAATGGACGTGGCGCGCACCGAGACACCAGAAAGCTGGGCACATCTGCTGCAAATTGTGGGCCAGCTGGCTGCGAATCCGATGGGATACCAGACACTGGTAATTGATACGGCAGACTGGGCAGAGCGTTTGGCCATCCAGCAGGTATGCGCCACCAATGGGTTTTCCTCACTGGGAGGCCAAAACGATTTCGGCAAAAGCTACAATGAACTGGCCGAAATCTGGGCCAAGTTTCTAAACCAGCTACAGGCCGATCTTATCGCACCAGGCAAAATGCATGTGGTATTCCTGGCACACAGCACCACCAAAAAACACGAACTGCCAGAGGAAGAAGGAGCATATGATCGGTATATGCTTAAGCTGGAAAAGAAAACCGCGCCACTGCTGATGGAGTGGTGCAGCCTGGTGCTGTTTACCAACTACAAAACTATGGTAAGCGTAGACACCAAGACCAAGAAAGCAAAAGGCCAAGGTGGCACTAGGCGAGTTATGTATAGCCAGCACACTGCTGCATACGATGCCAAAAACAGATTCCAGCTGCCAGCAGAAATGGACATGGAATATAAGCACATTGCGCCATGTTTCGCCAACCTGAAATCGCAGCCAGCAGCGCCAGCGCCAGCAGCTGCACCAAAGCCAGAAGCAGCGTTATATGAAGCAGTACCAGTGGCACCAGAGCCAGCCAGCAGTGGGCTGTCACAGCCTAAGCGCGCACTGCAAAAAATGATGAGCAGCGCTGGCGTATCTTATGAGGATGTATTGGCCGTGGTCGTGGCGCGTGGCCAATTTCCAGCAGGCACACCACTGGAGGCACTGCCAGACGATTTTGTAGAAGGCTGGATTTCCCATAACTGGCCAAAGGTGCTGGAGTTTATCAACAAGCAGCGCCAGTAACATAAGTGGCGCACAACATAACACAAACCAACAGAAAAGAGGACAGTATGCCAGATCATGCATTTGGATGGGACAAGACAGGGATCGACAATCCCAAAATGGGTGGCGATTTCCAACTGCTGCCAAAGGGTGAATACAAATTTACCGTGACCAAGATGGAGCGAGGCCGCTATGAGGGTGGGCCAGGTGCGAAGCTGGATCCATGTGACGTGGCGATCTTGCACATGGATGTGGATGCAGGCGAATTGGGCGTGGTGCCACACATACACAAGCTGCATCTACACACCAAAGTGGAAGGCATGATCACGGAGTTTTTTATCGCTGTGGGACTGCATGATCCAGAATCCAGCCACCTGGCACTGCGTTGGGGTGATCTCGTTACCAGGCAGGGTGTGGTGAAAATGGATCACCGCACATACGATGGCAAACAATACAACGATGCCAAAAAATTCCGAGCCATCAAAAACGGCACACCAGCACCAGCGCCAGCACCAGCACCAGCGCCAGTAGCAGCACCACCAGCGGCAGACAATGGCGAATTGCCATTCTAGTGGTGCCAACTAACCTATCCGACTGGATCCAGGGCTTGGTGCCTGAAAAGCTGCCAATCTCTCTGTTCCGAATTCCAGGCAGCTGTGCCACAGTCCTGGATCCAGTTTTATGGTTAGAGCAATTACAGCTGGATGCAGCAGACCCAAACCACCCAAGGGCAAAGACTGGCGCACTACAGAGTGATTTAGCCAGCCTGTATGCCATCGTAAACAGAGAGGATCTCAAATGGTAACATTTGCAGTTAGGCCATACCAGGAGGCCAGCAAGGCAGCAGTGGAGCGCGAATGGTTGGAAGGCAGATCGCGCACACTGCTGGTACTGCCAACTGGCTGTGGAAAAACAATTGTATTTTGCCAGATAACAGAGGATCTGGTACGTATGGGAAAGCGGGTTTTGATCCTGGCACATCGAGGCGAACTACTGGATCAGGCCGCACAGAAAATGGAGGCAGCCACTGGGCTGCGATGCAGTGTAGAGAAGGCAGATCAAACTTGTCTGGGCGAATGGTTTATGGTGGTGGTGGGATCAGTCCAAACCCTAATGCGCCAAACCAGGTTGGATAAATTCGATCCTGGCCACTTCGATGCCATTATTGTGGATGAGGCACACCACTGTTTATCTGATAGCTATCAGCGGGTTTTATCCTATTTTGATCAGGCTGACGTGCTGGGCGTAACAGCCACACCAGATCGTGGCGATATGCGGGATCTGGGCGAATATTTCGACAGCCTGGCATATCAATACAGCATGGCCACTGCCATCCAGGATGGCTATTTGTGCCCAATCAAGGCACTGCACATACCGCTGGAAATCGATCTATCGCAGGTGAAACAGCAAAGTGGCGATTTCCAGTTGGCAGCACTGGGCAGTGCGCTGGATCCATACCTGGAGCAAATAGCCACCGAAATGGTGCAGCACTGCACCGGCAGGAAAACAGTGGTATTTTTGCCACTAATAGCCACCAGCCAGAAATTCTGCGATATTCTGAAATCCAAAGGATTAACAGCCAGGGAAATCAACGGCGAAAGCCAAGACAGAGCAGAAGTGCTGGCCGATTTCGATGCAGGCCATTTTGATGTGCTGTGTAATTCGATGCTACTCACTGAGGGTTGGGACTGTCCAACTGTGGATTGTGTGGTGGTGTTACGGCCAACCAAGATCAGATCGCTCTATTGCCAGATGGTGGGCCGCGGTACCAGGCTGGCACCAGGCAAAGACCATCTATTGCTGCTGGATTTCCTATGGCACACAGAGCGCCACCTATTATGCCACCCAGCCACCATAGTGGCAGAATCACAGGAAGTGGCAGCACAGATCACGGCAAACATAGCAGCAGAGCCAAACGTGCCTGTGGACCTAATGGAGGCAGACGAAGTGGCGCAGGGCGATTGTGTGGCAGAACGCGAAAGCAAGCTGGCCGAAAAACTGCGCGAAATGAAAAACCGAAAACGCAAGCTGGTGGATCCGTTACAGTTTGAAATTTCGATCCAGGCCGAAGATTTAAGCGGATTCGTGCCAGCGTTTGGCTGGGAAGCTGGGCCAGTCCAGGAGCAGCAGCAGCAGGAATTAGAGAAGGCTGGCATATACGCAGACGAAATAGAAACCGCTGGGAAGGCAGACAAGATACTGGAGCGCATAAACCAGCGCAGGGCCGAAAACCTAAGCACACCAAAGCAGATCAGGTTCCTGGAAAAGCGAGGGTTTCAGCATGTAGGCCAATGGCCATTTGGCCAGGCGCGCTCTATGATTGATCAGATAGCAGGCAATGGCTGGCGCACACCAAAGCATATACAGCCAGCCAGCTACAAACCAGAGAAGGCAGAAACGACCAATGGCTAATATAAAGAGCTTACCCACTGTCTATGGCGGCATACGATACAGATCCAGGCTGGAAGCACGCTGGGCCGTTTTCCTGGACTATATGGACATAGATTTTATCTACGAACCAGAAGGCTACACGGATGGCAAGGTGTGCTATTTGCCAGATTTCTGGCTGCCAGCGCACGAGCTATTTATTGAAATAAAACCTGGGCCGCTAAGTGATGCGGAGGAAGCAAAAGCAAAAATGGTGGTGGAGGGCACAGGGCACAGGCTGCTGGCGCTAATAGGTTTTCCAATGGAGCCAATACAATTTATGGCCGATATGAAACGCACCAATTTATACGGACGGTTCGAGCGCGATGGCAAAACGCGCTACAGAATGTCGTATTGTTCTTATTTTGTGCAATGTGGCTGTAGTCGTGTCGATATAAGGGATTATTCAGTGGAACCAGATTGGTTAACGTGTGACTGTGATGATTTTCGGCCAAACTTTTTAAACCTTAATATGGCTGCACAAAAGGCCAGATCATTCCAATTTGTTGGTGGGGTGGCCAATGGCTGAATTACCAGAGCTATTAGAGGCCATCGATCCATCCAGGGTTAGCTATGAAGAGTGGACACAGATCGGAATGGCCACAATCGATAATGGTGGCAGTGTGGCAGACTGGGATCAGTGGTCTGCGAGAGATCCAGAGCGATACCAGGCTGGGCAGTGTGAAAGGAAAGCCAAATCATTTACCGGCAGCGCCACACCAGTTGGCCTGGGCACCATCGCACAGATCGCCAAACGCCATGGATGGATTCCAGCACAGCACAGCGCAGGCCATGCATTGGATTGGAACGCCACCATAGACACCACCAAGCTGCTATCTTTAGAAGTGGAGGATCCTGGCTGGGTGGAACCAATCGATGTGGTGCCACCAGACAGCTGGGACCCAATACAGCAGCTTATAAAGTATCTAAACACTCTGTTTTCCTCTGAGGAATACGTGGGATATGTAACCGAGTCATACGAATCTGATGGCCGATCACTGCCAAAGCGTGGCAGTTATTCCAGGACATGTGGCGAACTAATCCAGAACCTCGAGAAGTATGGCCAGATAGATATGGCACTGGGCACACCTGATCCAGATGTAGGGGCGTGGATCCGATTTAATCCACTGGATGGAAAAGGCGTAAAGGATACCAACGTTACTGCGCACCGCTATGCGCTCATTGAATCAGACACACTGCCAATTGATCGGCAGGCTGGCATCTACAAAGCCATGGAATTACCCATTGCAGCGCTGGTGCACAGTGGTGGCAAATCACTGCACGCCATTGTGCGCATCGATGCAGCCAGCAAAGAAGAATACCGGCAGCGGGTTAATTACCTGCACAAAGTGTGCGCTGCCAACCATCTGGAAATAGATACACAAAACAAAAATCCATCCAGGTTATCCAGGATGCCAGGCGTTATGCGCAAGGGCCAGAAACAGTTTCTGGTGGATGTAAACCAGGGCCATAGCACTTGGGACGAGTGGGTGGAATATGTCGAAGATAAAAACGACAACCTGCCACCATTTACACAGTTTGCGGATATATTCCACGATCTACCACCACTGGCCACCCCGTTAATTGATGGCATTCTGCGCGAGGGGCACAAAATGCTGTTGGCTGGGCCATCCAAAGCTGGCAAATCATTTATGCTGCTACAGCTGGCTGTGGCCGTGGCAGAGGGCAAAAGCTGGCTGGGCTGGCAGTGCAGACAGGGCCGCGTGCTATACGTCAACCTGGAAGTGGATGCATCCAGCTGCGCGCATCGAATCCGCGATCTGTATGACAAACGCGGGTGGGCACCAGATGCCACAAAAAACCTGGATGTGTGGAATCTGCGAGGAAAAGCAGCGCCATTGGATGTGCTGGCACCAAAACTAATAAACAGGGCAAAGGATAAGCAATACAAGGTAATTATCATCGATCCAATTTACAAGGTAATTACAGGCGATGAAAACGCAGCAGATAAGATGGCGCACTTTTGCAACCAATTCGACAAAATTTGTGCAGAATTAGAATGCGCCGTAGTCTACTGCCACCACCACAGCAAAGGCGCACAAGGTGCCAAGGAGGCCAAAGACAGGGCCAGTGGCAGTGGCGTATTTGCACGGGATCCAGATGCGCAACTGGATGTGGTGCAATTGATGGTGCCAGAGGATGCCAGGAAAGCGATGGCAGATAGGGTTATGTGCCAGGCCATCGTGGCAGCAGCAGAGCGCCACACACCAGACTGGAGCGATAAACTGGGCCAAGATGATGTGCTGGTACTGGAAAAGGTGACAGAGGCAGCCAGGGCACTGCTGGGCAGCAGCCACCCAGCCTGGCAGCAGATAAACCAGCTGCGCACCGAATTGGGATACACCACAGGCTGGCGCGTGGAATTAACACTGCGAGAATTCGCACCACAGCCACCCATAGCGTTCTGGTTTCGCCATCCAATACACACCACAGAGGGCGCAGACTTCCTGGCCAGTTGTAAAGCCAATGGCGAAGTACCACCCTGGGAATTAGAGCGCCAGGAGCGCCAGGAAAAGAAAAAGAAAGATTTCGACAAGATCGCCAGAGATATTGGATTCCACATTACTGGTGATCGCATGGATCTGGATGAATTGGCTGGGCTGCTGGGCCAGACACCGCGGCAGGTAAAGGGGTGGGTGAAGGATTCCAGCACGCACGAAAATGTGGCATTTCCAGACAAGCGGGAAGGCATAACCGTTTGCTTAAAAGGCCAAAAGCAGCTGGTTTTGAATGATTACTATTTCCGAAGGCTGGCTGATAGTGATGGCAAGTTAACTGTGGAATCCATCAAAAAAGACACCGGCAGGAAAACAGGCAGCACCATATTGGATTGGTTCCGTGGCGATCTGGCCAGCCTGTATACCATCGATGGCAATACCATTACCCAAAACAGAAAGGATCAATAATGTGGACATGTTGCACTTATTTGCAGGCGCAGGGGGGGGGATCCTTGGATCCAACCTTGATGGCCACAGAACTATCGGCGCTGTCGAGATCGAAGAGTATCCCAGAAAAATACTACTGGCCCGGCAGCTTGACGGATCATTACCTGGTTTCCCTATTTGGAACGACGTTACCACGTTCCGAAGCGACAACCCAGACACAGCCAATTACATCGCCAGACTGCGCGCACACAAAAACTTGTGCATCGCGGGCGGGTTCCCATGCCAAGACATTAGCGCCGCTGGAAAAGGCGCAGGAATCACAGGAGAGCGTAGCGGGCTATGGTCTGAGTTTTCCCGCATCATCAGCGAGATACGACCGCGACACGTCTTCCTGGAGAATTCACCCTTGCTTGTTTCCAGAGGACTCGATGTCGTGCTTAGTGACCTTGCCGAAATGGGGTACCATGCGGAGTGGGGAATTGTCGGAGCGCACCACGCCGGAGGAAGTCACAAACGGGATCGGATCTGGCTCTTGGCCCACGCCAATGTGTGATGGGGGTTTCAAATCAGAGGGGCAGGTGGATAAGTTAGCCCAAAACAATATTACATTTGGCGAGTTTCGTGGCATGTGTTATCGAGCCAGCGAAACACACAAAAAAGCAGCCTGGCCTACACCATGCGCTAGGGATTGGAAGGATACCCGGGGTATGGCGCACAGCGCTACCAATCCAGATGGCACACATAGAGATAGAACCGATTTGTTACCCACGCGAATATACTCCCAAACGTCCAAAGAGGTGTCTGGCACATTAAACCCCGATTGGGTAGAGTGGCTAATGGGTTGGCCCGTGGGCTGGACACAGCTGGAGCCACTGCCAGTGGCAGATTATCCAGCAGTTGGCCAGTGGAGCGAGGACCCTGCAATATTAGGAGCGCTTGACAGGGTAACACCACCACAGCCAGCCAGGAGGCCCAGGCTAAAGTGTATTGGCAATGGCCAAGTGCCAGCTGCTGCCAGCCTGGCGTGGAACGTGCTAAATAGAATGGCCATGGAAAGCGCACCATGATCGAATTTTTTATGGCCATGGAGCCACCAACAGCCACAGCACAGATGCACCAGGTGCAATGCAGGAATGGTAGACCAATCTTTTACGATCCACCAAGGGTTAGAGCCATGAAGGCAAAGCTATACGCTGCGCTGCTGCCACACAGGCCAGATGCACCAATGGATGGGCCGCTGAGACTAACCACCAAGTGGATCTGGCACAATAAAGCCAGGAACGAAAACAGATACAAACCGACAAAACCAGACACCGACAACCTGGTCAAGGCACTAAAGGATTTAATGGAAACCGCTGGCTATTTCCGCGACGATGCGCAAGTTTGTAGCGAGATAATCGAGAAATTCTATGGCAGGCCAGCTGGCATCTACATCAAGCTGGAGGCCATCGAAACATGATAAATAGTACACATCTGCGCAGCCAGATTGGAGGGTATTGCCAGGAAAATAAATACCCGCATGCGGGTCTGTTTTATTTTTTTTTGCGATGGGCCGAAAAACGAAAAAAAAATAACCGCATGCGGGTCTGTTTTATTTTTTTTCAAATAGGCCAGAAATGGGCACTTTTCAGGGCTTATTTCGGCCAAAAAAAAAACGTGCATCTAATAAATATAAAAAGTTTTTTTTTCACACATACACACACAGGCATGGCATGGGATCCTATTTTAGGGGTTCGTACCTCACCCCAAAAATTAATCTGGACGGGACCCAC
>Ga0208299_1000753_pt1 | contig 27730 bp, 44 predicted proteins | sample 15_taG_FD_184089 | JGI IMG/M metagenome (GOLD analysis project Ga0208299, IMG submission 184089) | Marine viral communities from the Subarctic Pacific Ocean - 15_ETSP_OMZ_AT15312 metaG (SPAdes) (version 2) | ecosystem: Environmental > Aquatic > Marine > Oceanic | place: Pacific Ocean | collected...
AAAATGAAGGAGGATGGCAAGGAGTTCAAAGCCATCTACGGATGTGAATCCTACTTCATCAAGTCCCATCGTAAATGGCGGCAGATGTACGAGGAGCACAAGGCTAACTCCAAACGCCAGAAGAAGGAAGAGTATGGGATGGTCATCGAGGATGAGGACCGTCAAAGGAAGTTCAACCCTCTCAATAGTCGCAGCCATCTTGTAATGTTTGCCCAGAACCAGACAGGGCTAAACAACCTGTTCCAGTTGGTATCTAACAGCTACCAGCCTGAAAACTTTTATCGCTATCCTCGTATGGATTTCGAGATGCTCGACAAATATAATGAGGGGCTTATCATCAGTAGTGCTTGTATGTCCGGACCTTTGTTCGGAGACTATTGGAAGAACAGAGACAAAAGCTCAGACCATGTGCTCTCCGCTATGCGGGATACCATCGCTCAGTTCAAAGAAATCTTTGGCGACCGTTTCTACGGAGAGGTTCAGTGGAATGATATTAAAGAGCAGCACGAAGGTAACAATTATATTATCCAAGCCTGTATGGAAATGGGTGTAGAAGTTATCAGCACTGCCGACAGCCACTACCCACGACCAGAACTTTGGAAGGAGCGAGAGATGTACAAGCGCATCGGCTGGGGTGGCAAGATCCCAGCTTGGGCTGAGGGCGACAACGGTCTTCCAGACTCGGTTGATGAGGTCGGCTATGAACTCTACCCGAAGAATGGCGATCAGATGTGGGAGAGCTACAAACGGTATTCAGCCAAGCACAGCACCGAGTATGACGATACCTTTGTCCGTGATACAATTGAGCGCACACACCACATCGCCTTCGACCGGTGTGAAGATTTCCTTCCCGCCAGTGAAGTCCGCCTTCCAGAGTTTGTGGTACCTAAAGGCAAGACAGCCATCCAGGCGTTGACCCAAGATGCCCTGACTGGTATGAAAGAAAAGAATATCACCGACCCCGTGTATGTAGACCGCCTCAAATATGAATTGGGTATTATTAGCGACCGAGGCTTTGCTCAGTACTTTCTGACGATGAAAGCCATTTCCGACCGAGCCCAAGAGGAAATGCTTGTTGGTCTTGGACGAGGGTCAGCCGCCGGCTCACTCCTCTCATACGTTCTAGATATCACACAGATCGACCCAATCAAATATGAACTTCAGTTTGAGAGGTTTTTGACCAAGGGCGGCAAAGGCTACCCAGACATTGACTTTGATGTTGAGGAGCCGATGGTTTTGAAGGAGCAATTAGCAGAAGACTGGGGCAAGACAACGGTCGTCCCCATCAGCAATTTCAATACGCTCCAACTTCGCTCACTCATCAAAGACATCGGCAAGTTTTACAACGTGCCGTTTATGGAAGTCAACAAGGTGACGGGTGTGATGATGAGCGAAGCCACGCCTTTAGCCAAGAAAGCGCACGGTCAAACGGCTGGCGTCTACACCCCAACATTTTCGGAGGTAAAAGAATACAGTGAAACTCTTCAAAAATTCTTCAAAAAGTATCCTGATATTGAGACTCACGTTGATAATCTGTTCGGCAATATGCGGAGCATATCACGACACGCTGGTGGCGTGGTGGTCGCCGAAAATCTAGATAGACATATGCCCCTGATCAATTCCGGTGGAGTCATCCAGACTCCGTGGAGCGAAGGTCAGAATGTTAGACACTTGGAGCCGCTCGGCTTTATTAAGTTTGACTTGCTCGGTCTGTCAACTCTCCGTATGATTTCGGGAGCCATTCGTCACATCCTCAAACGCCATCAAGGAATTGAAGAGCCGACTTTTGAACAGGTCAGAGATTATTATAACACTCATCTCCATCCAGACACAATTGATTTTGATAACCAAGAAGTCTGGAAGGAAGTTTTCCACGAAGGTAAATGGGCTGGCATCTTTCAAATGACCAACAGCGGAGCCCAGCGGTTCTGTCAGGAAGCCGAGCCGGCTTCCCTACTTGATTTTGCGGCAGTCACAGCTATCTTCCGCCCTGGTCCACTTAGCGCCAAGGCTAACAAGCTGTATGTTGCAAACAAGAACAACCCTAGTCAAGTACACTACGAGCACCCAATCATCAAAGAAGTGCTTGGAGAAACACATAACCTATTGGTCTTCCAAGAACAGTTAGCCTTGCTGGCTCACAAGCTTGGCGACAATATCTCACTTGACGAGGGCAACCTGCTCCGCAAAGTCCTGACGAAAAAGGGAACAGGGAAAGATAAAGTCAAGGACAAATTATATAAAAAGTTTGTGAAGGGCTGCGGCAAACACGGACTGACCGAAGATGTAGCCAAGAACCTCTGGTCCAAAATGGAATACTTCTCAGGTTATGGCTTCAACTTATCGCACGCTGTATCTTACGGAGCGGTGTCTTTTCAATGTGCTTGGCTAAGTCACTATTACCCAGTGGAGTGGATGGCTGCATTCTTGGACAAGGAGCCAGAAGACAAGAAGGCGGGTGCTATCAACACAGCCAAGTCCTTCGGTTTTAATATTGTCCCTCCCAGTATCAACAAATCCGGACGAGTCTGGGAGATCGGTGACGACGGTAAGACTTTGATTCAGCCGCTCGCCGGCATCAAGGGGCTGGGGGACGCAGCGATTGACCAGATTGTGAACAACCGACCCTTCAATAGTATTGAGGAGTTTATCTTCAACGAGGGTATCACATACTCCAAGCTCAACAAGAAGGCTCTGGATGTTCTGGTCAGGAGCAAAGCCCTGGATGAGTTGATGGACGACCGCTTCACGGGGATGAAACACTATTGGTCAGCGGTGGCGGTCGATAGACCCCGCAAAGAGAAGAATCTTGAAGACAACATTAAACTCTACGCCCCAGAAGGAGATTTCTCTGAGGAAGAAAAGCTGGAGCACTTTGCTTCGCTTACGGGCATCTTCCCTATTCACGAGGTAATGCCCCAACATATTCAAGATAGCTTGATGGAGAGGGGTTGCCCACCCATCAGCGAGTACGACCCTGACCTCCAACTGGTCTGGTTCATTCCGAGGGAAGTAAAAAAGAAGAAGACAAAGAATGGCAAAGAATATTGGATTATCTCTACTACTGACAGCAATTCATATGATGCCAATATTCGTTGCTGGGGAGTGAGAGATAATGATAGGATTTCCCTCAACAAAGTATACATTGCTAACTTAGAATATAACGAGAAGTGGGGATTCAGCACCCGCTCCATCAGAAGAAGTTTTAGGAGACTAAGTTGAAAAAATATCAAATTATCTATGCCGATCCTCCGTGGGATTATAAAGGGCAGCTTCAACACACCGGGAAAGGCGGACCCGATAGCGGTGGCGCAGTTCGACATTATGGTTGTATGAAGTTGCCGGAACTTAAGCAGCTTGATGTAGCTGGATTATGTGATGATGATTGTTTGCTTTTTTTGTGGGCAACGAGCCCTCACCTTGATCAAGCCATCGATCTACTTAAGGCTTGGGGCTTTTCCTGGGCAACCGTAGGATTTGTGTGGGATAAACAAAAAGTAAATCCTGGCTTCTACACAATGAGCCAAGTGGAACTCTGTCTCATCGGTAAGCGTGGAAAAATTCCGAAGCCAAGAGGAGCACGCAACATCCGACAGATGGTATCAGAAATGCGAGGAAAGCATAGCGCAAAACCATCAGAAGTCAGAAAACGGATCGAGGAGATGTTTCCAGAACAATCTAAACTAGAAATGTTTGCAAGAGAGTCCCCAGATGGTTGGGACACTCACGGAAACGAAGTAGAAGACGGTATTGATATTTCATTTTTGAAAGGAGAACAAAATGAAGAATAAATTATTTCAAGCTGCGATTTCTCACCAAGAGGCAAAGCGGGATGAAGCCCTGGCTGTACTGGAGGTTTATTTCAAAAACCCTGTTGGGATTGGAGAGCACTCAAATCTTCTCAATGAAATAAACAAGTGGGCTGCCCAATTGGCAGAAGCAGAAGAGGTTTTAGAAACACTGAAAGAATATTTCTAGGTGAAAAAAGACGGCTGTTTCTGCATAGGGCAGAGTGTGCTTTGTAATGTCTGGGAGCTTTTATCTCCATTCGATTCGGAGGGTGTAATTTTAGCTATCCAAGGTGATTACTGTACAGTTAGATTTTACAGCAAAACAATTAAACTACATAAAACGGGTTTGACCCCAAGATAAACAAAAAGGAAAATGTAATAATGAAAATTAGGATTGAAAAACTTCATGAAGAAGCAAAGCCGCCAGTGCGGGCATATCCAACGGATGCTGGGATGGATTTGTTCTTTTGCCCAACTCCAAACCCATTGATCCCAAAGCAAACCGAAAGCGTCCTGCCCCACGGATCGTCTCTTTTCCCAACAGGGCTGAGAATTGAAGTGCCCGAAGGGTATATGATGGAAATTAAAAACAAGTCAGGTATTGCGTCCAAGCGTGGACTGTTAGTTGGTGCCTGTGTCGTTGACCGGGGATACACAGGTGAGGTATTTGTCAATCTCCACAACCCCAGTGATCGTACACAAACAATTCATTCCGGCGATAAAATAGCTCAGGCTGTTTTTGTAAAGGTTGAAACCGACATTGTAATTGAAGAATCCTCTGATATTTATGGACGACCGACTCTGCGTGGGCAGGGAGCCCTGGGCTCAACTGGTGATCGGTAGGGAAAACAAAATGAACATTGGAATTGATTTTCACGACACTCTGTCTTATGCCCCTGATTTCTTTATGAAGCTTGTAACAGGGTGGGGGGGAAAGGTTTATATTGTGACCGGTACCCCGCCATCAAAAAGAGAAGAAGTTGCGAGGGATTTGCAGGCTTTGGGCTTTAGCGATGATTTGTACGAAGATATTTTATGTGGATTCGAGTACGATAAAAATAACCTGGGACTGAACCACTTTCAAGAGATGGCAAAGCACAAATTGAAAATACTTAAAGACTATAATATAGAAGTACTATATGATGACAACCCATATTATGTCAACTTGGCTAAGAATAGTGGGGCAGTGGTCTTCCAAACCATCATAGCCGACAAATATCTTGACGAATTCGCAGAGAAAGATCCTTTTTTTACCTGTAACCTTCAGAAGAACCAGTTTGATTTTCTTTCCGGGCTCACAGATAAAAAAATGTGTAAGAAATGCCCAGATAACACTTGACACTTTGCTGGTCTGTGGTATAGTTGTTAAAGATAAAGAGTGGATGGTTTACCTAATGTCCAAAACTAAACAAACGACTGGAGAACGAAATGAAATTTAAAGAAGCAGTCACCTATGACGATATGCTAATGGTGCCGCAGTATAGCAGTATCACAAGTAGAAGTGAAGTAGACATATCAAGTACGCTAGGACACGAGAGAGTCCTAGAACTTCCTATCCTCGCATCGCCAATGGACACAATCTCCGAAGAGGAGATGGCAGTTGCTATGAGTAATGCTGGGGGGATGGCAATCCTCCATCGGTATAATACGATAGAAGACCAAGTAAAAATGGCTCACTGTGCAATCCAGAAGACCGACTGGACTGGCAATATTGCCGCTGCCATCGGCGTGACTGATGACTATATGAAGCGTGCTGAGGCTTTGATTTCTGTGGGTATTGACACCCTCTGTGTGGACGTGGCTCACGGTCATCATATTTTGATGAAAACGGCTCTTGAAAACTTGAGGAAAGAATACGACAATCATATTCATATTATGGCTGGCAACGTATGCACACTCGAAGGCGTGAACGATCTTGCTGACTGGGGTGCTAATTCTGTGCGGTGTAATATTGGCGGGGGCTCCATTTGTAGCACTCGGCTGGTCACAGGGCACGGACTACCAGGGCTCCAAACCATATTCGATTGTGCGAGGACAGATAGGGATGTCGCCATCATCGCCGACGGAGGAATCAAAACCTCCGGAGATATCGTAAAGGCCCTCGCTGCGGGCGCTGACTTTGTGATGTGCGGTTCGTTGTTTGCAGGCGCAGACGAAACTCCAGGCTCAATTGTACACTTGCAGAGCGGAGAGATCGCCAAAGAGTATCGTGGTATGGCTAGCCGAAATGCTCAAATGGACTGGAGGGGCAAATCCTCCTCGCCGGAGGGTGTATCATCTTATGTTCCCTACAAAGGGTCGATTGATCATATCTTGGAGAATATTACCGGCGGCATCAAGAGCGGATTTTCATACAGCGGTGCTAGAAACCTAACCGAGTTGCGCCACAAAGTAGAGTGGGCAAGGCAAACTTCTGCCGGAACCAAAGAGAGTGAAACTCACATTGCCGAAAGGAGTGTCAGATGAGCAAGAACAAGAGCAAATACCCACACCCATTCAGGAGGGGGCAAGTAGTGACAAACTATTACCACGGCACTCGTCGATATGGGGTTATTACCAGAAGCCGAATTGACAAAGATGGCTGGCGATACCTTAAGATTGACTGGGTAGACGATTATTTATATGAGCGTGCCAGGGCTTGGGACGTGAAAATGGGACAGGAAGATAAAACTCCTCATGAGTACAGAATAGATCAGGTAGAGATATTTGACCACTCTGACGTAATGCACAAGATTACGCTGCTGGCAAACAAGAGAACAGAGATGTTTGGACGTAATGTCGATGAATACAGAGGGATGCGAAAAAACAATGACTAAGTGTTTTGATATACAAGAAAAATATAATTTGCCGTGCGACCAGAAAGACTGCCGCCGCTGGGTTGACTTTGAAGAGGACTTAAACTGCTCCGTGGTATGCGCCCGAAAGAACGATACGGGGCTCTCTCTGAGGGACGTGGCGGAAAGAATGGGAGTAACATTTGTTAGAATCCAACAGATCGAAAAAGCAGCACTCAAGAAGCTAAAGAAAAAAGGCATTTTTGAGGAGAACTAGGGTTTTTCATAAAATAGAAACTACTTATGAAGAGCGCCGTAAAAGGCACCGCTTTTCACTTAAAGGAGAAAATGAGAAATGTCGAAAAAGATTCTAAACGAAGCGCAAGTACGACGCTGGGGAACCCTCGCCGCAATTGGCAGACCGCTTACCGAAAACTGGCTTGACCATCTCACTGAAGAAGATGAAGAGCCCGCCGCTGAGGAAGTTCCTGCCGAGGAAGACCCCGCCGAAGAGCCAGCCGCTGAAGAAGCTCCTGCCGAAGAAGCTCCCGCTGGTGATATCGAAGGACAGGTCGAAGACATCGTAGCCGCCGTGGTGGGTGCCATTGCTGACGTGACCGACGTTGATATTTCTATGGACGCCGAAGAGCCAGCCGCTGAAGAGCCCGCCGCTGAAGAGCTACCCGCCGAAGAGCTACCCGCCGAAGAAGAGGCTGCCGAGGAAGAAGAAGCTCCAGCAAATCGTGATGACTTCGCCATCGAAGTGATCGACGATGAAGACCTCACGGAAGCTGTACTCAAGCGTGTCGTTGAGCGCCTTCTGAAGCGCAAGTAGAGAGTGGGTCACAGCCGTGACTGCACCTTATAAGATAGAAGACCTCCGTACCCTCATAGCCGAAAAGCTTGAGGAGCATCGGAGGTCTTTTCTTTTTGAATCGCCCCTATATGAGGGTGTCCGTGGGAACATCTTAAATAATCCCCACCCTTTTAAAGCAATTTATGTTTTTGGACCTGCCGGCGCTGGCAAAAGCTATATCAGCAAGGCGATAGCTAATATACCCAATAGCTTTGTGACTCTCAACAATGATGAAATTATTGAAGACGTCTTCCCACAATACGCAATAAGTATGAAGTTTGCCGCAGCAGAAAAAGACCCGGACTTGGATTTTGTCCAGCAGACTGCCAGAGGAATCCTTCAGGACGCCGGCAGAAGTATGGCAATTGATATGATCCAATCAGCTAGGGGCGTTGTTTTTGACACCACAGGTGAAGATGTTAAGAAAATGACCGACCGCATCAAAGCTTTAGCTGATTTTGGTTATGACATCGGCATCTTGCAGATCAATGTCCCCCCGGTGGTATCGGTCACGGCGGATGTGACAAGAGGGGATGCCGGAGGTAGAACCGTAGGGGCGAAGAGGGTTCAGGGCATTTCTGACAAATACCAAAAGCAAGTTCAGCAGGATAGGGGATATTTTAAAAAGCTAAAAGACCTGCCAAACGTGACCTTCTTTGGGGACGATATTTACCCAAACATTTTTGTGCTTCAAGACACAAAGTCGATACCCGGATTTAAGGGCATCCTTTTCCAGGCTGGAGAGTTTACCCCCCAGATGTACAACGAAGAAGAGCTTGCGGCTGTCATAAAGGCAAAGAAGCTTGGCAAGGAGTTGCCAAAGGTGACGCCAGAAGCACTGAGTGGTTCCCCATTGGCAAAGAATTATGCTGATGCTAGTAAGATCGTTACAAAAATGAAAACAGACGTACAAAAGTTTATAACTAGTGAGCCTAAAAACCCTAGGGGTAAAAGACTTTTAGCCGCTATGAAGGGGCTCGTCGCAGACACCAACGGACGACTTGGGCAAACCCTTGCAGAAGTTGTTGTGGCTGCCGGTATAGCTGCTACAAAAAAAGGTACAATAAGTGTGACCAGGGCAGTAGGCGGATCTGGGACGGCAGACGACCCGACCAGAACAGAAGAAGAAGAAATCGATCTATCAGAGAAGGCATATATGACTCAAATAAAGAAAGATATGAGCGCCATGGCAAAATCGGTAGAAGATATAAGAAAGCCGGCGATTAAAGACAAGGAGGGGAATGTTACTGAGCCCCGCCCCACCGCTGACCCAAGGGATGTCCCAGCCGGCTCTTCCATTCGCAGCTTGACATAAGACATTATTTTGTCAGAACGGGGGATTTCCTGTGATTCCAAGAGAAGTCTTTTTAGATCACCTCACAAAAGTAGGAGCGGTTTTTTACTCAGACGATGAATCAGTCGTGTATGCTCCGAAAGCTTTTTTTGCATACCGAGTCGCCCAGTGGGCACTCGAAGGTACAAAATCTGGTGAATTAAAACCATCCGACCTAACACAGTACTGGGGTATCCTCAATGAATATTTGGATGGAAAAATTGATTTAAAGTTTTGCGATGGTGTGTTATACTATGATGACCCGACAGAAGAAAACGAGGGGTGCTAAATATGTTCTGGAAGATTTTGACAATGATTACCAACCACCTAAACAATGCGAAGCTCCACATCAATTCAGGAGAGAAGGATCTGCCTCCTGTGCCTTTCGAGGACTTGCTTACCTCCGAAAACGTACAAGAGGTTATGAGAAAAAAGGGGTATAATTTTTTTACGGGCGGGATTTATAATCTAAACCTGATTGGAGTAAGGAGAGGCACCACAGAGAGTAATAAATTTGATGACTATCTCTTGGTGGTCTATAAGGACCAATCACTAAAATGGGTCAGGGCAGTATATCCAATTACAACAGACCCAGGCAAGCATTGGCTGTTGAATCCGCTGAACAAGGAGGGTACTGCAATTCTTGTACCTGGGCAATACCGATCCACTTGGAAACTGGGAAAGCACAAAGGGAGATATGAAGCCCTATGCCAAAGAAAGCCGGTGAAGGTTTGGCGAGACAACAACAAAGATAGAATATTAGATTTTTATTCGTCCCCGGAAGACGAAGGCTATTTTGGGATCAACATTCACAGAAGTAATCCGTATACTGAAAGCGAACAGGTTGACAAGTGGTCGGCAGGATGTCAGGTTTTTAAAAAAGTGGATGATTTTAACGAGTTTATGGAGTCTTGTAGAAATTCTTCGTCATTATATGGAGATAGCTTTACTTATACCCTGCTAGAAGAGCAGGATTTTAGATCGCTGTAGAACTACTTATAAAGAGCACAAAGTTTGTGCTCTCCGCTAAAAAGGAAAAAAGATAATATGAAAATGAAAATATCAAGAAAACGTTTACAGCAGCTTGTTACAGAGGAATATGAAAACCTCGCAAAAGAGGGGCTTCTAACTGAGACGCAGGGTGATGTTTTCGCTGAAGGCGAGCGAGTAATTGACGATAGAAATGGTAGCCTCGGCACTGTGCTTGCTCCTATGGCTGGGGGTGCTGTGGTCGAGCTTGATGATGGCGGGAAGGTAAAGATCCGAGCAAAATTCTTAAGCAAGGCAGAGGATGACCCACAGGAATCTTTGGATATGGAATCTATAGAGGAACTTGTCAGGGAAGAGATAGCCGCAGAAATGAATTCCATTCTCAAAGCGTCTTCTATGAGGAAATAGTCCGTGCAAAAAAGTCCGATTATCATACAATTATCCACAGATCCAGAGATTAGCCAAGAGTTTTCTGAGAAAGTGGGCGAGCTTAATCGTCGCCTCAGCCTAAATGATTTAAGTTATGATAACTGGGACACCTTGAACGACAGGCAACACGATGCTTTTGTGACGGACTTGTTCGTGGACGGAGACTCTGCAATGAACTTGGAGAGCTATGTCGAAAATGGGTATCACAATTGTGGCTGCCCGGATGTCGCAGATGACTTGCATACCCATTCGCCGGTTCTTATGAGAAAAATCCAGGGAGCAAAAGCTTCAGTCGGACACCTGGGAGACGGAACATCCCAAACCCCAGTTCAATTTGAATCAATGCTCAACGAGATGATTGATAACTTGTTGGTAGGGCAACAAAATACACCGACTGATCCTGCTGCCCACCTTACGTCACTATTAGAGAAAGTGGATTTTGGTAAGCTCCTCAAGGATGACAGATTAAGTAGTAAGTGGATCAAGGTCTTTTTGAAAAAGAATTTCAACCTAACGCCGAATAGTGGCGAGATCAAAGCAATTCAAAAGGGGTTTGAAGTTGCCCGTGCGCAGACTGACAAACAAGACACTCAGGGAGTCCTTAAGATAATGCAGGACAGGATGGGCGAATACCTCTTGTCCGTTGTGAAAAGGCGAGCATCTGTTGAGAGACGATCCGGCAAGGGTACCGCAGAATTTGGCTCAAATGAAATCCTGAAAGTAAGAAACGTATTTTCATCGAAAAATGTTGAGGGTATGGACCTTGAAGAAATCGATGGGCTGGGTGGCACTCCGGCTCGCCGTATTAATTTAATTGCGAAGATGGTGGAGCAAGAAAAATACTTTACGGCGGTCGTGCCAAACAAAGACGTGCTGACTGGAAAAGTGTCAGAGCTTGAGATACAGGTGGTTCTTGATAAGGATTTTAAAGATATTAAAAAGTTACCTCTCTTCACTAAACAAAGCGACTTAGTTACTGCTCTTGTAAAAGCTAAAGTGCCCGTGCCCACTTTTGGGGAAACAATAAACGCTTTTGCTGACACTATTGCTGTTGAGAAAGTTGACGATGACACGGCGAAGCAAATTTTACAGGGTGGAGCCGGCGCAGAGAAGGGTGCCGCTGCCTACATGGCTCTTTATTATGTGAAAGGAAACCCGTTTACTCTTCCGGTAAACGTAGAAAAAACAAAGGGTGCCATTAAAAAATACTATCAAGATAACTTTGGTGGCGCAGCAGCAGGTGATAATATTTTTGCAGACAAGGAAGGCGACGAAGGTATTTTGATTCCCTCGCTCATCCCGATAACGGACATAGTAAAGAAAGCAGAAATCGGTGGCGGCGCAGCAGGCACAGCGGCTGAGGTTGCCAATATGAAACGTTTCACGAACAGGCTCGCCGAAGCAAAAGACAAACTAAAGAAGAACCCTAAAGATCCTGTTGATGTCGTGATATTATATACCGATAAAGATGGCAGCGAAAAAGAGTATATGATTAAGGGTGTGGTGACAATGGAACAATCAGTGGGGTCTGAGAAAGATCCTAAGTCTGATCTGTCTCTACGAGATGCGGATGATAACGAGTTGTTTCACATTTCTCACAAAGATGGCAAGTCTGCCAAGTCTGCCCAGCAGTGGGGTGGCATCTCCAAGAAGTCAGGACTAGCTGATGAACCAGCGGCAAAGATTTTTGGTACAGCACTAAAGGACTACTTAAAAAATCTAAAGGGCTGGGGCAAAGAGGACCTGGGTGCAAAAGGAGACGCTGCCGCAAAGATTATCAAGGACAAACAACCATTTGGTTTTCTCCCGCCATTAGACAAGGACTGGTCCAAAACATCGATGAGAAGTTTCATGGGTCCAGGCTTTGAATTTGATACAGTTGGTCAGGTATCTACTTCTAATCAGTTAGTCGATGCTGTAATCCAGGGAGAGATGGAGGTAGAGGCTAAGGACGGCAAGGTGGTACTCAGTGCTCATCATATTTTCTTACGGAAAGCAATGGAAGAGATGACTGAGGAGGAAGCGTACAACTATGCCTTTGGCGAAGAGGGAGTAGGCGGACCAGCTTATGCCCCAGCTTTCTTTACCAAGAATGATCAGGGTCGTAACGATCTTGGGATAAAGAGAGCCCGTGTTACTATAATGCCAGCAGCAAACCGAATTCCTAGAACTGTGCTGGTCAAAAAAGGGGACAAATTTGTGTGGGAACCACGTTCAAGTACGAACTGGCCAAGTTTTAAGAAGTGAAAGCGAGGATAGTTGAAGTCTTTACTCAGATACCCCGGTGGTAAAACGAGAGCCCTCAAACATATTGTACCCTACTTCCCAAAAGACCTGACTGAAATGGTCAGTCCGTTCTTTGGTGGTGGATCAATAGAACTTCATTACGCCTCGCAAGGGGTTAGGGTTTATGGGTATGATATCTTTGACCCGCTTGTAAACTTTTGGCAGCAGGTTCTGGCGACGCCAGGGAGAGCCCCAGCCATGGCACACACTTTGGAGGGCGCACTTTACCCTTGTTCTAGGGAAAACTTTAAATACTTTCAAGAGCAGGTGACAGATACATCACTAGACCCTATGCTTCGTGCTTGTGTCTTCTATGTAATCAATCGCTGCTCATTTAGCGGGGCTACTTTGAGCGGTGGAATGTCGTTAAACCACCCACGCTATACCCAGTCAAGTATTGATCGCTTGCGAGATTTTAAGTGCAGTAACCTCACTGTAGAGTGCGCCTCGTTTGAAGACAGCCTTAGGAGACACGACGATGAAACTTTTATCTACGCTGACCCACCATATCTTTTGGAAAAGTCTACTCTATACGGTGAGAGGGGTTCGACTCACAAGGACTTTGATCACCAAAGATTTGCGGAAGAAATCAAAAAGAAAAACAACTGGGTGATATCATATAATCCTCACCCTGAAATTTTAGAGCTTTACAAAGATTATGAAATCGTGTATCCTGAGTGGACATACGGTATGTCTTCTGACAAGAAGTCTAAAGAAATACTTATTTTAAATGTTAAGGAGAAACAATAAATGAGTGATCGAATTTTGTTTGGCGACGACATTCGCCAGAAACTATTGTCTGGAGCTAATAAATTAGCTGATGCGGTGTCTTCCACCCTTGGACCCAGAGGGCAAAATGTTATTTTATATAGACGTGGTGCAGAGCCCGTAATCACCAAAGATGGCGTGAGCGTAGCTCGTGTTGTTGAACTAGAAGATGACTACGAACAGGCGGGTGTCGAGGTCTTGAGGCAAGCTGCCCTTAAGACAAACAGTGTAGCCGGGGATGGGACAACTACAAGTACAGTCCTAGCTCGTGCTATTATGGAAGAAGCTAATCGGCAGATTGTAGCCGGCGCAGCCAGCATTGAACTGAAGCGTGGAATGGACATTGCCGTCGAAAAGATACTAGAAAACCTAGACGATATGGCTCAACCCGTATCCTCAGAGGAGGATATAACACATGTGGCCACAGTGTCAGCTAATGGAGACAAAAGTATCGGCACACTGATCGCAACAGCAGTGGACGCCGCCGGGAAGGACGGGGCAATTACAATTGAGGAGTCCCGATCACTTGAGACGAGCCTTGATGTTGTTGAAGGATACCAGTTCCAGGGAGGGTATGTTTCAACACAGTTTGTTACCGATCATCGCCGGGCAGCCGTAACTTATTCTGATGCGCTGGTTTTGGTGACGGATGCTACTCTTGATACAATCGATGATATGCTGCCGGTCTTGGAGGTCGTGGCTAGGGACGGCAGACCGTTTGTGGTTATTGCGGAAGAGATTGAGGGACAGTTACTTGCAGCGTTGGTGATGAATTCTATTCGGGGAAATATGAAAATTGTTGCTATCAAAGTAGGTAGCTATGGAGAAGAGAGAAGAAATACTTTATCGGATATTGCGCTAACAACCGGGGCAACCTTCGTTAGCAAAGATTCCGGATTACGTCTCAATAAAGTTACCCTTGGGCACCTTGGCACTTGTAAAACGATAGAGGCTTTCAAAAACAGGACGACACTTGCCGGCGGCGGTGGGAACCTCAAAGAAATAAAAAAGAGAACAGATGCACTAAAGGGCGAAATCGAGCAAACAGAAAGCCTTGCTGAAGCAGAGAGAATTCAAAAAAGATTAACTCAATTGGCTTCTGGTATCGCCATTGTCCGGGTTGGCGGGGCTACTGAAATTGAAGTCGAAGAGAAGAAACACCGGGTTGAGGATGCCCTTGAGGCGGTTCGGTCAGCCCAGGAGGAGGGTATTGTCCCCGGTGCCGGTGTTGCACTAGTGAGGGCAAGTGAAAATATTGATATTGAAGACCTAGAGAACAATGATCAGGTCCTCGGCGCAAATGTAATTGTCAATTGTACATTCGCCCCTATGAAACAAATATTGAAAAATGCAAATATCTCTTCTGATCTTGTGATTAATAATCTTATGCACATAGAAGAAAAGAACACAGGACTGAATGTCCGGACAGGGAAGTTTGAAAACTTGATCGAAGCCGGCGTTATTGACCCGGTAAAAGTGACCAAAACAGCACTCATTAACGCCGTGTCCGCCGCCGGCACTCTATTGACTACAAACTGCGCAGTTTTAAGAGAGACACCAAGTAAGAACCCCTCAGAATAAACTACTTAAGACAAGTGTTTTCGACCAGCGAAATTATTCTTTAGTTTCGCTGGTTTTTTTATTACAAGGGGTAGCCATAGATGAGCGATGAAATTCTAAAGATTGTCTTACAGAAGGTTGAAAATATGGAGCAGAGAATCGCTGCTGCCAAGTCGCTCAATGGTGGTTTCGACAAGCTTATGCTGGAGGTGGAGCACATCAAAGAATCCCAAGCAGACATTCTTGAAGGAGTCCGAGGAGTGAAGAAAAATCTTTACGAACCAGATTCGGGGCTATTCAGCCGGGTCAAAGAACTGGAGATGGAATCATCCCGCCGCCAAGAATACATTGCAGAGACAAAACCCATCGTTGGGCAGCACCAAGAACTTCTTCTTTGGAAAAGGGAAGCCCAAAAAGACCTAGACGAAGTAGAGGGGTTACGACTTGAAGTAGCAAAACTCCAGGATTGGAAGAGCGGGATGCAAAAGGTCATCTGGCTTGTGGCTACGGCTGCTGGTGGTATGTGGGTCAAGCACTTCATGGATTTGATGATGAAGTGATATGTTCGCCTCGCTTCTCTCGTTCATTTGTCTAGGGGGAGCGATATACTATCGTAATCGTTGGAAAGCCTGCGAGAAACAAAAAGAAAATCTTAAAAAGAATCGCTTTCTTTGGGAAGAGTGGGGCGAATAATAATATAAAATAAAACTTGACCTACCTTAGATGTATGATACTATACATATGTAAGGGAGAGAGAAATGTTTTATAAGGTCGTTATCTACAAAGACTATGATGGTTCCAAGAAACTTGGACACCTTCCCTCAACAGAGCACATCGTGAAGATGCTCAAAGAAGGTGGGTCATCCCACCTCGGAGATTCTAAATAATGAGCTACTGGTCCCAAATGTACCGCCGCCCCCAAAAGGCTGAACGCCTTGAGGTTAAGAACGGCGAGGCTCGCTTTGAGTCCTTGATGGACAAGAAGCTGTCCGAAAAGGACCGCAAGTTTGCTGAGTCTCTCAAATCACAATTTGAGGATGGCGGCAAGTTGAGCCCCAAACAGATTGAGTGCGTTGAGCGTATGGAGCAACGCTACTCCCCAGCCTCCGTGTTGAAGCGTGAGCGTTGGGCTCAGTCCTACAAGGGCGATCACCGTGAGACTGCTCTCATCGTGGCTCGCTACTATCGCAGCACTCAATACTTCCGAGACCTTGCCAGCCGCATTTTGCTGGAAGAGGACTTCGTTCCTACCGAGCGACAGTTTGAGGCGATGACCAAAAACAAGTATGCTCTCAAGGCCATCGCTACTGCGACTGAGCCCCCCGCCTTCCCGGTTGGCTCGCTTTGTAAAGTGCGTGCGAATTACAACTTGGTCAGCAACCGTGAGCTTCACGACCAGATTGCTCTGGTTATGGATAACCACCCCATCGGGCTCCACGCCTCCTCAACCCTGCTTGTAAATGGGGTGAAGGTCAAGTTGGAAGACCGCTGCCTGAAAGCAACAAAGAAGAAAAAGAAAAAATAACACTTAAAAAGTATTTATAGATAGTGTATCATATAACCACCAGCTTAATGGTGGTTTTTACTAACAAGGAGGTACAACACTATGGCTAGCGAAGATAAAGACATAACAGCATCAATAACTCTTGAGGTCGGGCTCAATCAATTACCCTCGATACTCAGGTCATTGCTGGTAGAAGAGGGGCAACGACTTGTCTCCATAGTAAATACCTATAATCAGGACATCATCATGCCCCTACAAGATAAGGCAGAGGACAATGACGGTCCAGATTATCCACTGGCTATTGAGGGTGTCGATGATTTGAGGCGAGCACTGGCAAGAATAGACTCACAGTTGGCTCAGTATCATAATTTATTGAAGGGCTACTACCAACAGAAAAACCCTTCTCTTATGCCAGAGACAGCAGAGCAGCTAGCCGGGCAATTACAAGAGGCTTCTCAGTTCAATAGTTTTGCAAATCGAATTGCGACAGAAACGGAAGAGAAGGATGAATCTAGCTCATAGAGGAGACTTGGTTTATTTGCCGGCTTCAATCACACTTATCAAGACGGGCGATACCAGTGCTCCAGATTTAGTGACCGAGTGGGCAAAGCTCGAAGAGCCGTCTATAGTCTTGGTCACTGATTCAGGATCACTAGACCCGGACACTCCATATATTGGGGTACATTATCAGGGGAGCAGTTGGAAAGCTAGGAAGGTGGATTGCCTAGAAGTTGTCGGAGAAAAAAATGATGATTAAACTTTGTGAAATTTGTTGTTCTGATATCGCTACCACATCAGGGGAGAGCGTGTATGAGACTTTCCAGAAGCAATGGCAAGTTCGAGAGGTTTGGGTCAACCCGGCACATGTCGTGTCCATTGTTGAATTCGACCCGGCTCCGGACGTTCTGGCTCAATTACCAAAGGACTTAGTGGTTACTGCTGGGTTTTCTTCGGTGGTTATGAACGATGGGCGTCTTGGCGCTGGCTTTAAACTAGTGGGCAGTCCACAGTATATCGCTGAGAAGCTGATCACCAAGGCTCTGCCCAGTGGATTCTAATTTCTCAAAGACTTGGGCGAATCTGCGTAAGTATTACGCTTGCCATGATTCTCTCGATAACCCTTTTTATGAGCCATTCACCCGCAGGAGGTACAACCCCATTCGGTCAGATGACTCAGGTAGGATTCGCCTTGTTTTTTTGAATAGGACAATTGATAAATATCCAGAGTACAGAACACTTGTTCGAAAGGGCCGCCCCGTGTGGTGTGAAAATCTCTCGTTTGAGGGAGCTAAAGATGGCCAGCGATTCTTTGGGTTTAACCTCAAGGGCGGGAAAAAGAGGTTTACAGTTTCGGACTCCTATTGTTTCTTGCTTCCTTCCCGGCTTTATGTGTTTCCGAGTTGGCCGTCAAAACTGGGCTCGTCCAAAAGCATATGCTCTCGTTTGGGCACAGTTTTTGGATACCCTCCAGCTATTAAGATGATGTACAAGAGGATAGAGAGCCCCGCAGAAACGTTTAGTGAATTCTCTCAGCGAATCAATTCTCTAACCCCCTTCAAGCCCGGCACACTTGTCTCCCCACGCTTGGGGTTGTTTCGCCCAATGCACAATGACTTTGGGGGGCAGGACAAAGAGTTTCCTTGTGGGTTGATTATTCGACGAGAACAATCAAAATATCAAGAGTTGTATGGCAGGGAACTATTTACAGTATCGTTTGGACAATATATGGTGGAAAATGTCCACCCTATCGAAATGGAGATCATCAATGACAACCGCAAGGAAATTTAAGCTTTACACAACTAGAACTTGCCCTTACTGTCACTCTGCTGTTAGGCTCATCGTGGAAAACAATATGAGTTACGAGTGTCACTCCTTGGACAACCAGCCCGATTTATTGCTGGAGGTAAAAAACAAATATAATTGGAGGACCGTTCCGATTATTTTTGAAATCATCGATGGACAAGAAAAATTCATAGGGGGGTTTACTGACCTCCAGGAATACCTCAGTAACGGAAAACAGGTGCTTCGTGGGTAATGGAGTGGGTCTTTGTATCACTTTTGGCGTATAGCTTTCCATCGTATTTCGATACGGAACAGGAGCTTAATGCGGCGGTGATTATTGATAAGTCGATAGCTCTAAAACAGGACCCTTACTTTATGGTTGCTATGGCATGGACAGAATCTCGCCTTAGGTCATCTAGAGTTTCCAAAACAGGTGACTACGGGATCTTTCAGATTAATTATCGATTTTGGGCGAAGAAGTGGGGATACACAAATTCTCAGAAGTTTTTGATAGATATGGCTTCGCCAGCCCACGCCACTGTTGCGGCAACAATAGTCCTCAAAGAAATGGGAAAATATAAAGCTTGCAAGGGACTTAATTTGCCGGCGTGCTATAACGGTGGTCCGGGCTGGCAGAAATCCAAAAACAGAGAGAAGATTATGCGTTATGCAAACAAGGTCAACAGAATGAGGGGAATCTTCAAAAGAAAGTTTCCTGGCTGGGCTTTGTAGGTGGCGAGCGGCAAATTCATAATGCCCTTGGCTGCGTATATGTCGGGGCTTGGGCTATTGGGCACAAACCTTGAGCATCTGGAATTCATTATTCGGGAAAATTGTATAAATCTCAGCACGGAGGCTATTATTGATATTTCTTATGCCATAGTTTCAATTGATCAGTATCGAGACTTTTTGGTCGGGGATATCTCTTCGGCGGTGGTTGACCAAGATAGTAACATTAAACTGACTGATAGGCAGGCAATCTTGATACAGACATACCAAGCAGCAATGAACGACGCTCTAGAAATAATAAAAAATGAGCACCACATCTGTATGGGAGAAAACTAAAATGAAGCTATCGTCACCTCTTGTGTTTTATAATATAATGATGGGTTTTTTCGTTATGTGCTTCTTATACGACGTAACCCTTGGGGAACCCTCCCCGGCAACTTACGCCTGGCCAGTTTGTTTTATTTATTATTACTTCAGAAGGCTTGACGTAAAGGGGATGATAGAGAAAGATTCAGAAGAATTTGGGGAGCAGGAGTAATGATTCGAGCTATTGGTGGAATTACGACCGGTATCCTTAGCGTGGCTTGTTTGGGTCTTATCGTTGTGTCTATGCTAAAGCAGGACAAGAAAAAGTCCAGGTAAGAAAAAAACAAACTACTTATCTTATAACCAAGACTCTATAAATTCAAGGGGATTCTACAAATGGCAAGCACGGTATCATCAGCAACACTCAAAGTTACTATCAAGGAAGAGATTGAACTAAACGGACACCAACAAGGCGGCACCAGCACACTCTCTATCAATAATATTAATGAAATTTCTAAAAGAATTGTCACAATCACAACGTCAAAGCACGATCTGGTAAGCTTTTCTGGCACAGTTGGAAAAGGAAATTATGTCTTAGCTGATATGAGATATCTTAGGTTTACAAACCTTGATGATACTAATCATTTGTTTTTGATTTTCAAGAACGAGGACAACGATGAGTTCATAGTCAAGCTAGACAAGGGACAGTCCTTTATATACAACGGCGACCTTGCTGGTGATAGCAACGATACCATGGAAGCACTGACCGCCGGCACTGCAAGCGTCAGCAATGTTGGATACCTGTTGAGCGTCTCCGCTCAGTCAGATACTGCATCGTGTGATTTAGAAGTTCTTGTTGCTTCTGTATAAACTTCTTTACAAAACATCATTTTGGGTGTATTATAAGTAAACAGTAAGAAAGATGAGAATGTGACAAAAACTCCAGAACAGAGAGAAGCAATCTATCAAATCCTAGCTGGGGATACAGGCTCAATCTTATACAGCGAACTGCTCTTACGGCTTTATTCGCTTGGACACGAGAAAATCTCCCCGCAGGAGTTTGATTTATGGAAAAGGTTTTATTTTCCGGTGGCAAAAAGTATGCCGTATTTATATAATGGAATTGTCCTAGAAGGAAGGGGACTCAGTTGGTTAGCAAGAAATCTAAGAACACTAAAACAAAGAAACGTATTATCGTGAAGGATGACTCGGCTTGGTTTAAGTTATTTTGTAAACAGAATAGACTTCGTTTTTGCTTGGGTGAAGACAATTGGCCTATCGCTAGATCCATAGGAAAGTGGTCGGATGACCAATTCTATGAGGGTTTTGGAGAGGGGATCATTGGCATCCACGTCCGCCGGGACACGAAGATGCAATACACTCACCTCAAGAAAAGGTTGGTTAATAAATTTGGGTGTGAATTACACCAAGACGGAGAGACAGAGGGTACGTTTACGATCAACGCCTGGTCTGCTATCCCGGTGGCAAAGCATCTCAAGATTGCAAAAGGCAGAGCAAAAGTTGAAAACCCTCAGTGGCTACACGGGGAGGGTTAATATAATGCAAATTCAGGATGAGAAAGTCACCCTCTCCGGCAAGCCACTGAGTGCCGGCGATATTAAGGGGAGGCTTGAGGAATATCTTCAAAACGGTGGAGACCCAGAGTTATTGACACATTTTATGGTTGTCTCTAAGGTCTGGCACGATCAGGCTAACTTTGCAAAAGCACTGCACCCAGTATTTTTCGTACTTGGATTTGCAACATATGCAATTATTTCATATTATTTCTTATAGGAGAAGAAAATGAGCACAAAGATGAACTCTTTCTATAATGAACATCTATCCTATGTTGCGAAGGAATCAATCAATTTCCCAGAAAAATACTATGATTTAACCTACGCACAAAAGAGGTTCGTTTGTGATGTTTTTGATGCAGCCAGGGATGAACACCAGCAGGTGGAAAGTATTGACGAAGTTATCGCTTCTCTTGGGGAACAGATGTCGGAGCTAGAATCACTATCACAAGAGATGGCAGGTACCGTCAGTAGCCTTGAAAGTTCTTTGAGCAAAATGAGAAAATGATCCCAGGCGACCTAGTAAGATTTCAACGGTTCGAGAATGACGAGACTTGGAACATTGGGCTTCTTATAGAGTATAAGCCCTGGATGAAAATAGCTGAGATTTTGTGGGAAGGACAGTCTTTGAGGATTCAAGCTAGATTCGTGCAGCTACACAAAGCGGGAAAGAGGGGCAAGCGGACTAAGCAAGGTATTCTCTAGGGATATTCTATTCCATATCTTGCAGAAATCCGCTTTGCGATGACCTCTTTTTCCTCGTCGTTTTTTGCTTGTGCCCAGGTCCACCCTAATGACTCTTTGTTCTCTTTGATAAATGCCTTTAGTTCTTCGATCTCACCTTTGAGGGACTCTATTCTGGACTCTCTTAGGCTATCCGGTATCTCAATGTTTAGCTCTTCTGCTACTTCTAATAGGATATTATTATTCTTTTCTTGATAAGCTTTTGACGCTCTAAGGAACTCTTTCAAGAATTCGTTTCCCGCCTTGTCCGGGTGAGACTTTTCCACAATTTTATAATATATCTTACGAATTCTTGGGTCTTTTATGCGATCTTTGGCAACTTCTTTTGGTTCTTCTTTTTTGAAAATCTTCTCAAAAATCTCTCTCATTCCTTGCGGCAGGCTTTCGAGGTATTTCGCTGTGTCTTCTTCTAATTTCTTTTGCTCCTCTTTCGCTGCCCCTCTTTTCTTACTGACCCATTCTTCCGTGAAGCCCTTCTTCGTCCACCGGTCTTTTAGCCACTGCGGAGCGTCTTCTTTGTAGGGAAGCCCATCGTCTCCCCCTTCCTTTGGTCGCTCGCTTCTCTCTATCACCTTTTTTTTATATTCTGTTATAGTATCTTGGTCATAGATTTTTTTGAGCACACCCTTGTACCACTCCAACCCACGAAGTTCGACCTCGCTTTCTTGGGTGGCAATTTCAACTTCCTCTTTCTCTATCTGAAGCCAGCGATACTCAAGGGTTAGCTTTTTAATTTGTAGGTTCTTTTTAGTCATATAATAAATAGGTGATTAAAAACTTTACGAATCACACCAAATCTGTTATATTTGTTTTCGAAAGGATGTTGTTTTTATGAAGGTGGTTCTGTTTTCGCTGCTGCTTATGTCGCCAATCAATCAATCGCAAGGACAGCACGATATCCAGTGTCCTAAGTGGATCGGCGATGGTGAAGCTGTTGCTCCCCAGGGTGTTGATGTGTCTGAAGAACAAAAAAGGAATAACACTTTGAGATGTTATTGGCAAATAGTTAAACCACTTGAGTGGCGCTGTAAGAGGGATGCCCCAAGTGCGCAGTGCGAGCAGCGAACAAACCAGTGGCTAAATAGTAATTTTCAAACAGCCACCACACTGAGGCAGGCTTGTCAGCAAATAGAAGAAGAGAGGAATGCGAGAGCAAGAACAATTATGATTAATATTCGGGAGGTTCGATGAAAGACGAGAGAGCAGATGTGATTATTTATTATGGGGTGTTCGAGCCGGGCAACCGGCTGTTGGCGAATTTTCGCACACTTGAAGCAGCAGAAGTATACGCAAAGAAGGAAAGAGATAAGCGAGTGAAGTGGATTGAGTCCAACAAGGGGGAAATGACGGCAGGGGAGTACAGGGGTGCTATTAACTTTGCAACAAACGGCATCATTGTGCGACTTATCTGCCTCTCTTTTAGCGACGAAGAGCAAGAGGGTTCACACCATTTTTTACCCTAAACCCCGGAGGGGGATGGCGCTGATTGTCGTTATGTTTATGACTGTGATTCTTGGGATGATGGTGACAATGTTGCACGCAACCGTTCGGGACGAAATGGCAATCGCCGGCAACCGCCGCCGTCATTTTGTTGCAAAGCAAGCTGCGACTTCCGGCATAAACCATTTTCAATCGATGAATTTACACCATCATGATATCAAAAGATTGATCGGAGAGGAGCCCGTAATCGAAGTGATCCCTGCGACCAAGATAGGCAAAGCGTGGTACAAAGTTCGAGCACAATTGGCGGCAGAAGAGAATACCTTTTCAGTCATTAGCGAAGGGTTTATGAAAAAGGGTGATAGTATTATTTCTTATTCAGAACTCGCAGCCACGCTTATAACAATTTATGATGATGAGTAACTCGTCGCCAAATTTTTTTTCACTATACTTAAAATAAGGAGCAAGTATGCACTTTGAGAAGAATATTGACCCACTGTTATCTAAGGCGGAACTCCGGTTCCCCCCGGTTATCATTCGGGTAAACAAGTTTAACGAGGAAGCAGCCCAGAAGTTTTCCTCGGATATGTCGGCTGCCCAGAACACCGGGCAACCCATTATCCCCGTTGTGATTGACAGCTATGGTGGGCAAGTTTACTCTTTGCTCGCTATGGTTTCTGAGATTAAGAACAGCAGCATCCCCGTTGCCACTATCGTGGAAGGGAAGGCTATGTCGTGCGGAGCGGTCTTATTCACTTTCGGCGCTGAGGGGTATCGCTTTATGGCACCTGATGCAACTGTAATGATCCACGACGTTAGCTCTGGCGGGCGAGGCAAAGTTGAAGAGCTTAAAGCCGATGTCGCCGAAGCCACCCGCCTGGATAATAAAATCTATACGATGATGGCGCAAAACTGCGGCAAGAAGGATGACTATTTCAAGAAGCTAGTCCACAAGAGGGGGCACGCTGACTGGTTCCTAGATGCCGAGGATTGCAAGAAGCATAAAATATGTAACCACATCCGAATCCCCAAGCTCGTTGCTTCAGTCACAGTAGAGTTGTCTCTTGAGTAGCCTGATGACTGATGATGATAAGCCGCTAAAAAAGCCAACCCGCAAAGATCGTGTCCGGGCTAAAAAGAAAAGCTTTAAGCTCTCTGAAAAGCAGGTGGAAATGATCCGCTCGCAAAAGGGCAAGATGAGCATCCGGAAAATCTGCGAGTGGTATAAGAAGAAGCACCATAACATCCACACAGTATCTCCGGGTCTGGTCCACGGTATCCTCACTGGGAAATACCACAAGCCCCCAGAGGAAGACGAGGAACGAGTTTCGATATATGATCTGATCAACTCTGACTTGAGCGAAGAAGAACTTGAGAACTTAGATCCCAAAAAAGTTCGCTATGATTAGCTTGGAGAGAGATGTCCACGAGTAAGCAGCAAAAGCTTAAGATAGCCTTTTACCGTGGACCACGGACATTCCGAACTTGGATGGTAAAAGTTTGGACAGGGAGCATTTATACCCACGTCGAACTTGTGTTACCATCTGGGGATTGTGTTGGAATCTCTCCCGAAGAAGCTTCACGGGTGAGGATGAAACGCTGCGATTTTGAGGAAGATCAATGGGATTTTATAGAGATCGATGTGACAAGGGAACAGCTTTTAAAGATCGTACACTTTTTCACCGCCACCCACGGACAGCGTTATGATTGGTTCGGAATGATTATTTCGCACCTGACTCCGTTTTATGTCAAGCACGACAGGAAATGGTATTGTTCGCAGTGGATTGCTTGTGCGCTAACAATCTCCGACGTATTTGCTTTTATGTATAACAAAATTAATCCCGGTAAACTATATGATATATTGAGCGTAAAGATAAACAATGGGCTCATATCCGGGAAAATCACCAAAGAAAATGAAACCAGTGAATCTCATCTCGACCCACATATGTTTAGCTAAAGACATTGGCGTACACAATAACTTGTTTGGCGGCGTAATGCTAGCTTGGCTGGACGAAGCTGGAGCAGCAATGGCTGCCCAAGTTATCAATACTCCACGAGTTGTTACGGTCAAGCTTGACGAAGTAGAATTTACTCGCCCGGTAAAGGTCGGCAACCTGATAAAAATATATGGCGAAGTAAAAGAGTTTGGGGTTACATCGGTAACTCTTAGACTGGTCGCCAAAAAGGAATCTCCTTATACCCGGACACAAAAAGTTGTGTGCTCAACAAATATAAAATTTGTTCGAATTGATGGGGACGGTGAGACTGTCCCAATTAGTGAACGGGTGAAGCGAGAATACGCAGCAGAAAAAGATAAATAATAACTTGACACTTGTGCATCGATGCTGTAATATACAATTACAAGGAGATTATTTTGCTTACTTCCATCGCCGAGGTTGTCTTGAGTGGACTATTGTTTTTAGTTTTTAGCTTTTGGTTTGCCGCTGTTATTGCATCTGCCTTCTTTGGTGTGCCGGCAAAACAAGCACTCAAAGACGACAACGAACCAGAATCATAAAAAAGCTTTACAAAGAAGCAAACTATGATATGATGTTTTTAGTTAGGACATAAAAGATGCCAGAAGAGATCAGATCTCTCATTCACACGGTCGGCGGACTATCCTTTGTTGGGTTGTCTCTTTGGCTTTTTGTGCGAGAGGTCAAAAAAGAGCGTCTCCGGCGTCTTAAAGAATTCAGAAGAAGCAAAAAGCGGCGCAAACGTAAGCGCCGGAGAGGTCTGAGATGACACCCAAAGAAGAATATATTCACCTCTATCACCGAATGGCGGAACTCTGCGAAGAGCAGGGATGGGGGGACCCATTTAGTTATGCCAGGTCTAAGGAGATCTATGCGGCTATTCGATTAGGGCACGAGGTTTCTGAAACTCTTTCGGGGGCTGACGCCTACACTGAGGACGGCCGTCCATTAGAGTATAAGTCTACTATCGGCAAGAATTGTCAGGGTAACTATACCGGCATCTCCGTGAAGGAAACCTGGGAAGAGCAGAAAGATTACCTGATCAAGGAAAAAATCTGCAAGTATCCCGAACATTATTATAATAGGTTCCACAAAGGACGACTTGAGGAAAGTTGGAAGATGTCTGGTCAACAAGTCTTTGACGTCCTTCTGCCTAAGCTCGAAAAGAACTACCACAAGGACAGGGGCGCTGATCCCCGGTTGGCAGCTACGGTTACTTGGAAGGATATTCAAAAGCACGGGGAGCCAGTTATTTAATGACTTGCACTTTCGAACACAAAGAGGGCTTAGAATTTCTCTCCGGCTTGCCTGATGAATCAGTTGATCTGGTTTTGACCGACCCCCCCTACATCACATCTCGTGATTCTGGTATGGACAAGTGGGTCGATCACGTCGCCGCCCAGGATGCTTCTGATACTCTCCTGAAAACAGTAGAAGAGTGGGAAGCCCTAAGCGCAGGGATGGACTGGGACAAGTTCTTCGGTGACAAAAAAAGAAATCTCGACACACTCAAGAACAACTACTTGAAGTATGGAAGCATCTATGGCAAAAAATACGCAGTAAGGACAAACTACGGTGACTGGGATTCCGAATTTACTATGGCGGATTTGCAGCTTTTTATAAATCATTTTTATAGAATTCTCAAGCCCGGCGGGACTTGCATTGTGTTCTTTGACTTGTGGAAGATTACCCCTCTCAGGGAACAGTTAGAGGGCGCTAAATTCAAGCAGATTCGATTTTTAGAGTGGATCAAGACCAACCCACAGCCTATCAATAGTAAGGTCAATTATCTAACAAATTGTCGTGAGATTGCTTTGCTTGGGATCAAGAAGTCTAAGCCAACTTTTAATAGTTCTTATGATAATGCGATCTATAGGTTTCCGATTCAAGGGGGCAAGGATCGTTTTCATCCTACCCAAAAGAACACTAAGCTTTTTGAAGAGCTTGTCAAAAAACACTCAAACGAAGGCGATGTGGTCTTAGATCCATTCCTAGGCTCAGGAACAACGGCAATTGCTGCAATTAATACGGACAGAAATTTCCTTGGATGTGAATTGGATAAAGAATACTTTGAAAAGGCAAAATCTCGAATTTCTAATGCGCTTCGAGAACAGGAGTTGAGTACTTGAAAAAGATCATCCACGTCAACCAACATAAAATCCGGGCTAACACCAAGAATGGTACTGACGAGCCCGTCTTGACGGTAAAAACATATAAAGAAAATAATTATGCTCACGAAGCTTTACTAAAGACAAAAGATGGTGTAGTATTAGGAAGAGTCATCTACAGCCCGCACAAGCCACTGAGTTGTGGCGCTAGAGTGTGGATTGAGATGGATACCGAAACTACGGATGTGGAATTGATTGTGAGAGAAGATGATTGAACTGAAGCATGCTGACTGTCTCGCATATCTCAACACTATTCCAGACGAGTCCGTTGATCTTGTTGTGGTCGATCCACCTTACTTTGAGATTATAAAAGATGCTTGGGATAACCAGTGGGCTTCTGAAGAAGAATACCTGAACTGGTGTGATGCCTGGACCAAGGAGTGCTTTCGCATTATGAAGCCGGAAACCTGCTTCTATGTGTGGGGTACGACCAAGACAGACACGTTCCTAAAATACAAGCTCAATACACTCAATGAGATCACAGGCGCTCAGTACCAGAATTGGATTATTTGGGCATATGATTGGGGCGGCAGAACTAAAAAGAAGTTTCCTAGAAAGCACGAGGATCTTTTAATGTACTCCAAGGGTAAAGAGTTTCCTTTTTACGCTGACGACATTCGAGTTCCGTACAAGATGGCAAAGAGTGTTCGGCAAGGTGTGCAACTAAATGCCCTAGGCAAGATCCCCACGGATGTTTGGACAAAGAACAATCACACCACC
>Ga0208299_1000754_pt1 | contig 27723 bp, 42 predicted proteins | sample 15_taG_FD_184089 | JGI IMG/M metagenome (GOLD analysis project Ga0208299, IMG submission 184089) | Marine viral communities from the Subarctic Pacific Ocean - 15_ETSP_OMZ_AT15312 metaG (SPAdes) (version 2) | ecosystem: Environmental > Aquatic > Marine > Oceanic | place: Pacific Ocean | collected...
TGGGTCATATACAGGGGTTTCATACCCCTATATTGGATGGGTCGTATGACCCAAAGTATACCTGCGCCCCGCATAAACCCTGCATCTTGCATCGGCCTTCTAAGCCGAGGGTTACAGGTTCGATTCCTGTCGGGCGTACCAACTAAATCAATAACTTACGAGCCTCGCCTGTACGGATAACCAGTGGTTGGGTCATTCACTGGGTCATATACAGTAGTTTAAGGGAGCATGAACATGGTCAGTCCCCAACCTTCACCGAAGGCTTTAAGGGCTTTTCCCTCCAGCCAAATATCATTGAGTTTTATTTCGGTTTCTGTCTCATGGTTCTTTCGTATAACAGCTTGAACTTTACCTGTCTCCAGCAACCTCCCGAATAGATAGGCAATGGCATATACAGATTCCTCCTTTCCCAAGAGTGTTGCTGTCCGGTCAAGCACTCCATCAATTTCTTCATCAGTGTAGTGGTCTATGAATGGCACATCCCATCCTTCAATAATATTGTCAGCCAGCGCTTTGTCCAAGACTGCTTCAATGTCGTCTTTGATGTTTTCAAGAATGTCGTATTTGCTCATTAATGACTCCCAGTGGTTGGGTAATACAGTGGGTAATATGCAGTAGTTTTCACGACCCGATAATGCCGTTCAAATGATCAAGCGCATTGAATTCGTCGTCGGTGGTATGCTCATAAAAATCATCGTAAGCATGGTCTATCTTGAGCATTGCCGCATCATAAAGTGACCGCTCCTTTTCGCCAAGTCTGTCCCGGCGAACACTACGCTTCATCTTCACTGCCGCCCAATGGAGCAATCGAAGCTGGCCAAAGGTAAAGCTCAGATAGATTTCCCGATCATTGATTGGGTTAGTGGCTTGGCGATGTAGGAACTGAGTTGTCATAAAGGTCCACCATTGCCCTGGTTTTGTGTTGTGAGAATCCCTGCCGGTCACCTGACCAATCAGTGATTGCCTTGTGTCGAATCTTGTGAATACCGAATCGCTCATGCTTGGGTAACTTCTTCCTGGTGTACTGCCAGAGTGAGCCAAACCCATCCTCTGTGTACGCTTGACCACGTTGGTTGTGAATGACATACGGTGACAAGGGCATGATCTTACGCGCCTGTACCAGTGCTTCTCGTAGCCTGGGGGATATCACTTTGTTGTACTCGTTGTCCGTCTTACCCTCGATGATGATGATGTGGTCGTCGTGGACATCAGACCATTTCAGTCTGAGCAGATCACCCATCCTGATGCCGGTGGTATACAGTATCTCCATTGCAGCCTTGAGGGTTGTCCCTGCTGCCTGGTACATGACTTCGTACCGGGCATTGGTCACGTATGAGGACCGATTCACCTTGCGTTTTGCAAGCTGTTCAACCTTCGTGAGAGGTAGCTTCTTGACCTTGTTCGCCGGGTTTTCGAGCAACAGACCTATCTCAACTGCATGGTTCATGATTACCCTGAGAAATGACAGTTCCTTATTGGCCGATTGCTTGGCAGTCTCAGCCCTAGCATTCCTCCAGGCAGTGATGTCTGGTGCCTGAGCCTTACTCATGTCACTGTCACCGAACGCTCGATTGAGTGATATCAGATACCTCTGGTGATCCTTCTTGGTTCTGGCTGCATACTTGTCGTACACGATGGACTCAAAAAATGCTTCTGCTATTGTCTGGAGCGAGTGAGGTCTATGTGATCTGATGATGCGCTCGTACTCATCCCATATCTGTTTGACCGTGGCATCCTTTGGCAGATCATGGAAGGTAATGCGACCACCACTGGGCGATCGATAGCTGATCTTGCCGTGATGCCGGTTGCACCGGGGTGGCAGGTCCAGGTCTTTGATGCGCTTTCTAGGCACTGATAGCGTCCAGGTCCATAGTGAATCCAGCCTGAGTATCACCTATCTGATTCGATTTGAATACATCCCGGTACAGGATAGGCACTCCGGTCTTCGGATGTATCCAGGGATTGAACCCTTGTGACCTGAGCAACCTGGCTTGCTCTGCCGGTTTCCTGGTTCCAGTTATCCGGTACAGTTCACTGGATGTTAGGAAGTCTGTCACTTCTCCCCCCCCCTGCACTTAATCATTTTCAAGCTTCCCCTGGAGCATTTCATAAATCGTGGTCCAAAATCTAAGGCGATAGCTTCGCGTCCATGCCAGGTAGGTGTTGATGTACACCCCTTTGATGACCTTGTTGCCAAAATATACCCGGTAGTATCCCTTTTCGTTTGTTAGCTTTGCGCCATAGTCGGTCAACTTTAGCTGCATAGCTTTAATTGATCTGGTGATCTCTTCATGCACCATGAATCCTGGCGTAACCTGAGTGGCTTCACGGTCAACGAGCGGTGAGATTAGTTCGCCGTACGATGATAGCCCTGCACGATCACTGCCGCCTGCGGGGACCATAGGATGCGACAGTTCCACGTTGTCTCCGTATATGTGCGCCATATGGCCGTAAGAATTGCTCATCAGAACGGTATGTCGTCATCAAAGTCATCAGTCGGGGGTGGTGCATCCTGCTTCTGACTAGGTTCCTGGCTGTCACCCTTGGACCCGACAAACTCAAACTCTTTGACCTTCACTTCAGTGGTGTACTGTGGCACACCATCACGTTCCCACTTCCTGGTTTGCTGTTGACCACAGACATACAACTGCGAACCCTTCTTGGCATACTTGCCAATGATCTCAGCCTGGTTCTTGAATGCAACGAAACGCACCCATTCCGTCTTCTCACGGTCTTCACTGCTATCCCGGTCCTTCCATCTGTTAGTGTGCGCCATACTAAAGTTCGTTACAGCATCACCTTTAGCGGTGTATCGAGTTTCAGGGTCTTGTCCTAACCTGCCTACCATTAGCGTTTTAAGCACGAGCCTTCTCCATTAGTTGATAATTTTTAATTTGAATGTTGCGTTTGGTTTCTTCCACCAGGTCGTAGAACTCTCTGATCCTGCTGCTGATCATGTTGAACTCTTTCTTGTAGCACTCAGCATGTAGCCTGTACGTGAATATCTTCCTGCCGGTAGGGTAGGTGTCACAGTAGCTGATGAAGTCCAGCCAGGATCGTTTGGTAAACTTCAGGTTGCCGATACACTGCCACTTGTATGCCGGGTCCACATTGGCACGAAACACATTGGCATAGTGGACGTTATCAATGACTGACTTGATCTCGATGACACCATCGTCATCGACTAACCCATCAGGCGAACATCCAACGAATCCAAGGTCAAAGAATCCACCGTTGGTTACCTCGCAGAATGTACTCTCTTCATATGCCATTCGCGCCAGTGGTTCCTGAATGTGACCTCGCTCCATGTGGGCGTTGGTGTAGGTTGAAGAGATAGCCTGACCTGTGATCTGCTCAACAGCTATGGTCACTGCGTACTTCTTAGCTGGCTCACCAAAGGCTTTACCGTAGTTCGCCATGATCACACCCAGCTTGGATGATGTGAGCCTACCTCCCCTCAGATCGAACCAGGGGTCAGTGTTCTGCTCCACATCATGGAAGACAAAAGGTTTCAGTCTGAATCTACTCACTGCACTCAGCCTTCAATAGTTGAACATGCTCTGCACTCATGGACCTCTTAGCCAGAACCTTGTCCAGGTTCCCATCACGCCGGAATGCAGCTTTCGCTCCATCCCACATTGGGTCACCGGGTTCCAGGGCTGGCTTGCCTACCTTGGGACGTTCAGGGGATATGCGTAGTCCATCGACTACCTCTCTACCGAACTTCACACCATGATCAACATAGATGGTGACCCGGATTTCATTCCAATCATCAATGAATGCAGACTCAGCAAAGGTCTTCATAATGCGGGAATTGTGTGCGTTCAGGATCATAGGCTTGAGTGCCTCACCAGGACGAATCTCCTTCTCTGCGAAGTAGGCTGTATTGAATACATCCTTAGACTTCTTACTCTTATCACCTTCCAGAACTACCCTGGCTATGGTGAGTACAGTAGGTTCAACGATGTCTGCACTGGACAGGTACGGTGAATTGAATGCCTTGCGGTAATGCGTTTTGCTCTCGTTACTCATGTGTTACTCCTTGATCTTCCCATCATAATATTCAATCCCGCATGTGCAGGTTTCAGTCCTTCCCCACATCTTTCGCTTGGCTTAGTTCTCATGTACACTCTCCAGGCACTGTTCTTCCAGTTCTCTGTAAACGGTTGCGCTTACCTGTTCTGTAATATCGTGTTCGCCTACGCGAATGACTTCGATATCGACTGACTCACCCACACCCTCATATTCTAGGGTCGATGCCTCATAGGGCTGGTGTTCAAATTCAACGATGATTGGTAGGTCATCGCCAAGCAATGTCTTCAAGGTCATGCTGCCCATAGAGTCTCCATCAATTCAGCCAGGGTGTATCGTTTGCCAAGGTGTAGGAATTTTCTACGCATTACCTTTACCCTTGAATGGGGGCTTTTTCATTGCAGCCATTCGTTTTGCTCGTATGGCTTTAGACTTGGTAGTCTTTGGACCACCACCCCACTGCGCTAAATCGCGAGTGGTTTTATCTTTGAATGGTGGGTGCGACTTATTCACTATGCAGCCCTGTATTTTCATAAGGCAATTGTTCGTGAACCATCACCACCAGCCCAACTGTTGTTATCACTCCGCCAAATTCAGCGATTGAATCGGAATCAGAATAACACCCATTGGAATCATTCCACTCCAACCATGCTACTAACCCCGCTCGTAACGCTGTCTCTGCGTCATAGTCACTCTGCTTTGCCATACTCAATTCCTTTCTTTGTGAGTGTAGAATTCATTCTGTGAGTTTCTTTCCAGCGCGAACAGTTCAGCCAGGTAGTTGGCATCAGCACACATTGGATCGTCATCCAAGTACTCAAGAACTGAATCGCATTGTTTTATTGTGAGGTCGAACCCTAAGAAGGACTCGAGGGAGTGAAGTATTGAGAGGTTGTCCATATGTCGTTCCCTTTTCGTGGTTTCGTTGTCTAACAATTTGGTGTTACTACTGCCAATTGGTCTTTCATTACTGGCTCCTAATGATTCCCCAATGATGCTTGAGTTTGTCAAATGACTCCCGGTCTTCTTCGTCAACACCAATCTCATCAAGTTCTTCCGTGGTGTGAGGTCTGAATGTGACCCAGGTTTCAATCAGTTTCAGTTTGACCAGGATGTCTACTGCCCACGCTGATGCGTGGGAAAGGTCAAAGGGTGAGTTGGGGGTGAACCCCATAGCTTGGATAAGACCCATAGCTTCCGTCAGGTTCTCTACTGCTCGGTCTGACTTTCGGATTCGCTTAGGTATGTTGTTTATGCTCATGTCGTTCCCTTTTCGTGGCTTCGTTGTCTAACAATTACGAACCTTACAGGAGTGTGAAGTATATAGCAACAATATATTCTATTGTTTGTGCAAATAAATGCGGTTCCTCTCGGGATACCGTATTACTTGGTTGATTGAGCGCGTTGGAACTCAGCGAATTGGGCGATTGAACCACGTTGGTTGTCGTCCAGGGCTGGGGACAGGAACGCTTCAAGGAGTCGGTCCACTTCCACCTGCTGAACCTGTTCATTGAAGTGTCTGCAGAGCAAATAGGATGGGTCAATATCGAACATGCCAGCCAGCTTCAATAGAGTCTCTGTGCTGGGGTTGGTCTTGTCCTTGAGGATTAAGCCTACCATGCTGGGGCTAATGTCAACCTTCCTGGCGAGGTCCATCGCCTTCATTTCGTGCTTGCTCATCAGGACTTTCAGGTTCGCGCTTACTGCCGACATTTTTACCTTGTTCCTAGTCATAGAATCTCCACTAACGGAGCGTGATTTTCCGCTACCCCCCCCCAAGGGGGCATCATTTCATCAATGAAATTGTCTTCGGCGTTCCTTCGCTTGGTAGTACGGTAGACCTGGCTGGGCGGTTCCGGCATCACTGAAGATCAGGGCGGCGTACGGTAGCTGCAGGGGACTACCGATGCCGAGTTATATATATTAATACAATTGCATAATAATGCAACAAGCATAAAGAAACAATAACTACAATATATTGTTGCTATATATTGTCAGGTGCGCGACAATGGTATTCCAAGATTCGAATTTCAGTATCACTTGGGGAGCAATAATGAGCCTTTATCCCACCACCGCGCAACTGCTGCGCGACAGCAACAGACCATATTCCAGAGTAGCCAAAGACCTCAAAATATCGCAGCGATGGGTCTATATGGTGGCCAACGAGGAACACAAAGACCCTGGCGTAAACAAAATTGAAGCAGTCTACACCTATTTGACCGGGCGCGATCTCAAGCTGGTTGATGCAGCATGAGTTTTGAAGCGGCGGCGTGGGCAATCCAACAACGAACAGAACGCACATTGGAGAAACTGGTGCTGGTCGTATTAGCAGACTGCTACAACAAAAATAACTCCAGGTGTGATCCGTCGATAACCCATTTGGCCGACCTCTCTTTGTGTACCAGAAGGGCAGCAATGAGTGCCATAGCTTCTCTCGAAAGACAGGGGTTCCTATCCACCAAAAAGGCTCCTGGCATACGAACCAAATACACCTTGAATATCACATCAACTGGTGAACGAAAAGGTACTGGTGAATCTCTTTCACTGGTGAACGAAACGACACCAACTGGTGAACGAAACGACACTGGAGTGGTGAACGAAACGACACCCGAACCAGTAATAAACCAGGAAGAACCAGGAAAAGAAAGAAACATACGTTTGGTCAAGCCAATAAAATCAAAAGCTGTTGACCAAGATATCCCTGATTTTATTGATCAACCTCTTTGGAATGAGTACCTGGCGATACGCCTTCAACTCAAAGCAAAGAACACTCCATTGGCGGTAACAAAGATCATCAACAAACTGACCAAATTCCACGATGGTGGGATGGACCCGAATGAGTCACTGGAAAACTCAGTGGTCAACTCTTGGAAGGGTGTATTCCCGCCGAACAGGAGCAAGGCGCATGGAAGTAACAAGAACCCGACAGCAATCGAACTCGCAACAGACAACAATTGGTGAAGAGTTGAAGGCAGCAATCAATACTTTGTTCGCATTCATCAAGACAGCGTACCCGCATTTCCTGAAGGACCAGGATGTTCAACTGTCCAAAAGGTTGTGGGCTGTACAACTGCACGGGTATGCAATTGAGCGCATAGAGAATGCGGCAAGCCTCATGCTGGACAGACATCCATCCTTTCCACCCACCATCGGTGAGTTCAAGAAACTCCTGGCAGAACTCAACGTGGCTAAACCAGAACACGAATATATTCCTCGGTTACCTCCACCGGAAGCGAATGACAGCAAGGCGCGAGAGCAACTGGATAAGATCATGGCGATGCTGCGGTGAAGGTCTTGGATTTGTTCAGCGGCATTGGAGGATTCAGCCTGGGTCTTGAACGCGCCGGGATGGAGACAGTTGCATTTTGTGAGTACGACAAGAAAGCACAGTTAGTCCTGAAGAAGCACTGGAGCGACATACCGATCTACGATGATGTCAGAACATTAATGGAGGCTGCATGAAACGAGTAGCCAGGACAGTAGCGCAGGTAGAACACATATGTTTGGAGATACGTGAGCGGTATCAGTCTGATCAACAACCCTTAACTGTCGAATATAAGAAATGGGTTCCACCCAGGACCGACAGTCAACGTAAGAAATTCCACGCCATGATTGGTGACCTCCGTGAATTCACTGGTGACCCGAACATGAAGGAGTGGATCAAGGGCATGAGCTTCTATCCACAAATCTATATCGAACATGCTGGCGAAGGGAAGACGGTCCCGAGGTCTGAATCACAACTGAGCAAGGATGAGGAATCGGAAGTTATTGAACACCTTTATTTAATTGGTACGCAGTTACCTGGATTCGATTGGAGTGAGCCATAGCTATGAGGAAATGTCGCAAGTGCCGCAAGAAAAAACCGGAAGACAAATTTTATAAGTATTCTGGTACGAAACAAAGCTGGTGCGAGGTCTGTATGCGGAGGGCATCAGGTGATCCTGAATCCTTTGCGATGGATGAGGTGAAACGTGCGAATGAGCTGATGGCAGGATGGAATGCTAGAGTCGCGTAGACGAAAGCGATGTCAGGTGTGCAATGAACTGTTCAAGCCGTTCAACACCCTCCAGGTCGTCTGTGGATTTCCAAAGCAATGCTCGGAGAAGTTCGCAAAGATGCCTGACCAGGTGAAAGCACAACGAGTGAAGATGGAGCAGGATACCGCCAAAGAGAACCGGGCAATCCGTAAGAAGTTCCGGCAGAATGATCGCTCCTGGCATTTGCAGAAGACACAGGCTGAGTTCAACAAGTGGATCAGGTTGCGCGATAGGCGCATGGGATGTGTCTCATGTGGGAAGAAGAATGTTCCACAATTCCATGCAGGTCATTATTTGAGTGTGGGCAGTCACCCGGAACTTCGTTTCTCAAAGCTCAACTGTCACGGTCAATGCTCAACTTGCAATTCTTTCAAATCAGGGTCCATCGTGACTTACAGAATCGAACTCATTGAGCGCATCGGCATTGAGCTGGTCGAATGGCTAGAAGGACCGCACAAAATAACGCGCTACACGATAGACGATCTCAAGGTCATGCGTAAACAGTATCGTGACATGAACAAGAAGATGGAAATCGAAATATGCTGATCTCGATTTTGGAATGGTCGCTGAAGATGAAAGAGGCCGGTGTGGCAAAATCGGCGCAGTCGAAGCTGCTGGGGTCGGGCGATCCGAATGACATCCATCGGCTGCTCCGACAACCTGATCGGTTGCTGGTTGACCAGGACACCTGCGAACTTTGGAGAAAGGTCACCCGATACTCGCACAGGTCTGAAGATGATGCAGAAAACGCTGAATGAGGCAGAAAAAAAGCTTGCGATATTTTTGGCCAGGGCGAGATATCAAAACGCAAGAAGACGGGCCAAACCAGATATGAAGAAGGGTGGGCAGACAAATTGGGAAACAGACTTAGAGGGGGTCGGGGCTGAAATCGCTGTCTGCAGCTTGCTCAACATTTACCCGGATCTCGAAACGGATCTGGCCGAATTGCCCACGTACGATTGCGTCACAAAAACCGGGTTGACGATTGATGTGAAAGCGACGAAATATAGAAACGGCAGATTGATCGCCGCCCTGTGGAAAAAAAACGTTTGCGATGCGTATGTCCTGGTGATTGGTGAGTTCCCAAACTACACCATTGTTGGTTTTCTGGAGGGCAAGGAGTTGTTGGACCAAATGCGAGTTGATGACCTGGGTCATGGTCCTGTGTTCGTTGCAGACCAAGACGAATTAAAAAACATTAATACGTTAGCGGGAGCGCTATGAAAAAATTTATTGAGAAGTGGTACAGTAAATCGAGATATGATCAAACTGAGATTCTTGTGGCACTGGGGGTTTTGGTGCTGGGCATTGTTGCGCTATGCTTGCTGGTCTGAAATCTGACGAAAGCTACGGCCCAGATCCTTGGCACACTTACGACCTGGGGACAGGCAGCAGTGATGTCTTGCTGGTCCTGGTTCATGGTGGTGGATGGACGCGGGGTGACAAAAGGGCAGGGAATTTTGACAGCGGAGAGTGTCTAAAGTACATACCAGAGCGGTATGGAATGAGTGTTGCATCAATAAATTATACGCTGGCCACACCAGCGACACCAACAGCGCCAATCGCTGTAGACAATCCTGCAAGCGGCAGACCTTTTGCTAATGTGCTTCATTCATGCCAGTTGCTTCGTAGAAAAACGAACGCAAGAAGAGTAATTCTTCTGGGGTCATCGGCTGGAGCAAACATAGCAGCGTTGGCGTACCAATTCTGGCCCACAGAATTTGAGGGCTTTGTAGGGTTCTACGGAGCCTATGATTTGCTGGCCAATGATTTTAGTTCAATTGTGAAAGAAAGAATTGACATTTACACGGGCAAGCATTTTGACAAACTGCAAGGCGGCTCCCCCATGTACAGATCATTCCCAGAATCCTTTTTGTTGTTCCATGGGGCAGAAGATGAACACGTACAGCTGTCACAGTCATCCAAGATGCATCAAAAACATGGCGGAGAGCTGCATGTAGTAAACGGTCACGGACACAGCTTCAAGGTGTTTGGAGCCAAAGACAATCCGGCTCCTTGGATGGAACGTATTGTGAGGTATTGCTATGAAGGCTAAGTTGACAGGCAAACAACAAGCATTCGTTGCTGAATACCTGGTTGATCTGAATGCAACACAGGCTGCAATCAGGGCTGGGTACTCCAAGAAGACAGCTAAACAGATGGGGACAGAGAACCTAGCTAAACCTGTCATCAAGGAGTTGATAGATAAGGAGAAGGCGGCAAGGATAGAACGAGTGCAATACTCTGCTGATGATGTCCTGACTGACTTGGTGCGTATCGCAAGGTTCGATATCCGTGAACTGTACAACGACAATGGTGATCTCAAACCAGTGAGCGAGTGGAGTGATGATGCGGCAATGGTCATATCGTCAGTGGATGTGAACATCATCAAGACAATAAGTTCAGGCGATGATGAGCAGATACGGGTTGCGATAAAGAAACTGAAGATAGAGCAACGGACCAAAGCAATTGAGTTAGCAGGTAGGCATGTGAAGGTCATGGCATTCGATAACACAGTGACCCTGGACATACCGCCGCATGTGAGCAGGAACTTCACCGGGCGCAAGGCGGCAGGGTTAGATTGAAAGGACACCAAGTAAATTACGACTATGACCTGATCTGTCAGGGTCGAGTGCTGGAACAGTTCTACTTGGACCAATCCCCCCATCCCATGATCATGGGTCCATTGGGAAGCGCGAAGACAACGACATCCTGCCAGAAGGCATTCGACTTCATGTGCGCTCAATCACCCAACGGTGAAGGCATACGTCCATCCAGGTGGGTAGCTGTACGGAATACTGCAGGTGACCTGGCTGGAACAACCATCAAGGATTGGCTCGAAATGTATGGTGACCTGGGGACATACGTCAAGGGTGGAAGGGAGCCACCATCACATAGCCTGTTCTTTGAACTGGATGACATGACCAAGGTCAAGGCTCAAATGATCTTTCTACCATTGGACCGGGAAGATGCGGTCAGGAAATTGCGTGGCTACCAAGTGACCGGGTTCTGGCTGAACGAGGTCAAGGAACTCAACAAGGCTATCATTGACATTGCAGACTCCAGGCATGGCAGGTATCCAACATTGATCCAGGGTGGTGTGGATTGTGATTGGCACGGCATGATCGGTGACTATAACGCACCTGATGAAGACGAGTGGATTTACCGGCTTGCCGAAGAGACTTGCCCTGATAACTGGTCCTGGCATAAACAGCCCGGTGCTGCGATATGGGATGAATCCAGCAAGCAGTGGATCATCAATACCAAGGCTGAGAACTACAACAACCTGCCTGATGACTATTACGAGAATCTCATCAAGGGTAAGGAGAACGATTGGATCAAGGTCAACCTTGGAAACGAGTACGGGTTCTCGATTGATGGTAAACCTGTTCAACCCCTGTACCAGGATAGTATCCACTGCCAGCCATGCGAACCAACACCGGGGTATGACATTCAGTTCGGAGTAGATTTTGGTCTGACACCTGCTGCTGCATTGGGACAGAAGATCGACGGTCAATGGAGAATCTTCGATGAGGTGGTGACAGAGGACATGGCTGCAGATGAGTTTGCACCCATGATGTCTGACATCATTCGCATCAAGTACCGGGACTTCAAGTTCAGCCAGGGGTACGGTGACCCGGCTGGCGGTCAAGGCAATCAATCAACGAAGCGCACACCGTTTATGATTCTCAATGCTGCCGGTGTACCGTGTGTACCAGCATCAACGAACAATGACGTACCCATCAGACGCAAGTCACTGTCGAAGCATTTCATCCGCAACACGATGGCACATGAACCAGGCATCATCATCTCTCCCCGGTGTAAGACGCTCAGGAAGGGATTGGCAGGTAAGTTCTGCTACCGCCGGGTCCGGGTGGCAGGTGATGAACGGTTCCATGACCAGCCTGACAAGAACAAGTGGAGCCACGTTTGTGAGGCACTGGAATACTTGATGGTGGGTGCGGGTGAGGGCAGAGAATTACTATCAACGCCTGGTCAACGAGCCAGGAAACCTAGAGTGAAGCGTTCTTTGGCCAGATAGTCTGGACATTCGTACACTGTTCATCTCGGTATAAGAGAGTAAAATTACTTTACTCGTATTGGCCGGGAGACTGCTGGCTTGAAACCGGACGAAGTTTGCAAACGATTAGCGACGCTCCAGACTGAGCGCAACAACCTCGACTCGCTCTACCAATTGATCGAGCGATATGTGCGACCCTTCACTGGTGAGTTCTTCTCGACAAGCCAGGGGGAACTGTCTGTCGATTGGAGAAGCCGACAACTATTCGATTCAACGGCTATCGTCGCTGCGAATCAACTCGCATCGTCAATTCACGGTTCACTGACTCCACCACTGATCAAGTGGTTGAATCTGGTTTTTCAGGACGAAGAACTCAACCAGAACCAGGAGGCCGCCGAATGGCTGCAAGAGTGCGCCGATATCTGCTATCAAGCACTGCAAGAGAGCGACTTCCATTTGGAAATGAACAAGGTGTACCTGGACCTGGTGAGTTGGGGCATAGCGTTCCCGATTGAGGAAGAGACTGAGGAAGGCTCAGGTGATTTGAACTTCACCTGCTCACCCATGAAGTCTACATGGTTTGAAGACGGCGAAGACGGACAGCCCAGAGCATTGTACCGTGAACTCAAGTGGTCACCATCCCAGTGCGTGGACAAGTTTGGTGCAGACTGTCCACCCGCGATAGTTGAGAAGCTCGACAACGGTAAGCTGACCGACAAGGAAACAATCGTATTTGTGATCTGGAAGCGCGACATCACCCCCATTGACGCTTCAAAGCCTATCGCCGCCAGCCAAAGGCTGTGGGGTTACCAATATGTTTATGTGAAGGGTAAGGAACGGATTGGAGAAGAGGGCGGATATTACGAGCGGCCAGTATTTGCGCCGAAGTGGATGGAGCATTCAGACAGCAAGTTCGGTCTGTCTCCATCGATGAGGGCGATGCCTGACATCCTGTCACTAAATCAACTGGTTGAAGTGGTTCTGACCGCTGCTGAGAAGGCCATTGATCCCCCTTTGCTGGCAGAAGAGGCAGGAATCTTTAGCGATATAGATCTGAAGGCCGGTGGTTTGACGATGGTCCGGTCCCTGGATGACAGTCTGCGACCACTGAATATTGGTGGATCGTTTGATGTGTCTCAGCTCATCAAGAGTGACCTGGTAAATGCTGTTCGCAGTGCGTTTCATGCTGATGACCTGCAGCTCAAAGAGTCTCCGGCCATGACTGCAACTGAAACAATGGCTCGAATGGAACTCATGCAGCGGGTTCTTGGTGCCACGTTTGGATATCTGAAATCCTATATGCTGGACCCTATCATTGAGAGAACTTTTGCAATCCAATTTCGAGCCGGGAAATTGCCCGAACCCCCCGAAATCGTCACGCAATCTAGTGCTGAAATGGACGTTGAATACCTGGGAACCTTGGCTCGAGCGCAGAAGCGTGATGAGGTCGATGCCATTCAAGGATTCTTGCAGGATGTCTCGGCCATCGCTCAAGTCTTTCCTGCCGCGCTCGATGTCCCGGATGTGGACAAGTTCATTCGTCGTGCCGCTGATGCCAGGAATATCCCGAAAGAACTCATGCGTGGTGATGAGGAGGTCATGGATCGCCGTCAAGAAAAAGAGATGATGATGAAGCGGCGTGAACAGCTCGAACAGGAACAGATTGCAGCCGACACCGGCGCAACCGCACTACAGGCTTTGGACGGTGGCAGACAGCAGTAGACGCAATGACGTTGCTGATGTGTCGCGGAAGAGAAACATCCGGCGGCGTAACGCTATCCGTTCAGCATTTAAAGACAATCCCGAAGCGCTCCAGGCAATGACAGATTTGTTTGGTCATAGCGCCGCGGAAATGAGTAAGGCCGATGACAACCTCGTAAGGGTGTGGCTAGGACACCAGGAAGTCGTTGAAACACTAAGCAGAATTGACGCTATGGAGCATGAAGATGTCTGAACAAGAAGCAGAGGCACTTGACACTACGGGTGGTGAAGAACAACAGGAACAGGTGCAGCCTGTTGAGGATTGGAAGAAGTTGGTTCCTGAGTATGGTCAGGAGTTTGAAGAGGTTAAGAACTCGAAAACCTTTGAAGATTTTTTTAAGGATTATGACACCTTACGCACGTATCGCGGCCAAGCGATTCGATTGCCTGGGCCTGACGCAAGCGACGAGGACAGGGCAGAGGCACGACGAAAGTTGCTTGAGCGTGACCCTGAAGGGTTGGTCATGCGCCCCAGAAATGACGAGGAGCGCATAGCATTTCAGAAATCATTGGGTATGCCTGATGAAGCTGCGGCTTACAATGTCGAAGTGGATGGGTTTAGTCCCGATCCCGACCGGATGTCGTCAATTCGTGAACATGCACATGCTGCCGGGTTGACTACGGACCAGTTCGATATGTTTGTGACTGCAATGGCGCAGGATGAGGTTGCCGCAGCCAAAGGTCAGAGTGGGAGACAACTACAATCCTTGACCGAACTGCGTGAGGAATGGGGTGCTGCCTATGAGCAGAAAATTGACGGAGCGCGGGACTTCTTGACCAAAATGCAAGCACCTGCTGCATTCCTGAATGCTGAACGAGATGGCATGTTTGATGCTGGCGATTATCGGTGGATTGATGATTTAGCCACGCGCATTGGAGGCGAGGGGCAGCCAACAGCTAGCAATGGGCATGATCCGTCAAAGCTCACACCTGCTGAAGCACAACAGAAAATAGACGAGATACGGGGCAACAAGGACCATGCGTTCAATAGTCAAACGGCTGACCCCATCGCCAAACAAAGGGCGATAGAGGAGATGCTCTCATTGCATAGGATGCTGCCTGGTGGATCACAACAAGCTGGTGGAGTGAGGGCGTTTGGCGAACCAGTGAACTAATGGGTGGAGGATATGGGCAACATAAAAAACATCTTTGACGTTATTGGCTACATCGCTGCAGGAGCGTGGGTCGTCATGTTCCTTTATGTGAGCAACAGCATGGCAGAACATGAAGCCGCGCCTCACGCAGGTGCAGCAACCAAATTGGAAATTGGCGAGGTCAGGATTGATGTGACCTCAAACGCTCAAGCGATAGCTGCTAACGAGAAGTTCAACACAATGGTTAGGGAAACAAACTCCAGGGAACACACTCGCCTGGAAAAGAAGCTGGATTCAAATGCGGTGGTCCTAGCAAACATCTGGACGGCGATGAAGGAATGATCTTCAAGCTGGGAAACAGATCATTGGAGATCTTGCAAAAAGCGCACCCTGAACTTCAGGAAGTTGTTAAAAATGCAATCGTGATGACTGATGTTGACTTTAGTGTGGTTGAGACTCTGCGCTCCAGGGAGCAACAGGCAGAAAACATCCGCAACAACGTGTCATGGTCGATGGACAGTGATCATCTTGCAAACGCAGATGGCGTTTCAAGGGCAGTAGACATTTACCCGTGGAGGAACGGGGCTACCTCACATGACCCGGAACACTACAAGCGGATCGCAAAGGCGATGTTCGCTGCAGCACAACTGCATGGAATCGGGATCGAGTGGGGTGGGTTCTGGAAAGCAGAGCATGAGGACTGTCCTCACTGGAATTTATTGTAATGGGAATTTTTGGAAAGATACTTGGATCGGACGCAATCATCACCAGAGGGTTGGACCTGATTGATGACTGTTTTGAGACTGATGCTGAGAAACGAGAATCTAAAACCTCAACCAAGATTGATCTGCTAAACGCATACGCTCCCTTTAAGGTGGCGCAGAGATATTTGGCGTTGAGTTTTGGAGCGATGTATCTGCTGAGTTTTCTCCTGGTACTGGCGATGACGCTGGTGGGGATTGGAGAAACCAGCGCAGTATTTGAGGTGCTGGAGCAATTCAAAATAAGCTGGATCATGTTGACAATCGTTGGATTTTATTTTGGAGGTGGGCTAGTCGAGTCCGTTACACCGAAAATGCGTAGGTAGAGTACCTACAAAACCTACAGAACTCAGCACAGAACTCAAGTTGGTAAGGGTTGGTAACCCTTTTTCGTTAGGTCTCTATAAATGAGTTTTATAAGGATGGAACAAACAAGTGTTACCAAGTGTTACCAAAACCTTACCAACAATGGCTGAACCCACATGGCTAAAGGGATTGGTTCGATTTATCACGGTGATAGAGGAAGCAAGGTGCAGTCTGGACATTCGTACACTGTTCATCATGCTCCAAATCCGTAAAATTACATACTAGCAAGTCGCATAACTTGTTACTCCAAGGTTGGGGGTGGGCGTTAAACCCCGCCTCCTTTTTGGAAGCAGATGGCAGCAATGTCTGTGGCAAGCGTGTGAGATGCTAAGTCCAAGCGAGTCCCGCAAGGGTCGGCTCCAAGAGGCGAATAAATTTATTCATCTTTAGGAGTCTTTAATGGCTATTTCAATTGATGACGCATACGTTGTGACCTTCGAGGGCAACGTGCGTCAATTGGCACAACAATCGCAGTCCAAGCTGCGCTCTTATGTACGCGAAGTGCATAAGGAATCGGAATCTCACCGCTGGGACAGATTGGCATCAGTTTCAGCATCTGCTAAATCTTCAGCCCGAACCACCTCACCTACCAGTGATGCAGTGTGGTCAGGTCGCAAGACACTGACCGCCACGTACCACGTTGGTGAAACAGTCGAGCCGGAAGATGTAGCTCAGATGTTAGCCAACCCGCAGTCTGAACTGACTGTGGCAATGGCAGGAGCAATGAACCGCCAGGTTGATGACATCATCATCGCTGATGCGACAGGGGCAGCTCTCGATCACGACGGGAGTTCAGTGGCGTACACCAGTGGGCAGACTATTGGTGATGGTTCTGGCGAGATTGACGTTGACTTCATTCTCGAAGTTGACGAGTTGTTCTATGACAACGATGTTGATCCTGACCTGAAAAGGTGCTGGGTGTGTGGTCCGAAACAAAGGCGTAAGCTGCTGCAACTGCTGGAAGTTACCTCTGGTGATTTCCAGAGCAGGAAGGCGCTGTCTGACGGATTCATGCCAGGGTTCCTTGGCTACGATTGGATCGTATCAACCAGGTTGAATGTTCCAAGCTCAGACGAGTTGGATAACCTGGTGTTCACTGATCAGGCAGTGGGTTTGCATGTTGCCAAAGATATTTGGGCGCGTGTGGCTGAGAGGCCGGACCAATCCTTCAACTGGCAACTGTACTGCGCCATGTCGATGGACGCTGTTCGTGTTGAAGATGAACACATGGTTAAGGCACATGTAGCTGACACAATCACGTAACCATAGTGCGTGAGCATGGATGATGAGGGGTGTCCTTACCACCCCTCTGATTCCTGCCACGTAGGATTCAGGATGAGCGAACGCAGACGAGCGCATAAGAAGACTCGACCAGAGAAGTACATCATGGATGCCATGAAGCGCAATCGTGGTCGAAACGTAACAGGGAAGGTCTATTCACTGCCTAAGAGGAAACCCTAATATGGCATTAAACAATCGAAAGTGCAGTTTACGGCAGGAGTGTAGGCCAATATCACGAACTAATTTGCAGGTGCTGGGTCGGGGCATTGTTGACTTTGGTACTGCTGACGGTACGAAGACCGTCGAACCAGGACAGTCGGTCTTGCTTGCTGGCGGATACTCCAACGGCGGTACTGCCGGGAGTGTGTATAAGCGTAAGATTGCTGCTGCATCCATAGCGTTGGGGTCGGAGGATTACTCAGTAACAGCGTCATGGGAACTTGAAGGTACGAATGCTGCGTTCATCGCACTGACTACTGAAAACCGTGACATCCATGATGCCGTACCTGATCCAGGTGCGAACATCGTAGTGGATGACAAAATCGTAAGGACAGTCAATAGGACTGACGGTATCGCCATATGAAAGCAAATATTTATAAAACAATTACTGCCAAAGATGCTTCGAACATTATGTCTCGGCACAAAGATGGGCAGGACACAGACACTATTGCTGGTGAGCTAGGCTTGAACGCTGACGCTACTGCAAACTTTCTGGAGAAGGTTGCTTCAAAGGTCGAAAAGAAATCGGCTCCGAAGAAGAAAGTAGCCACCAGGAAGAAGGCTCCGAAGGAACCCACGCCTGAGTGAGGATGATTTATGGGTACGAGTTTACCTGATGACCGTCATGACGCTTTACTCACTCTCACATCGCAGTCTGGCGCATCACCTGACCTAGTAAATGCATCTGTCGCAACGCTGGCGGGTACTTCTGGACCCACCAAAGACCTGTGGAACATCTATTGGGATGATGAGGGTGTAGCTGCCGGGGCATTTCCTGAACGCGCCAAAGCCTGGTTGCTGTCGATAGGAATTACCTCCAATCACATCACTCAGATGTGGAGGGACTATTGGGCGGCAGGTGGCGGTGGTGGGGAAACGGATTTTCTTCTACTATTAATTCAGGGGACAACAGCCACTGGTGAAGGTGACACTGACCCCACCGTAACCCGCGCTACTACGAAGGTCATCCAAGACCACGAAGGCAAGCTCATTACGATTGACAGTGGTGAGATAGCGCAGAATGGTGCTAGGCGTGTTAAGAACATGATGACCGCCTCTGAGGATATGACCAATGGCGCGTATACCGATGGTTCGGGGGCAACCAGTTCAGCCACCTCCACAGTATTTGATGGCACATCCAATGCTGACGTAACTCAAAGCATAACAATCACCGATGATGGATCAGGCGCGGAAGGCAGGTACTTCAATTTCAGCGTCAAAATCAGTCTTGATTCGGGGACTATATCTGCTGACAACGAGGTGACGATCAGGGTTGCGGGTACAGCGGTAACTGCTGGCGCGTTGGAGCTAGGCACACAGTTGGGCGCTACAGCCAAACGGTTTGAATTGATTGTGGCCACTGATGCTGCTGGTACTACTGTAATACCGGAGGTTGAGTGTGATTCTGCTGTCACATTAGGGATTACCGAATGGCAAGTAGAAGAGGTCACCGGGCAGTTCTCACACACCTGCGGTGATTATGCGTCTGTCGGTGTGGCCTCAGACCCTTGGCATGGTGCTGGTGTTGATGGTGTTAAGTATTTCTCTACCCACAATGGCAACACAGTAGCCTCAACAGGCATAGTGACTGAAGCCACAGGCGCGGATATAAACTCCAGCAATAGTCAGTTTGCTTATAATGATGGGGTTCAGACCGCAGGTGGTCACTTCTCTACGCCAGATAGCGCAGCAGTTAGTGTTGAGAGTGACATAACAATCATAGCCTATTTGGTGTTGGATGATTGGGGTTTGTCAAACAGAGGTATTGCGGGTTGTTATGGCCCTGATCCATCCTATGCGTACCAGCTTGATGTTACTACCAGCCAAATTATTAACCTTAACCTGTCACCGGATGGTACGGGCGGGGCTGTTGTCACAGGCTCATCTACTACAGGAGTACCTTTCACAGATGGTACTGGTGGGTGGGTACGCACTACTTGGGATGACTCAGCTAATGAGGTGAACTTTTACTATAGTTATGACCCCCCTACTACGTCACCAACAGCGGTGGCGTGGACACAACTAGGTACGGCTGACGTTACTTTAACTTCTGCGGGTATCGCTGATATGAGTGTACCGCTAACGATCATGTCTAGGGGTAACGGTAACAATTCCCTTGAAGGGTACTGTCACAGAGCTGTAGTCATAGCCTCCACAGACCCAACAGCCACCCCCGCAGTGGATTTCAACCCCAACGATTATATTGGTGCAGCGGCAGGGACATGGACTAGCTCCGGCACAAACGCAGAGGTCTGGACTGCTAATGGCGAGGCTAGTGTTGCAAGTGCCAAGACATCTACTACTCCTGCGAATTATCCTGCTATGCATTGGACAGCTAACGGGCCGAATGGTCTGGAGTCTGAGCAAGCTGCGACTAATATAATGACCTATTCTAACACTCTTTCTAATAGCATTTGGGCTTACAACGACGGCAGTAGGGTATATAACGCCGGAGTTGGCAGTGATGGTAAGAAAACCATGACGAGATTTGATTGCAGCACTACTGCATCACAACATAAAGGGGTTGGGTATCAAAATTTAACTATCGAAGCTGATGAAGACTACTGTTTCTCAGCCGAAGTGAAGTCAGATGGAGTGAGATATATATCATTAGTTTGGCCGGAATATGGTGCCAGTAATGATAACGCTACTGTACTGTATGATCTGTATACAGGTCTTAGGGTAGATACTCGGACGGAGGGCGAGGGTACTATTGTTAATTCAGGAATGATACCTCTACCAAATGGGGTGTATCGTGTTTATGCCACTTTCAATATAGGCTCGGTTACAGGTATCTATGCTTGGATACTTTCGTCAGATACAGCATCTCCGTCATACGACACAGATGGAAGACCCCAATATACTGGCACAGCGGGAGAGGACTTTTTTGTGGGCAGGGTTCAAGTAGAGAAAGGGACATATCCCACCACCTACATCGAAACCACTTCTGCCACAGCAACCCGCAACAAAGACCAACTATCCTATGCTGGAGCCTCTAACGCTGCTTACCCATTGACAGGCAGGGTGAGATATACCCCGAATCAGATCGACACGATAGGTGTACTGCTGGACATCAACGGTGGCGATCCTGCTGGATTCTATGACTCCAGCGACTCAAAGCATGACATAACTGCAACTGGAGCTGTACAGGCTACCGCCCAGAGTAAGATCGACTCAAGTAGTATCGACATGGATAGCTCTGGAGGAGAGTACATACGAGTAGAAGACCCAATGGAGGATTTTGCTTTTGGTAGTAGTGACTTCACTATCGAAATGTATATACGCCCTGGGACGATAAATACGTGGAACTATATCTACGACAATAGGTTTTCGGGTAGCGACACTAACCGGGTTGCTGCAATTATAAACTCATCAGGTAATGTGGTGATTTACCATAATAACAATAGTCGCATAGTATCGTCCTCCGCATTGAGTACAGGCACTTGGTACCACATAGCGGTAGTACGTTCTAGTGGCACACTAACTGTGTATATAGATGGAACTGCTGATGGGACTTGGACTGACGGGACGACGTATGTATCGGGTGGTGATCTCTGGTTCGGGGATTATCCACAGAGCAACGTGTATGGATTGAATGGCTATATGGATGAGATTCGTGTGTCTGACTCAGCGAGGTACACAGGTAGCTTCACACCATCCACTACAGCATTTACCAGTGATGCCAACACTTTGCTGCTTATCCATAGTGACCTGACATCCTCTGAGGAGGACAGGACAGAACTCAGTGTGACTGCTGCTGGCAAGCCAAGGCTGCTGGTCAGGTCTGGCGGTTCCGATGTGGCAGACATAACTGCTGACGATGCGCTTGTGTTGGGTGTCTCAACCCTGATCAACTTTGTGGTAGATACAGACGATGCAAGGCTGTACGTCGATGAGGTGGCAACCGGCACAGACGATACTAGTTTGGCTGTACCTGCAACACCCGCTGCGATCAATGTAGGGCAGGACTATGTGGGGGCCAACCAGCCCAACGGCTTTATCACTGATGTAGGTCTAGCCAATGAGAATCAATCCACGGCTGAAATCATCACATGGAACGCAGAATAATGAGGTTACTATGCAATTAAAAGTACGAACAGCGTATCAGCGCAGCGTGGGGGCCAGGAGTGGCGTAATTACCTCTATTGATTTTTCTATCCTGGGTAATGCTACTGAGATTCATGCGAACATCACATTGGATGTTACGGACCTGTCGAACTTCAAGGCGTTGCCTGAGATTGCTGATTTGGAATTGTGGCTAGAGAAAGCACTCAAGGACCGGATCAATATCATTGATGGTGAAGAAGTCAGCTCATATGACCTGTTGATCAGGGAGTCTGAACAACCATCGACTGAGGTTGAAAAGGAGACAGTCTACTACGAGGCCGCCGCCACATGAGTACGGATGTTCAGGTATGCAACATGGCACTGTCCAGAATTGGTCAAGGGGCGATTTCTAGCCTCTCTGATATCGACAATATTTCTATCACTTGCAATGTTCACTACCAGCAAGCGGTTGATTGGGTGTTGCGTGAGAGGGAATGGAAGGATGCGAAGAAACGTACCTCATTGTCTACACCTGACGGTGTCCCTGCGTTTGGTTGGACACAATATTACAATGTGCCTACAGATAGTTTGAGAGTGCTGGATGTTCGCGCCAGCAGTCTGGAAGACTACGCTGAGAATGACACCATGTGGTCAAGCGAAGGTGACAAGATCATGTGTGAGGTTGATGACGGAATTAAGGTCAAGTACCTCTACCGCATGACGGTTACAGACATTCCCTCGCACGTTATCCAGGTCATTAGTGTCAAGCTGGCACACCTAATCTGTCTACCGATTACCAGTTCAACGAAACTGCGTGACGACTTGTATCTGGAATACAAGGACCAGTTGAAGGAGGCCGCTGCACTCGATGGAATGCAAGGCCGGTCTGCGGTGTTGAGATCATCGAACCTGGTGAAGGTGCGAAACCAGAACCAGGCGCTGGCAACGAAATATGTTTAGTTTGGGTGAATCATGGCTAATGTAGAGATCAATGACCTAGCTCTTAAAGCAACGCCTGTGTCAACGGACGAGCTTGAGTTGCAGGAGACAGGGGGTGGTGCGTCGAAGAAAGCCACGTTAGGCACGTTGCCCGACAATGTTCACGCCAGATGCAAATCAGTTGGTGGTGTCCTACAGTCAGGCGATGTCGGCGTTGCTAGTGTGTCGAATGCAACGACCGGGCAATATGATTACACGCTGGACACTGCTATAACAGCTACTGCTACTGCACAAGTTTTTGCTTGCGGCGAAGGTGTGGGTGGAGAGATTACGGCCTATATGACCAGCACATCTGTGTGTCGGGTTGAATGCACGATAGCAGGTGTTGCCACAGACATGTCTAACAGTCTGTTGATCTACGACGAGGCTTAGTCGTGGTTGATAAAAAGATTGGGGATTTGACGCTAAAGGCAACGCCTGTATCAACGGACGAGCTTGAGCTGCAGGAGACAGGGGACGGTGATCGCAAGAAAGCCACTCTGGCTGGCGTTAGTGCGGCGGTATCCACCGTTCACGCCAGAGGCAGTTGTGATTCTTCTGGAACATTACAGTCAGGCGATGTCGGTGTAGCCAGCGTTTCTGAATGGGTTACCGGCAGGTACTCTTGGAGTATTTCGTCTGTCGGTGACACAGACACTGCACAAGTTTTTGCGACCACACAAACTCCTGGGGCTGAGTGCATAGCCACGCTCAATGGAACTACGACTGCCGTGACGGTAATAGTCTCTATTGGGGGGGTGTGGACCTCCGCAGCACACAGTATATTGGTTTACGACGAAGGGTGATGATTGAAAACCTATCCAATCCAGAACAGGTTTACCGCCGGAGAACTCTCGCCAAGGCTGCATTCGCGCTCAGATATAGAGGGCTATGCCGCCGGATGTAAGACTCTGGAAAACTTCGTGGCGATGCGCCACGGTTCCTTGGAGCGCAGGAACGGTAGTGTGATTGTTTCAAAGCACGATGGCTATCGTGGTCGCATGTTTGAATTCCCAATAACTGACACACTAGCTTACGCTATCGGACTGACGAGCGAAGGGAATCTCTACGTGGATGATCGGCAGGGCAACCTGTACGGAGATAACTTTGGTGTAAACCCCGATTTCACTAACGACCTGACAGGCTGGACCGACGTTAGCACCGGCAACGGCGCAGTAGCCTGGGTTGCTGGCCGCGCACTGCTACAGACCGGGGATACCGGCGCAAGCGATATGGCTGCAATCCAGCAACAAGCGTATGTTGATGACGAGACTGCTGATCATGTGATGCACATAGAGGCAGAGTCAATTATTGGTTCTGCTTCACTGAATATCAAGGTGGGCATGACTGCTGGCGGCACTGAACTACTTGATGTGACGATGGACCCTGGTGAGGAAGATTTGTATTTCGACCTTCCTACTGCTACTGGAACTAGGGTGGCGGGCGCAGACACCAGGGTCACCTCTGATGGTGACAATCGAATTGTTTCTGGTGTGCCTTTCTTTTTGACGGTTGAGGTTGACGGCAACGGTGAGTCTGAAGAGGTAGGCTGGTGGATTGACCACATATCGTTTCACGCGAGGGGTGGGGCATACACAGAGACAGAGCTTTCACACCCCTATTCAATCCATGATCTTGAGCAACTGCAGATGGAAATGGTCCCTGGCGAAAACAAAGCGTTCTTTTGTTCGGGCCAGGTCATACCGTATGTGCTGGATTACAACGATGGGGCGTGGACCTTCGCGCCGATAGCCTTCAATGGCAGACCAGAGGCGTGGAACGGGTATGAGGATTGGGATACTGATGATGGATCGAAGACCCCGAACATAGGTGCTGTTGTGGAGATTTTAAGCGGCTACGGAAATGGGGGTACGGTTGCTAATGTTTACAGATACCTGGGGGCAGAAACTGACCTGGGGACCGTGGACTATTCCAGCGGCTGGACTGATCTGGGTGTTGCCGACCTGTACGCTGAAACGATTCGCTATACCACAGATGATGGCACAAGGTTCTTGGCTCCAGGCGATGTAGTTGAGTTGGTGGAGGGTTATGCAGGTGGTGGAACGGCTGAGAACGTCTACCAGTGGACCGGGACGGTTAACCTCAGCACAGAAAACTATGCAACTGATACGGATTGGGATGATCTGGGTGAGAAGACGGTCTACGATGCGACTCCGAACTTCCCTGGCTCAGTGACATTCTTCGAGGGTCGGTCCTGGTGGGCCGGATTCCCGGTGAAACAGGACCGAATCAATGGTTCAGCATCAGGCAACTTTTATGACCTGGGGTTGGGCGTGGCTAACGATGCAGATGGCATCGAAGTCACTCTTGATGATCATGGTCTGATCCAGTGGATCAGGGGTGAGCAGGACTTACTGATCGGCACGAAGAATGGTGAATTCATCATGATTGCTGAGGCTGGGCCAATCACTCCGTCGGACATCAACGCAAACAAACAAAGCGCGAACGGTTCAGCCAAGATGCAGGGTCAACCAATTGGCAACTCAGTGGCGTACACCTCTCTGGATGGATCAAAGATTCGTGACATGGAATATAAATTTGTGGTCAATGGATGGCAGTCGATGGACATATCCTTTACTGCCGAACATCTATTTGCTGATTATGGTCGAGTCAAAGAGATCCACTATGCCAAAGACCCGGAAAGCATTATTTGGTTCATCACCGACCAGGGTAATCTGATCGGGTGTACTTTTGACCCCGCTAACAATGTTATTGGGTGGCATCGCCACCCTACCGCAGGGAAGGTGGTGAGCGGTTGTGTAGTGCGAAACCGTGGGACTGCTGCCCTCTGGTTGATGATTGACCGGCACGTTGGTGCGACAAAGGAGTTGTATGTTGAACGGTTCACCGCACTGTCGATGATGGATTCAAAGATTGGGCTTTATTACGCTGCAGCGCAAACTGCGATTGATGGATTCACGCACCTATCCAATCAGACAGTGAACGTCCTGGTTGACGGTGTTCAAGCTGATGACGTTACGCTTGACGCAAGCGGCGATGGTACAGCCTCGATATCAGGGAATCTGATCGAGGTAGGTCTAGCCTATACATCGACAATGGAGACCCTGCCCACAGATGTCCCGGTGCCTGGGGGTCGCGGGATGGTTCACATGAAGCGGTGGAACAGACTTTTTGCAAGGCTTTATGATTCTTATGTCCCAACCATCAATGATGAACAGGTCACACAAGCAACCACGCCGACAACGCAGGATATTGATGTGATAAACCTAAATTGGGACATTGAAGGGTCGAACTCAATTCAGATGGCGGCCCCCTACCCCTGCCGCATCAGTGGCATCTTTGGTGAGTTGTCTGAGGAGGTTAGATAAGTGGAAGAAATCGTTGTAAAAGGGCGGCGATCAGGTGGCCTTGGTCCTGGTGATTATATTCATAATCCGTGGAGCGGCTCAAACGTCCACGTTAGTGAATTGGTTCCCCCGAATATCCTGAAGGCGCTTGCTGCGTATGATAAAGATTCTGATGTGCCTCTCGATAAGCAGGTTGAAAAGGATCTGCTCAAACAAGTGCGGGAAGAAAATCCTGACGATTGGGATGAGGATGGCAATTATATTGGGACGACTTGGACGACTAACGATCCCGATGCCCCTCAAGAAAAGATGCAGGAAACGTGGTACAACCCTGATGGAAGCTATTCTCACACCACACCACTCGGCACGGATATCGACGGCAAAACTGTAGAGGGATCGGGGGGATTGTCCCCAATCAGATATCCAAGCAGTGGCGGTGGCAGTGGCAGTGGCAGTGGCAGTGGCGGCGGTGGTTCCGGCATCATGAACACTGTGCGGGGCATAATGCAAGGTGTCGATGAGCCTGTCATTCGTCAAGTTCTTGCAACAATTAAAGCGGCTGGTGATCTAGGCGGCAGCGATGATGGCACTCAGCGGATCAGAATGCCTGATGGCACGGAGGTGACACTAGGCGAGTTGACAATCTCTGAAAGGGGCGAACCTGTTCCTCCACCACTGACAGACGAGGGCGGTGGCGGCGGCGGCGGTGGCGGCGGCGGCGGCGGTGGTGGCGGCAGTGGCAGTGGTGGCAGTGGCGGCAGTGGTGGCAGTGGCGGCAGTGGGGGCGGCGGCAGTGGTGGCAGCGGTGGGTTGGGCGGTGATGACCCGACTGCTCAAGAAGTTGATGACTACGAAACTGCAACTGGTACAACGGTAGACCTGGGCGGTCCCCTCATCACTGAAGATCAGGGTGATAGCGGTGGGTTGATAGTCTCGCGGCAGTTGCAGGAGGCTATCGATGCCGAAACTGACCCGGTCATGAAAGCGAGATTAGAGTCAGAACTGAAGAGGTATCGCGATGGTCTAGGCACCAATGAAACGATAACCACCACCACCACCACAGATCAAACTTCAGTTGAGCAGACCTCAGGTGAAGGTGAAGGCGAGGGTGAAGGCGAGGGGGGAGATGGGTGGAAAATAATTTGGGACCCGACCAACAGGGATGATGGTGATGACTCAACTCCCATCATCCCCACAACGACCGTTCTTGAAGACCCTGAACGGACTGACCCAACGCCGGTAGTCGGTGGTGGCGGTGATGGTGATGAGGGTGATGACTCAACTTCTGTCATCCCCACAACGACCGTTCTTGAAGACCCCGAAAGTGTTGACCCAACGGTAGCCGGTGGTGGGGGTGGCGGCGGTGATGGTGATGAGGGTGATGACTCAACTCCCATCATCCCCACAACGACCGTTCTTGAAGGCCCTGAACGGACTGACCCAACGGTCGGCAGTGGCGGCGGCGGCAGTGGCGGCGGCGGTGGCGGCAGTGGTGGTGATGACTATGTCATCATCAGCGGAGCTGGAAGCGTTCTTGAAGGCCCTGAACGGACTGGCCCAACGGTCGGTGGTGGCGGCGGTGGCGGTATTGATCCAATAGTGGACCCTCCCTCGATTATTTTGCCAACGACATTTGAGCAACCAGAAGCACCTTTTTCGATAAGAGGTTATTTCGGATTTGCAAAAAACAACGTCGAGGACCAGTACCGTCGAAATCCTTGGACATATCAGAGAGGTGGATTATGAGCATTTGGAGCGCAGACAACCTGTTTAAATTGGGGGCAGGACTGTATTCAG
>Ga0208299_1000755_pt1 | contig 27705 bp, 25 predicted proteins | sample 15_taG_FD_184089 | JGI IMG/M metagenome (GOLD analysis project Ga0208299, IMG submission 184089) | Marine viral communities from the Subarctic Pacific Ocean - 15_ETSP_OMZ_AT15312 metaG (SPAdes) (version 2) | ecosystem: Environmental > Aquatic > Marine > Oceanic | place: Pacific Ocean | collected...
GGAAAGTAAATGAAGAAAATTTATGTTTTGGACACCAGTGTCTGCTTGTCTGATGCCAACTGTATCTTTGACTACGACAACAATGACATCATCATTCCTCTCAAGGTGCTAGAGGAGATCGACGGGCACAAGAAGCGACAGGATGCTGTTGGCTCAACTGCCAGAAGAATAATTCGCAACTTTGATGAGTTGCGGACAAAAGGTTCTCTGCAAAAGGGCGTTCGACTCGGAAAAGGCAAGGGTATCTTAAAGGTTGCTTCGCACGGAGTTTCAGAGCTACCTGATGACTTAAATTGTGAACACAATGATCACATTATTATTTCCACTGCTCTCGCAGAAAAAGCCTTTCATGGAAAAAGAAAAGTAATTCTTGTAAGTAGAGACATCAACATGAGAGTCATCGCTGATTCTATAGGTGTCATTTCAGAAGATTATAATAAGAATCAGGTAATAAGAAAAGAAAGTGAACTTTATTCTGGCTTTGCCAAGCATCTTGTTGATGAGCAGATGGTTGATCAGTTCTATGCTGGCGAAAGTGTTTACATCGAGAGAGAAGATAAAGAAGGGTTGCTGGCAAACCAGTTTATTATGCTAGTTTCTAGTGGTAATGAGAAAAAAACCGCTCTCTGCCGTTTTATGGCATATGGTATACCCCTGCAAAAGGTTCAGGAACACAAGCAGGGTTTGTGGGGAGTGAGGGCGAGAAACAAAGAACAAGCATTTGCTCTTGATTTGCTAATGGATCCAAAAGTTCAAATTGTATCTCTCATTGGTAAGGCTGGCTCAGGAAAGACTCTATTAGCCATTGCAGCGGGCTTAGAACAGGTTATAAACAACAAGACGGTAATGAGTTCGGCTTTCGGCGCCAAGGGCGTTTTAGAGGGTATTTACAAGCGTTTAGTCGTGTCTCGCCCCATACAACCTATGGGAAAAGATATTGGTTTCCTTCCGGGTACAATGGAAGACAAGATGAAGCCATGGCTGGCTCCGATTGAGGACAATTTGAAGTATCTTACTGGAGACGACAACTCTACACTGGAAATGTACATGGAGAAAGGCGTCATCGAGATGGAAGCGCTTACTTATATTCGAGGGCGATCCATCGCAAATGCTTTTATCATCATTGATGAGGCGCAGAATCTCTCTCGACACGAAGTGAAAACTATTCTTACGCGGGCAGGAGAGGGGACAAAAATTGTCCTTACTGGTGACATAGAACAGATAGATAACATTTACATCAACGAGACATCAACAGGACTAGTTCATGCCGTTGAGAGGCTCAAAAAGTTTGATATTGCTGGGCATGTTACCCTAAGAAAGGGTGAGAGATCCAAGTTGGCAACTGTTGCAGCAAAAAATTTATAAAATAATCCTTGACATTGCATCCAATTTGGGTTATATTATAGGAGTTAACTTAAAGAGGCAAGAGTATGACGGACAAAGAGACGCCACTGAAAGATTTCATAATCGATTATGTGGGAGAGAAACTATCTTCCGATGAAGAAGTTACTGTTGAAATGATTGTAGAAGTTCTAGCAGAAGAATTCCCAGAATTCTTAATGCTAGTGGCTGAAGAAAACTGGATTCGTGGATACGAGCAGGGTTTAGCTGATGTTTCTGAGGGCGAAAGACTCATGAATGAATCAGCCGGAAGCAATGAAGAATAATAAAATACAAGAAGCAATATTGCATTCCCTTGGTGAAGCAAAAAAGTCACAAAAGGAGTATTTTTTAAATCACATATATGTTTATATTGTAAACGATATGGAAGCCTCCGAGCCAGACAAAGAGGGTGTTTCCGTGCCGGAAGTACTTGAAAATATAAAAAATTTAGTTCCTGGTCACCTGATGCAAGAGATCGATTCAATATATATTGGCACTTTTGACATTTTTGAGAGCAGAGATATAAACGCCATGTACGATGCCGGCGCGATATATGTATCAAACATTCAGAGCAGCGCCAAAGACATGGTTGACGACATTATCCACGAATTCGCGCACTCATTAGAGGAAAAACATGGTGGACTTATCTACAGTGATGGCAAGCTATCACGAGAGTTCTTGGGGAAACGAAGGAAACTTTTCTTTACTATGCTCAATTATCCTGAATTTGAGGGAGTAGATAAATATATGAGACATTTTCTTAAAGAACTAGAATTTAATGAAGAATTAGATGTCTATTTGGCTAAGGAAATAGGATATCCAACGATCCTTAATTTGACAAAAGAATATCTTAATACTCCGTATGCCATAACATCATTGTCAGAGTATTTTTCAACAGGATTTGAAGATTATTTTGTTGATAAGAAGCTTCGCGAATATTTGGGAAAAGTAAGCCCAGCACTTTATAAAATTTTGAACACTTTGGAAATAGGAGAATATGATGGACATTAATTTTAAAGATTTAACAATCAACAGAGAGGGTGGAAAAATTATAGTTTCCGCATCTTTTAAAACCCCGAAGCCTTCGGAAGCAACTCTTGAGATAAAATATGCAAACTCTCAAGAAATTAAAAAGCTTCTAAAGCAGAACAATATTGAGTTTGGAGAACTTTTAAAAAACGACACATTGGATACAAGATATCCAAAAACAATGTCTGCTGAGTGGATATTCTCTGAGCCAGTTAAGCCAGTTAAGCCAGTTAAGCCAGTTAAAAAAGTTAAGAAGGCTGCGGCAATTACAAGCAAGCCGGCAAAAAAAGCTACTTCTTCTAAGTCATACGGCATAAAAAAGAAAACAACTAAAAAAGAGGTGTAGGTTGTCACATATATCTTTTTCAGAGCTTAAGCTCTGGGATCAATGTGCTTATTATCACAAATTAATCAAGATTGACAAACTAAAAGGTTTCGTCGGTAATGAATTCACTGCGTTTGGCAATGCGGTGCATAATGTTTGTGAGGGCATCTTATTAAAGTCACGCAGGAACCCTGAAGAAGTTTTTCTTTCCAGCTTTATCAAAATTGTCGATGGACTGGAGGAAGATGGCGTGCCAATGGATCAGAAGCTGATTGATGACATGGGAGAGCAAGGCTTAAGTCTCCTCCCAGAGATTGAAGGAGCTTTGGATTTATATTTTGAAGATTACAAGGTAATCAGCGCTGAAGAAAATCTAATGGTGCCAACAGATGAAGAGGGATATATGTTCAAGGGCTTCATCGATGGAGTCGTGAAAACTTCTGATGGCAAATATCATATATTTGATTGGAAGACTTGCTCTTGGGGGTGGGATTCTCGACGAAAATCGGATCCTATGACAACTTATCAGTTAACGCTATACAAGCATTTCTATGCCAAAAAACACGGCATCGATCCAGACAATATCGAGACTCACTTTGCTCTCCTGAAAAGAACAGCAAAGAAGAACAAAGTTGAATTTTTTAGAGTCACTAGCGGCAAGCTAAAAACAAAGAGAGCTTTGGCGCTCTTGACGAAAGCTGTCAAAAATATCAAAGCCGGCACTTGCGTCAAGAATCGTTTAGCCTGCCAAAAGTGTGAATTTTACAAAACAGTACACTGTACTTAAAAGAAGGAAAATATGAATAAAAAAATTAAAATTTTAACGATTTCTGATCATCCTCTGTCTCCTTCTGGGGTTGGGACGCAAACAAAATATGTTATCGAATCTTTGCTGAAGACAGGAAGATACGAAGTACTTAGCTTCGGAGGAGCCATCAGTCATGAAAACTATGAGATGTCAAAGGTTGAGCCATATATGGATGATTGGAGAATATTGCCAGTAGACAATTATGGCACACAGGAACATATCCGTTCCTGTCTGCGCTCCGAAAAGCCAGATATCCTATGGTTCATGACGGATCCTAGATTTTGGGGATGGCTGTGGGAAATAGAAGACGAAATCCGAGCGAATGTACCAATGGTATATTATCATGTCTGGGATAATTATCCAGCACCAGAATTCAATAAAGTTTTTTATCAATCTAATGATGTTGTCGCAACGATATCTAAAGTTACCGACGATATTGTTTCAATTGTCGCCCCAGATGTGGAAAGGCACTATGTCCCTCACGCAATTGATCCAGAGTTCTTTCACCCGCTCCAGAAAGAAGACATAGAACCTTTCATGATTGATCTGTTTGGGGTTGAGTCTATGGACGATATTGAACCTAGGTTCACTTTTTTCTGGAACAATCGCAACGCAAGAAGAAAACAATCTGGAACTTTGATATATTGGTTTAACGAATTCTTGGATAGAGTTGGTAGAGATAAAGCAAGGCTAGTCATGCATACTGATCCTAACGATGCGCATGGGCAGCCATTAGTGCATTTATGTCAGAAGTTTGGGCTAACAAACAAAGAGCTTATGTTGTCGACAGACAAGCTCCCTCCTCAGTATCTGAATAAGCTTTATAACATGGCAGATTGCACTATTAACATTTCTGATGCCGAAGGGTTTGGATTGGCTACTCTAGAGTCATTGAGCACCGGCACTCCAATCATCGCCACCATGACTGGTGGACTGAAGGAGCAACTCACAGACGGCGAAGAGTGGTTCGGAATAGGCATTGAGCCATCGTCCAAGGCTCTCATTGGTTCTCAGCAGGTACCATATATCTTTGAAGACAGAATCAATAAAGAAGATTTTATGGATGCTTTGACAAAGATGATGAATATGCCAGAAGGAGATAGGAGAGAACTTAGCAGAAAGGGATTGGGACATGTAAGAAAGAATTATAATTTTGAAGATTTTGCAAAGAAATGGGTAGAGCTTATGGATAGCGTTTATGAAAAACATGGCTCATGGAAAGACAGGAAACTATACAAAAACTGGACACTTAAGGAGATAGCATGAGAAAGAAAATAATAGTTCATGGGCCCGTACTAACGCGCTCAGGATATGGAGAGCAGGCTAGGTTCGCACTAAGAGCGCTTAGAGAGCATCAGCATATGTATGATATATATGTGCATCCAATCAATTGGGGCAAAACTAGTTGGATACAGGATGATACCGCAGAGCATGCATGGATCGACTCCCTGTGTATTAAAACCAGAGACTACGAACAGGCACCCCACACAGGCGCGCAGTATGATATATCTTTGCAGATAACGATTCCTAACGAGTTCCAAAATATGGCACCCATCAACATTGGATATACAGCAGGGATAGAGACTACAAAGGCTGCACCAGTCTGGCTGGAGGCTTGCAATCACATGGATAAAATTATTGTTGTATCCAATCATTCTAAAGAGGTGTTCATGAACACTGTATATAAGGCACCTCATCCCGAAACAGGGCAAGAGGTTACACTAAAAAGCGAAACTCCGATAAGTGTCGTTAATTATCCTGTCCGAGCAAAGAAGCCAGAAGAAGACTTTGAGCTAAATCTAGATTATGATTTTAATTTTTTAGCAATTGCACAGTTTGGCACAAGAAAGAATCTTCCAAATACAATTGCTTGGTTTATGCAGGAATTTAAGGACGAAGAAGTTGGCTTGGTGCTAAAAACCAGTACGGCTAAAAATTGTCTTATGGATAAGAACTATACGGAAATGAACATTAAGCAAATAATGGAAAACTTCAAGGATAGCAAGTGCAAGGTATATCTTCTTCATGGAAACATGTCAGAAGAAGAGCTTTCGGCTTTATACCAACATGAAAAGATTAAGGCTTTCGTAACCATCGCTCACGGCGAGGGCTACGGGCTGCCAATCTTTGAGGCTGCCTATTACGGCTTGCCTGTCATTGCACCAGGCTGGAGTGGGCAGAACGACTTTTTATATGCACCACTAAAGGATAAGAAAACCGGAAAAGTTAAAACCCGCCCATTATTTTCGAGAGTAGAATTCACATTGGGCCCCGTACAAAAAGATGCGCTTTGGGAGGGAGTCATAGAGAACGGATCAATGTGGTGTTACCCTGAAGAGTCTAGCTTTAAAGAGCAAATGAGAAATGTAAAAGAATCATATAGCAAGGCAAAAAACCGAGCCAAGAAGCTAAAGAAGTATGTAACTACAAACTTTACAGATGAAATAATGTATGAGAACTTCGTTGATGCCTTGCAGACAGAGGAGGCACAAGCTCCGGCACAGGATGCATCACAGAACATAGTGATGTTATGAGAATAGTATATTGTGCCCAATTTAGGGATACAGCAGGATACGCTGTTGCAGCAAGAGGTTATCTTAAGGCTCTGGATGCATATCTAAAAGAGAATCCAGATGCTTTTGAGTTGAAAATATACTCTACCGTCATAACAGAGTCTGACAACCTGTCTTCGGAGGAGTTGGCGCTTATTGAGAAGTACGAGTTCCAGAATGATCATGATATTGATCAAATGGTTCGACAAAGATATACTTTTTTATGGCACATGCCAACGCCTCTTTTGACATTTGCTGATGACAAGTTTCGTCCATCTCCAAATTGCAGTCCGTCAGTTCTAAAACTACAGAATGCATCAGATAGGAATATAAGCATATGCACTTGGGAAACCGATTCTGTTCCTTGGGAATGGAAAAAGGTGTATGAATATTATCACACTGATAAAGTAATTGTTCCTTGCGAATGGAACAGAGAGCCATTTGAAAAAGCAGCCGGCTGCGAAACGACAGTTATTCCTCATGTTATTGAGGAAAATATGACGCCACCAAAGGAATTAAACTTGCCTGTCAAGCTTGATGATAAGTTTACAGTATTGTCAATATCTCAGTGGACGAAAAGGAAAGGATTTGATATCCTTCTCAAAGCCTGGGCTGCTGAGTTCACAAAAGAAGACGATGCCATTCTGATACTTAAAGCATATGCTAGTGGAACACATAATGTCGAAGCAATGCAGAATGAAATCAGGTATTACAAGCATGACATGGTTAACCCGAAATATGCGGATCCTGTTGACAACAATATTATTTTAATACCAGGATTCCTTCCTTTTGAGAATATTAATTGGTTATACGAGAACTCTGATGTTTTTGCACTAACCTCTAGGGGTGAAGGCTTCGGCTTGCCAATCGCAGAGGCGCTGACTAAAGCATTGCCGGTGCTGGTGCCGAAGAAAGGAGGACACACGGGCTTTGTTCATGATGATGCAGCATTTCTTGTAGACGGACACTGGGACACATGTCTTTTCGGTGTTGTGCCATACGAGAATGATGGAGAATGGTATGAGTGTCATGTTAATAGCACAAGAAAGCAGCTAAGAAAAGCATACAACCTATGGAAGAACAAAAGAGAAGAACTGGAAGCCATGGGCAAGTCCGGCAGTGACAATGTTCTTTCCGGAGACTACTCTCCGCTAAAGATAGGAGAGATGATATATGAGACTGCTAAGAAATCTGATGAAACATTTGTGCACACAACTATGTCTGGCACCAGCGCCATCACGGAGAAGCGGCTTGATATCAAATCTAGGCTTCGAAAGCTTCCAACTCTTGACGAGAAGGTAGCGCTGCTAAAAGATTCTTTTGAGGGAGAAACTTGTTATATACTCTCATGCGGTCCATCTCTGTCAGATTACGATCCAGAGCTTTTAAGGAGCATGCTAAAGAACAAATTGGTTTTTTCTGTAAAGCAAGCATATGAAAAATTCCCATACATTACGGATTTTCATTTCTTTAACTGTGCAAACATGCCGGCACCAACGAAGCCTCCACTTTGGGAGCACTACATATATGATAAAATGTCGCCAATATCTATCGCTAGCAGCAATTATTCTCACGGGCAACGCTGGAGCAGATTCCAAAAATCAGATTTGTTTTTCAAGGTGCCAATCAGAACGGAGATAGACAATGAGTTTCTTTCTGTGACAAAAGACTTTGAAAAATATACTTTGGACAATCAAATAGAGCGCCCCTGCGGCCCGGGCATAATGTATGAGACAGTTTTATACGCAGCGCTGCACCTTGGAGTAAAGAAAATAGTTGCGCTTGGGTGGGATCTGTGTTATAATAACCCTAAAGAGCTGGATGATTATGAACATTTCTTTGGAACAACCGAGTCTTTACACAATCGAGGAGATATTCTAGATTGGGAAATCGATTCAACCAGAGAAGCGTCAGAGCATCTTTATAAATGGTTAAAGGAACGCGGCGTGCAGCTTGAGCTTGCATCAGATAAAAGTTCTCTTTACGAAGAAATACCGAGAGTACAATTATGAAAAAAACATATGTTATAGCAGAAATAGGAATCAACCACAATGGCTCTATGGAAAGCGCTAAAAAACTCATAGACATTGCAGCAGTTTCTGGATGTGATGCTGTTAAGTTTCAAAAAAGAAACCCAGATGTGTGTGTCCCTGAACACCAGAAAGGCGTAATGAGGGACACTCCATGGGGAAGAATGACATACTTGGACTACAAATATCGTGTCGAATTCGGCAAAGAAGAATATGATGAAATTGATGCATATTGCATATCCAGAGGCATTGCATGGTCTGCTTCTCCATGGGACATTGACAGTCTTGAGTTTTTGATGCAGTACGACATTCCTTTTTTGAAGCTTCCGTCTGCTATGATGACAAACGAAGAGCTAATGAGGGCGTCAGCCAGAACAGGCAAAAAGATTATTTTCTCTACGGGCATGAGTACAATGAGCGAAACAGACGAAGCAGTTCGGTGGATGAGAGAAGAAGGGGCAGAGTTTAGCTTGTTGCATTGTAACTCAACTTATCCAGCACCACTAGAGGAATTGAATCTATCCTGTATAGGCACCCTGAAGGCGCGCTACGGCTGCGAAGTGGGCTATAGTGGGCACGAGTTCAGATTGGGTACCACAGTCGCCGCAATCTACCTTGGAGCATCTATAATTGAAAGACACATAACTCTTGACAGAACAATGTGGGGTTCCGATCATTTGTCTTCCGTTGAGCCGCAGGGCTTAATTAAGTTAGTCAAGGGAATTCGCGAACTAGAATTAGCTTATGGTGACGGAGTTAAAAAAGTGACAGAAGGCGAGAAGCCTATCCGTAAAAAACTTAGGGGATGATAGCCTAATGGAAGACAAATATATGAATACTAGGGCTCTGTTCGGAAGCTCAGAGCACGGGTTTGCCGCCCCACCTCGCCACAATCCATATAATATTTTTTCTCATCACCGAGCCACGATTGCTTACCCAGACTGGGTGGTTCGAGACGCTAAACATATGTTTCGCCAATTCGGCACTGTCGTTACAACACCTGCTGTTGTTTATAGTCAACGGGATGAATTCAAATCTTATGATGGCTCTACTGTTACAATCCTAGGTGGCGGTCCATCGACATTGCAATTGAATATCAGTAAAGTTTCTACGGACTATTTGTGGTCGTGTAATCACTTTTTTTTAAATCCAACCTTAAAAGATATAAAGATTGATTTGGCAATGCTAATGGCAGAAGTGGATCCAATAAATCCAGAGCTGATCAAGTACGCAGAAAAGTTCTCTCCTTTGCTTGGGTTTGAGATTCATGACAGGTGGATGGCGCACTGGTTCACCGACTATGAAAAATACTTTTTCATGCACACTGATTTCTATAGTAAATTAGGAATAGGAGTCCGGATGATATTGTTTGCATCTGCTCTTGGGTGCAAAGAGGTAAAGTTTTGTGGTTTTGATGGGTTTGTGCCTATCTACGAAGGGTCTCACGCGTTCCAACCCGGAAAGAAAACCCTGCCTTCAGATTTTGAGGAGGAAAGGTATTTGGCTCAATATAAATATTTTTGGCACTATTGTCAGGAAATGTTTCCAGACACAAAGTATACAAACCTAGGAGGCGGCGATGAATTGCACAAAGACATTAGATGACATATGTGTTCTAATTCAGGCGCGCCTAGGATCTCAGCGCGTCCCGCAAAAAATGATCCGTCCATTTGCCGGTACAACTTTGACAGATATCGCGTTGGGAACAGTCAAGGACTGTAAATCGTTTCCTTTGAAAAACTTTTATCTATCAGCATATGAGCAAGAATTAGTTGACATCGCTCAAAATAATGCCGTTAATGTTTTTCATAGATCGGAAAAGTCTGCCAATTCGGAAGGTACGCCAATGACAGAAATGTATGAATGGTGGGACAGGCTTCCCTACAAGTATTGTATTTTGATCAATGCATGCGCACCTCTTCTTACCGCCGCCACCATCGATGGCTTCGTTGAGGCATTTAGAAAAAGCGAATCAGAGGGCATGTTTGGAGTGATTGAGAAGAAAAATTATTTTTGGAACAACGAGGGAGACATTTTAACCCCTCTCTCTGAGGCGGTTATGAACACAAAAACCGCGCCAACAACATACGAGGCGGCACACTGTCTCTACGCCGGAAGGATGGATGCCATTGGGAGGGGTATTTGGATGGGAGACTTCAATTTGCCTGGCGATATTGAGCTATATCCGCTAGAAGAGAGAGAAGTCTTCGATGTTGACTATGAGTGGCAATTTACAGTCGCAGAATCACTGTATGGAGATAAGTATGTCATCAAGTGAGAATAGACCATGGGGTAGTTATGACATCTTGTCTGATGCCCCCGACTGCAAAGTGAAAATAATAACAGTCAAGCCGCAACAACGCCTCAGTTATCAGTTCCATTACAAGCGCAGCGAACACTGGGTGGTTGTCTCCGGCGCAGCACACATCACGCTTGACGGCGCCTCCATTGCGGTACCCGCGGGGCAACATATCTTTATACCAACCATGGCAAAGCACAGAATAGAAAACACTAGCGAAACAGAAGATTTAGTATTTGTGGAAGTTCAGTGCGGAACTTATTTTGGAGAAGACGACATTGTGCGCTTATCCGATGATTATAGTAGGGAATAAATATGATATATTATGTCGACATTGATGAAACGATATGCACATCGCCAGAGAATAGAAATTATTCGCAAGCAGAGCCAATAATCAAGAATATAAAGAAAATCAATCAACTTTATGATGAAGGAAATACAATCACATACTGGACAGCCAGAGGAACCGGATCAGGAATTGACTGGAGAAGTGTGACAGAAAAACAATTTGATAAATGGGGAGTCAAGTATCATGATTTGAAATTTGGCAAGCCAATCTATGATTTGTTCATAGACGACAAGAACATAAACTCAGAAACATTTTTTAAAGGAGAAAAAGATGAGTGAAGAACAAAACATGCAGCTTTCGGATCAAGCCGTTGGCGCTTTAATGATGGCTCTACAGAAGTCTTTGATGGAGCAGAGCGATATTGTGCCTGTGATCAAGGGATTCAAGCTTAAGAATTCTGAGGCTGGGCTCATGGTAATGAACCCCCCTCTTGTTAAGTTTGGTAACGAGAGCCAAGAACAAGATGCCTAGATATTCTTACCGCTGCGAGGACTGTGGCGGTGTATTTGAAACACATCATTCTATGTCTGAGGACTTGGAAGTGTGCGCCATCTGCACCGCCACCGGCTCTCTATCCAGGCTGCCATCTGCATTCACCACAACATCACCAAGTGGGGGTTCGGGTGAACAACCAGTAGGGGTAGCAGTTAGAGAGTTTATCGAGAACAGCAAAGAAGATCTAAAAGCAGAAAAAGAAAGAATAAAAAAGGAGGAATACAAATGAATATATATACGATTATCATATGCTTGTCAGCGCTAGCACTCTTTTCTATCATTTTAAATGTTGGATTGATATGGTATACGAGACAGGCGCTCCGGCGCTTAGTCTTTGTTTCGGGCAACATGTTAGATTTAAGAACTATGATAGAGGGCTTTGAGAGTCATTTGGAGAAGGTTTATAGTCTTGAAAATTATTATGGAGATGAGACTTTAGGGTTCCTCCTAGAGCATGCAAAAGATTTATCGCAACAACTGGAGGACTATAGGGACATATATACCTTAGTTGAAACTGATGACGAGATTGTTGAAGAAGGAGAGGATGATAATGTCGAAACCGAAGAACCTGCCATCTAAGCCAAAGAGAAAAAAGCAAAAGAGACTTTATTTTACTCAAGTCCATGAGGATGCGATAATAGAATATGCCAAGACTGAAGATATAAAAAGACGCACAGAGTTATATGTCAACCTCATCGGCCCTGCTTTTAATGAGTTGGTTGACAAGATTGTATTTACATATAAATTCACAACACTGTCAAACATAACAGATCTTAGGGAAGAGTGCAAAATCTGGCTGACTACAATACTAGATAAATATGATCAGAGCAAGGGATACAAAGCCTTCTCCTATTTTAGCGTCATTACAAAAAATTGGTTTATTCATAAGGTAAAAGTACAGCAGAAGAAGCGCTTCACTGAGGTTGACTTAGATAATATGTCTAGAGATTCTGAATTAGAGTATATGTCTATACAAAATCCATGGCTAGAGGAGACAGCGAAGACTCAATTCTGGGCTAGCCTAAAGTCCGAGATGGCAGGCTGGAACCCTGAAGGGATGAAAGACAACGAGAAAAAAGTATATGAAGCAGTCAAAATACTTCTAGAGCACCCAGATGATATAGAAATTTTCAACAAGAAAGCTATTTACTTATATCTGAGGGAGATTACTGGACTGAATACAAAGCAGGTAGTTAATAATCTAAATAAGATGCGCATCAAGTATCGCGTTTTTAAAGTTAAATGGGAAGATGGAAAGATATGAGCAAAGTAGAGGATATTGTACAAGAAGCAATCGATAATGTTCGTGCAGACAGAACTGTCACCAACGAACTTCTGAATGATTTGATTAACTATATGAGCAAAGCCCCAGAACCCCACCGCGAGCATGGACTAATAGCTGCCAAATATGTGGAAACTCAGCAACGCTCAAACGAGCAATTGGTTAAAGCAGCGCAGTTATTGTATAAGCAGCAAGCAGGAAATACCGGCTTGTCAGAGACTGACAAGAAAGATATATATGAGATGCTAGGTTCATCGCCCAGCACCCGCGAACAGGATAATGATTAAGAATGGCAAATAGCAGCACCTTTCAGTACAGATTTGATCCTGGAATCTTAGGCGACGATGAAGCCATGATAGAGCTTCAGGCAGAAGGCGCGCTGTGGGCAGCCCAGCAATCTAGGGAAAGCTTTGGGCCTTATGCTAGTGTATCGCGCTATGCGGCGCTGGTATTGGAGGAGCCCCGACTCCACCCGCCCAGCAAAGGTGCGAACGGACTCAAGAATCTCTTTGGCTCGCTGTTCGGAGCCGAGCCAAGGTACCAATGTAGATGCCGATGCCTTCCTCCGGATGAAAACATGCCCAGCCCTGATGTGCTGATACCAGATCCATGTACCATTCTTGAAGGCCCAGGCGCCGAGAACCAGACAGTCCGCCGCGTACTAATGCACCCAGTATATATAACAGCAAAATCCTCTACCTGCGCCGGCGCTGATGAGCTTAAAGGCATGGGACAAGGTGATATCGTATGGGTAGATAGGGAGACTAAAACTATTGTAGGCATGTGTGCAAAGAACGATCCAACTGGAGACTCCAAAGGCGCCGCAAAAGCTTGCGCCGTAGATTTGGCAGCGCTCTTTGGAGAAGGTGGAGCAGGCGGTGGCGGCACAAACCCAATGAATCCGGCAGGGATCCCCCCATTTGAACCATACACTCCTTCTTCGAAGTTGCCAGATTATTCACATGTCGAAAACGCAATCGACGCAGGAGTGATAGAGAAATTTATGAAAGACAATGGGCACCCATGGTTTGAAGAAGATTATCAGTTAAATATCGTAGGCGTGACGAACTCTGAGGCTGGACCGCCTCCAAACTTAACAAATCTGTTTGATGACTTCTTTACAGTCACATATAAAGTTAACGGGGTACCCCAGATCAAAATATGGCCATGCACAACTCGTCCAGGCGAATGGTATTTGCTGGGGCGCCCGAATAGCGCTGGAACTCGAACTAAGCTCAATGACGCCGGCACAGCGATGATGCCAACGCATAAAACCACTATTAGGCATCCGAATGCATATAGGGTTCGGCTACACAAAGGCTATGAAGCAGTTGGTACTCGCAGCGGAGAATGGATAACTTTCCGAGATAATAACTGGGACTCTCAATATAACGAACTTAATAAACAAGCCAAAAATGTCGGACTAAATTTACACCGTTCAAGCCCTAAAGGTACTTCAACATATGTTGACAATTGGTCCGGAGGCTGTCAAGTTTTTGCGAATATTGGACATTTCATGGAGTTCATGACGCTAGCTAAGAAGCACGAAGAACTTTGGGGCGCCGGTACCTTTTCTTATGTATTGGTTGAGAGCGCAGAACTCCCGTCCGGCTGGAACACTTAGGGCTTTTTAATGACACGCAGAACAAAAAATTGGGATATCTCAAACCTGTTCGATGACTTAAGTCAAGAGTTATCGGATTTTCTTGCCACCCACGCAACCCCAGCAGCCGCAAAAGTAATGGGGCTCAATCAGGAAAGCGTTACGGAGCCGGAGCCTCTTTATGATAGCACCCAAAACGAGCATGTTATTAAAGGCAACAATAACACTTGGATTGTCATGGGCAGAGATCGCCCCGCCAGTCGCGCTAGCGGCTTCGGTGCAAGAGGTGCTACGCAAGCCGGCTCTATTGATATTGTTGTTGGAAGGGGTTCGTCTCAAGAAGGCGGCCCAGGTGATCACTTCGTTGCCCCCAATTTCTTTGGCGATGCAGCCAGAATACATATCAGCCAAAAAACAAATATTGATAGAAACTTTGGCTTAGAAGCGGGAAAGGTAGGAAGAAAAGAAGGAACTTCCGGCATAGGAATTAAAGCTGATGATGTTAGGGTTGTAGGAAGAGAGGGAGTAAAAATAGTCACTGGAAAGGGGAGGGGCGTCTCCGCTGGTCCAGGTGGAGAGAAAAATGCCCTTGGATACACCTCTGGCATGCCTGCTCCAGGAATTGAGTTCATTGCTGGAAACAACACAAGCCCCCATCTGCACTTTTCCCCCACAAAGGGAGTCTTCGAAATAAACACCTTACAGCCATTAATAATGGGCGACAACATGGTAGAAGGGGTGAAAGAGTTGGTTGATTTGATTAATCAACTGCAAGCCTGTGTTACTAACTTTGCAATATACCAACAAGCATTCAATGCATCGCTGATGTTGCATACACACCAAGGCGCCGCTGTTGCCGGCGCCGTCGCGACATTCCCATCTATAGAGCTAGCAGCAGCCGGCACAGTTAACATTACAAACATGCTTACAGATGTTCATATGCCTCTTTGGGCGCAAAAAGTAAACACTATGTTCTACGAAGTTAACTTTCTGGAGCCATATGGCTTGCAATATATATGCAGTCGAAATGTAAGGACTACATAAGGATATAAACTCATGAGCACCTCGAAATATTTAGAACATCAAAATCCGTTTTCGGAACTAGAGACTGAATGTAATCCGTTGGCCGAGCCGGCTCCGGAGTCTGCTGTAGATTGCCCCCCGTGTCCAGGAGAGTGTGAGCCTAATCCAGAGGCTATTGTCCCTGACTGGACAAAGAGAAGAATAAACGAATCATTCATGAATGAAAGGACTTGCCAACACTGGATAACATCTAGGGTTGCGTGGGATGATGACGAAAATCCAGTTTTTTATACTTCTGCCGGCGGCGACGAGCTTGAGGCTCGTATGCAGCAGTACATCAAGCCGGCTGTCACATCTTTCTTAATCAACAATGGAAAGTCAGGCGACAGCGCAACAGTCGCAACAGTTTCCCAATACGCCGCGGCAGAAGATTACCACCTTTCGGAGCGCCCAGGTATAAAAATGAGGGTTTTGGTTACTCTTCCAGAAAATGTTTTGAACGATTTAGCTGTTCCCGATGCTGAAACATCCGATGTTGTAAGTGGAGAGAAAACAGTTGACATAGATCTTCCAGGCTTCAAGAACACTCATAGAAAGGTTGAGCATGGACTTGCTCTCTACTCAAGATATCAAGGCATGTGGAGCAGAACGGACGGCGGCAAGATACTGTTTGAGGACAATAAGCCGCTGAATTTGCAAGATGAGCATTATTATTTTAAAGAGTTTAGGGCAGTGTTCTTGGATTTCGTCAAGGAACAGGGCTTTGTGCCAAAGGAAGGCATCTTCAAGCCGGGATTAGATCAGGCAGAAACCGTTACCCTTGATTTCACTGAAGAGATGGAGCTTAAGGCTGTTACTATCATAAAGAACAAATATTGTGATCCAATTGTTTTAGATGGCGGCAAGATATCCACTCTTAAACAGACATTTCCGTTTAACAATCCGTCGACAATGGGGTATATTTCCAACATCAATTTGATGGCAGACGATCTCGCCGCTCGCGGCGGCCCAAAGCCATGGCTCGAATTCGTAGAAGAATACACTTACCCTACAGTGTTGATTGACTCTGGTATTAGCACCGATGACGATGAGATGGAAGAAACAGCGTTGAGTTGTGCCCTCGATAATCTAAATCTGGGAGATGTATACAGCGAATTGTTTGAGAACCTTATAAGCCTTCCAGATGCCCTTGCTTTCCTTTTTGATAAAAGCCTTTGCATGACTCCAGAAGAGAGAGCGGAGATTTTAGCTAGCCTCAACGACGAATCGCTTCTGGAACAATTGCAGGATGAGGCAATATTTAATGAATTTTTTGACAATGCAGATTTCTTTGGCAAACTTCCGGATATAATGAAAGAAGTAACAGATATCAAAGAATTCTTTACAGAAATATTTGATAATCTAAAACTTTGTGGGTTGTTTAATTTAATGAGTACCGCTCTAGAGTGTCTTAGCATCGGACTGGATTTTGAAGAAATTATGGAGCAAGCTTGTTCTGCCGCCATAAATGCTATGGATATATCCGCTTTTGAGAAACTTTGGATAGGGTTACCATCAGAGGACAGAGAAGCCATCACGGCTGAGATAGCTTTACGCCTAGGCGAAGAAATTATAGCACCATGGGACACGGTTGAGCAAACAAAATCATTAATGTCTCAGCTTGAAACGATAGTTCTAGAAGAGGATCCCATTGTTGTTGAAGCGATACTTAATGCCCTCAGTACAATGGATGTGGACTATTTGGATACCACCGATATGCAATCCGCGCTAGACTCTTTTGGCGGCATTCAGGCAGCCCTCAACGCGCTGCCGGAAGGAAGCAGCACTACGCAACTAGATTCTGCATTGTCGGCAGATGACATGTCAGGCAACTCATATACCGATGGCGTTACAATACCAAGCGCTGAAGAAGTTAATGAAATTATAGATAGAATAAGGGACGCACTCAAGACAGTGCCGGCAACTTCTAGCAGCGAACAGTCAGAGGACAATGGCTTCGGCACGAGTTCTGGCTCCTCTGGCTCTAGTAACTTTGGAATTGCTCCGTGTATTGGCGTGGCAGGAGCAGCGTCAGAATCGGCGGAGATTATTCTGGAAGTTTATGTTACGACTCTTTTGAGCTATTATGCAGAGAAAGGCTTCGATAATATTTTAGATGCGCTTAATAATATTCCCGGCGCTCAAGTCATAGCAAACATTATTTCATTAATTGGTTGCCCCTCCCCTCCATTGTTTGATCCAAGCATAATGGACTTCATTAAATCAATAGAGCTAGACTTTTGCGAAATGACTCTCGCAGTAACTCTTCCCCACATGAATAATCCTTTAGGTTGGTTGCCTAATTTAAAAGATTATTTTAAATATGTTATTATAATTGCCAAGTATACAATTGAACAAATACTTTTAGCTGCTTTGAAGGCTCTCATAATAAAGATACTTGAGCTATTATATGGGGCTCTGTGCAAGCTTTTATCGGCAGCAACAGATATGGCCGCTGCTCTGATGTCTGGTGAACAGATAAGCCTCTCCGACATGGTGAAAGAAGCCTTTTGTGGGGCAGATGCGACAGATGAAGAAGTAACAGATACATTGAATGGCTTGATGTCTGCACTCGGCGTCACAGACTCAGACGCCGCCGGCGAACTGTCTAGCACAGATGGCTTAAACTCTTTAGTGACTGATATAGCTGCCGTTCTAACTGAGGAGGAAATGGCAGACTTAATCTTAGGCAACCCAACTCCAGATTCTTTGAGCTTGGTTCAGGAGATTATAGAGATTGAGAATCCAGCATATAAATCCAGTTTCGCAAACAAGGCACAGATTAAGGCAGTATTCCGAAATGTCGGCGCTCTTCTTCCAAAGAATTTTAAACGAGACTTGAGGGAAAGAGTTCGTCCTCGTCTCGGAACGAAACCATCTAGTCCAACCATCTGTTCCTCTGCTGAAGATTTAGAGAACTGGAGGAACGCAAGAGCAGCGCTCCTGAGACATAATGCTGACATATCGGGCGATACAGTAACTGAGGAGCAGATAGAAGAGCAGTGGAATAAACTTAGAGACAGGATCAAAGATGATTTCAATACTGTATCGAATATACTGCAAAAAGGTCCAGGACAGTTCTTGCAAGATGCTCTTCCGCCGCTCATGCCATCAAGAGGCGCCAGAGATCCAGACTGCCCCGATTGTCCTGATCCTCAAGAAGCCGGCACCGCTCTTTTGCCAAGAGAGCCTGAAGAATTAAACCAAGTTATGTCATCTGCCACCAATACCCTGTTCGGTGCAATAGAAGCTGCATTCGTTTCAGATCTCCTCGGCAGGACGGGATTTGCTAACATGCTCCTTTCAGACACTCTTGCTATGCCATATACGAGGCACAATGCTCGCGTCGGCTCTTTTTTCTCTCCGACATATGTGCACACAAAGGATCAAGAGCATGACGGCCTTTTAGGGACGGTACAAGGGTTTATGCAAGACATAGGATACGAGAACTATGGAATGTGGCCGGACGGAGTGGCTAGTCATTTGAGAAACGAGTTGGTTAATTTAAGGGACGCTGAATTTGCCACCAACATAAACTATGTTGATGACTTTGCCAACATTGCCGAGCTACTGGGATTAACCGAAGATAAGTTGATAGCAATGGGGACAATACCTTCGAAGGAGCCAGATCTGGTATTAGAATTCAGAGACAACAATCAAGATGGCAACGGCGACGGCGAAACATATAAATACGGATTTGATATTAATTTTGAATATTTTACATATACTTATGACGCCGGCGCCGCAATCCCCAACACGGATGATGTATCTCAACTTAGAATAGTTGATAAATACCAGTCAACACTTTTTGACAAAACGGTGGAAGAATCTGAGGCAGTGATGTCATTTACTTCTAAAAGCACATTGTCGTCAGTAGCTACCAGCGAGAAATCGAAATACGATTTGTCTGCCGCAAAATTCTCCCCGCAAATTGAATGCTTTGGGCAGATCCTCATGGAATCCTTGCGTCAATCCGAGTGCGACGACGCTGCTGTTGAGTCCATCGGCGCCGAATTTGGAGGCTCACAAGAGTTCTGGGACAATATCATCACACGATTCCTCGCGTATTTCGCTGAAAGTATCGCCGATGGAGAAATTCTTTGGAGCCATGGATGGTCGCACTCTCCGATCACCGATGTTGATATTGCCTATCTAGAGCCAGATGCCGCGATAGGAGACACAGTAGGCGACAAATACTATGGCTCCAGTTTGGAAGGACTCTCTGGCGCAGAATATCTTGAAGCAGTGAAAACCAAGAAAGACATCGGACCGTTAGGTATTAGTGCTGCGATTGATGACGGTGGCACCATCACAGCGATTCCGCACCCAAGAGTTACTTTCCTAGATCCACAGATATATGGAGGTAATTACATGCGCGCCCCATATTATGTATCGCCACCGGCGGCAACCGGCTGGACAGGCATACTACAGGCACTAGTGCCAGAAATATGCGGCTGTGATCCGCAGCCTCAAAAGCTAATCACTTTTGCCGATATCACCGAGAGGGTTGATGAAGTTTTTAACAACATGCCCGACGATCCCAGACTATCACAAGATCAAGAATGCATTAAAGAGCTTCCTTATGCCAGAATCCTCGACAGGACTGCCGCTGCCAACATTGAAGGAGTGCTGGCTGCTTTGATAAGAATATATGTTTCTGAAGAATTTATGAAAGCTATGCCTGTGTTCGGTAAATTTACTGTGCCAACAGCCGGCGCCATCTTCGCAGACTACATCACGACAAAGATTTCAGAAGACATAAAGAATAATACTATAAGACTTGGGCTCTTTAGGGATCAAAAATATTGGTATGCCTTGCTGGAGCAGGCAGTTCAAGTTTATGGAAGGAGAGTTGATGCTGGAGAAATAGAAGTTACAGGGGACACCCAGCAAGCGCTCGACTCTCTAAACGATTTTCAAATTAATTTTGAAGTAAACTTCCCTTCAGAGAGCGATCTAGGATCGGCGCGAGAAGCCGATGAGGAGATACTAGGAGAGAAGATTAATATCTTCACGAGCCTCAAAGAGTACAGACAACTTAAAGTTCTTCAGGGAGTTCAGCAAACAGAGGCTGATGCCAAAACAATATTCTCTGCTCTGGTGCAAGAGCAATTGGAATTCATGGCAGACTCTGCCAGAGAAACATTGTCGCCAATAGGGATCAACCCTTCTATTGACAATCTTAAAAAACATTTTCTGGGAACTAGTGGCATGTGCTTGGGAAGCAATCTGGAAATTGATTTACCGGAAGATCTTCGCGGCAATGGCGCTCCCATAGTAATGGATGTTGGGGTTCTTGGGGAAGCAGTCGATGTGGACACCGGCGTATATTCGTATGATCTGCGCAGCCCACTATCGCAATTGGAAACAATAGATCCGAAAGATGTGGAAGCCGGCTTCTTTTTCTTGGAGAAATATGTTGTAATAGAAGACATCGCCGAAGCCAGTCCAAATAAGCCGCTAGCAGTCGGCGTGATACCGCAAGAAATACTTGACAGATCGGAACTCACAAGAGGAGTAACTTCTCTTTCTGATTGGCAAGGTTTTCTGGACTCGCTGATCGACAATCCAAACATAGACACCTTAGTTCCATTATCTGAGTATTTTGGAGACTTGTCTCTTAATGATAGTGATGAGCTAGAAGGCTCTGTTGGTGTTCGGTATGGACTTAGACTATCATACGCACTGCCCGAAAGTCTTTCTGCGACTGTAAAAGCCGCTGATTCAAACTTGAATAGTGGCAACATTAATGCTGTTAGGGACAGGACTTATTCGCCGTCTGTGTCGACTCTGACGGCTCAAGATCCTGGGACTATAGAATATGGTGGCGAAATCGTTCTGCCAACGATAATGGACGATGAAGGCAACGAAATACCTGATCCAGATGCAACGATAGAGGAGCTTGAAGCCGCGATCCTCGCCGGCAAATACCAAGAGCTGCCAGGAGAAGCTGAAACCTCTAATTATGATATGTTACTCATCCCCTTGGTTTCGACAGAAATCGATGCCCTTGATATGGCGATTGATGACTATGGTTTCAATGCTGCCGTTGACTCTTACGATGTCAACTGTATGGCAGAGCTTCTTGCAAAAGAGCCAAGACTTGAACTGTTGCTTGAATATGTTTTCCCGCTTGAGAAACTTCAGGGATTATTGGCGATATATACAGCTAGAGGGTTTGTGCCTTCTATCGGAGAATCTGACAGTTGGGAAGCGCTGGAGGACAGAAAAGATGTTGGCAATCTCCCGTTCTCGGCGAAGTTTGACAAATGGGATCAGTCAAAGACATTTAGCAAGTCTAAGGAGCAATGCCGTAGATTGTTCAAAGCCATGTGGAAATCAAGAGAGTTTTCCTTTACCGATGAGGACTCGCATGATATCCAAACCAACTTCTCAGAAAATATGCGAGACTTTTTCGGCTTGCTTCCTGACTTGGATGTAAGCTGGTTCTACAAGAGCAGAAGCCGGGGCAATCCATATGACAAAGACGGAAACGATTGTTAGGGCTATAAATGGATATTGCTTCTATTTATAGAAAGAGGTGGAAAAGGTATGAATAACAATAACGATTTAAAATTAATTTTAGAGAATTGGAACGCATTCGTCCAGTTGGTAGAGAACGAAGAAGACGACAAAGTATACTTGTTCGAGCAAAGCCAGCCAGAGCCAAATGATAGTATGTCTTTTAATCGCCTGCATGAGAGAATGATTGCCGGCAAACTTACTGAGCAAAAGCTGTATGAAGCTTGGGAAATGTCATTAGATTATGAGTTAAAAATACTTGAAGAAGCTGGAGTCTTGAGTAAAGCCGCTGGCGCTTTGAAGAAGGGTGCAGAGAAAGTCACTCAAGCCGGCAAAAATGTTTTAATGAAGCTAGCAACTTTCCTGTATAATAAAATAATCAAGCCTTTAATAAAAATGGTTACAAGCGCCACCAATACCGCGACAATACAAAAGGCTCTTAATTGGGTTAAACGCGCCATGGGCTCCGGCTCTGTTAATGAAGGTATGGTTTCTAAATTTATGAAACATCCGTTTATGCAAAAATATGGAAAATACATTATAGCGGGCTTGGTGCTTATCGCTACGGCAGCAGCAGTTTATTTTGCATGCCACGAGATTCTCGATTTGCTACCTCAAGCCGGGGAGGCAGCGCAAAATATGGATCAAATTGCTGACAAAGCATCGGAAATAAAGCATGTAATTGAGTCGGCAATGCAAATAGCCGCAGACGCCGGCTGCGATACATGTACGAGCAGCGCACAGGAATTGAAGAACCTTGTCGACTCCGGCGCGTCAATGTCTGATATCGTCGAGCGCGCTAATGACTTGCAAGGAGTAGGCTCTGACGCGCTGACTTCAACTTTGGAACAAGCAGTCCAGAAGCTTAGTGATTTCGAACAAGCAGGCAGAGGAAGCGACGCTCACTCTGAATGGGTGGAAAGTGTTAAAGCCGGCAAAGATGTGATTAGCAATTTTGCGGACCAAAAGGCTCAATTTTTAAGCAAGCATCCCAACGCGAGCCAAGCTTCCCAAGGCTTAAGCGATATTGCACAGGGAGCAGCCGATGTCGTGCGCAAAAGCGGCTCAGATTTTTAGAAAGAAGAAGGAATAAAACTATATGTCAGGTTTTGGAGCGAGATTACCATTTGTTAGAGATGGCGTATACGGATTTGGGACGCTAACTGATATCAACTCAGTTGCGAAACAGAACTTAAAAATGGTACTACTGACTGTCCCCGGAGAGCGCATTATGGATCCAAATTTTGGTGTTGGGCTCAAGAAGTTTTTATTTGAGCCACTAAATCAAAAAACAATGGGCAGAATAGAATCAAAAATAAAGAAACAAGCAAGGAAATATCTTCCATATATTAATATTTCATCTGTGAATTTCACTAGCGCAGGAAAATCGGAGTCTCCATCTTCATATGAGAATATGGATCCAAACTTTCTTGGAATATCGATTAGATTCAAGGTTATTCCATCCGGCGCCGATTCAATATTAAATTTAAATTTCTAGATTAGGAGCTAAAGCTATCAATGGCAAGAGATAAAAAACACACAAGAAAAATAAATTATCTTAGTCGAGATTTCTCTTCGATTAAGAACGAATTGATTGATCAGGCAAAGATTTATTACCCCGACACTTATAAAGACTTTAGCGAAGCGTCCTTCGGCTCTTTGATGCTTGACACGGTTGCTTATACCAGTGATGTTCTGTCTTTCTATCTCGACTACGCAGTTAACGAGTCCTTTATGGATACAGCGCTAGAATATAACAATGTCCTTAGACATGCCCGGCAACTGGGGTTTAAATTTCGAGGCGCGCCTTCAACCCATGGCGTACTAGCTATTTACGCAATAGTGCCAGCCACCACTAGCGGAATGGGAATAGATCCGAGTTATTTACCAACTCTGCGTAGGGGATCATCGTTCTCCGGAGAAAACGGTGCATCTTTCTTGTTGGTTGAAGATTTGTTTTTCGATACATCAAAACATTCACATGTTGTGGCTAGGACGGATTCTTCCACTGGCCTGCCAACACATTATGCAATAAAGGCATACGCGAGGATTATATCTGGGCTAATGGGTAGAAAGACGGTTACAGTCGGAGGCTATGAAAGGTTTTTAAGAGTAAAAGTTCCAGCATCTAACATTGCAGAGATTTTGAAAGTGGTTGATGATGAGGGGCACCAGTATTACGAGGTTGATTACTTGTCACAAAATGTCGTCTATAAAGATATTGTAAACTCGGAAGCCTCGTCTGATGGAGTGTCTTCCATATTAAAGCCATTTGTGGTACCACGAAGATTTGTGGTTGAAAGGGAAAGAAACAATACTTATTTGCAGTTCGGATTTGGGTCAGACTCAGAGCTTACAGGATCTTCTGTGGCGGAGCCAACTAATGTTGTGCTTGATATGTTTGGCAGAGATTACATAACGGACACTACCTTCGATCCATCGAAACTTCTGAGTACAGATAAGTTTGGCGTGGCACCGTCTAGTACAAATATTGACATAACATATCGAACAGTAACGCCTACCAACGCCAATGCATCAGTTGGCTCTATAACTAAAGTTGGTAATGTTTTTGTAGAATTTGCAAACCCTATCGTTCTTGATAAGACAAAGAGAGATGATGTGTTTAGTTCTTTTGAGGTTTACAACGAAGAGCCAATCATTGGAGATGTTTCGTTGCCTAGCACGGCGGAGTTAAAGAGAAGAACTTTGGATCACTTTGCAACGCAAAATAGGGCAGTCACGAAAAGAGATTATGAAGCGATTACATATGCGATGCCAGAAAGATATGGCGCCGTTAGGAGGTGTAGAATTGTTAGAGACTTGGATTCAATAAAAAGAAATCTTAATCTTTATGTATTGGGTGAGGACAGTAACGGATATTTAACATCAGCAAATAATACTGTGAAAAACAATCTTAAGACTTGGTTGAACCAATATAAGATGATGAACGACACAATAGACATAATTGATGGAAAAATTATCAACATACAAATTGAGTATACTGTCGTCGCGACACATGATTCGAATAAGTATGATGTTCTTCAGGCAACACAAGATATGCTTAAAGCGAAATACGCGAACCCAACATATATTGGAGAGCCGTTCTACATCTCAGAAATTCAAACTGCTCTAAATAAAGTTGAGGGCGTCTCGGATGTAAAAAGAGTTAAAGTAACCCAAAAAGTTGGCGGAAATTATTCTGATTATAGGTTTGATATTAAGGCAAACACATCTCCAGATGGAAGATATATAATAATGCCACACAATGTAGCATTTGAAATTAAATTTCCTGATGCCGATATTAAAGGGACAATAATGTAATGGCAATAAAAAGATATTGGGCAACCGCAGACAACACAATTACTAATGCTTATCTTGAAAATTTAAGCACACGGGCGACTGGCTCTAACATGGGCGCCTCTGACATATTGGAAGTGTTTTCTATATATGGACAATCGGCAACAGCATCGGTATCAAACGCCGGCAGCAGTTCTGAATTATCAAGATTTTTGATTAAGTTCCCAGTCACTGGAACAAACTCAATTGAGGCAGACAGGACAGCGACAACTATTCCTGCATCCGGCTCTGTAAGTTTTTATTTGAGGATGTTTAATGCCCCTCATTCGCAAACCACACCGCGTAATTTTTACCTTACAGTAAAGCCTGTATCAGGTTCGTGGCAAGAAGGAACAGGCTTGGATATGCATGGGTACTCAGATCTTGTCAACACTAATGATGGCTCAAACTGGACTATCGCAACAAGTACCAATACTGCTGCAACTGCGACAGTAACTGTTCTCAATGAAGGCTATATCGAAACTGGCGATACAATTACTTTGACAGCTACTGATGGAACAACGGTCGTAGCCACTGCCGCCGCAACAGACAACACCTCTGCCGCTGCAACCACCGCGGTGACATTTTCTCATGATGGGGCTAGTACTACCGCTCAGGCAACATTAATCGCGACGGCAATTAATTATAGTTCGTATTTTTCGGCAACGGCCGATGGTGCCGTAGTGACCATAACCCAATCAACAGCCGGCCTAGGCGGGAATACAACTGTTACATGCGTTGATGGCGGAGGCGCCGGCCCTTGGTATAGCAACACTAATTTTACTGGCGGTACCGGCGCTTGGTCCACAGCCGGCGGCGACTACCATACAGCATCAAATTATAGTGCCTATTTTGATAAAGGCACTGAAGATATCGATATTGATATTACTCACCTAGTAGAAGAATGGATCGACGGCACTCCGATTGGTGATTATGGAATCGGCGTGATGTTAACAGCCAGCAGCGAGGCATCTTCTTCTACTAACTTGACAGGATCGACAAAATCATACTACACTAAAAAGTTTTTTGGCAGAACAAGCGAGTATTTCTTTAAGCGCCCATACATTGAGGCAAGATGGGATTCAAGAACAAAAGATGAAAGGGGAAATATCTATTTCAGTAGCTCTTTGATGACGGCAGATGAAAATCTTAATACAATATATTTCTACAATTATTTCAGAGGGCAGCTAAGAGATGTCCCAGATCTTGGAACAGGAGAAGTATACGCCAGCCTATTTTCTGGCTCATCTGATGATACTGCTCCTTCTGGATCTAAATTGGAGCTTCACAAAGACGGCACGCATGTTAACGACACATCTAAGACTGCTATTACTGGTGGATGGGCATCCACTGGAATATATAGCGCTAGTTTCTGCTTGACATCTTCCTCCGCCGCACCGCAGACATATTATGATGTGTGGTGGAAAGCGACAACAGAATATCACACAGGCTCATTCACAGCAACTCGACTTAAGGCTAGCAATTACAACCCGGATCCGACTTATGTTACCGCCATAACGAACCTTCGCCCAGAGTACAACAGAAGAGAGAAGTCAGCCAGATTTAGGTTGTTCGTCCGCGAAAAAGATTGGAGCCCAACTATTTATACTAAAGCGTCTACTGCTATTTCGAATACCACAATTGAGAGCGCTTCGTTCAGGGTACATCGGGTTATTGACAACTTAGAAGTGATACCATACGGAACAGGATCTACTTTGCACACACTACTATCATACGATGTTTCTGGAAATTACCTAGACTTAGATATGAATGTTCTTGAGGGCGGATATGCATATGGCATGAATTTCGCGTATTACAACGGAGCAGTAAGCCAGTGGGTAGAACAGCCAGAAACATTTAAATTTAGAGTAGAAGATGTCGAGGACTAGGTGATTAATGTCTGCTAGAGAATTTTTTCAAAATCAAAAAGGTATAGTTACAAGTAAAGATTTAGATAGGCTTGGAGCTGCCGATGCGGAATCTGCCGATCAGATTAAACAAAGACAGATTCAGAAGGATACTGTAGTTCCCAATATTAACTGGGCAACTGCATCAAACTTTGCCATGTATGGCTCTGCCGAGAAATATTATATGGATGCTATGCATCTTATTGCAAACCAATGGCCGTACGATGGTTCTGAGGCAGAACAACAAGAATTCTTAAATGATGCTGGAAATGTTACCAAATGGGTTTTGGAAGAGAAATACCCACGAACCAATGGTTACGCAATACTTGGACGCAACTTCGGCGACTTGCAGTCATATGAAACAAATGCTCTTGGAGGCTATGGCGCCCCCGCTACTGCTTCTTATGAATATATTAGAATCACCGGCGGCCCACACACTGCTTCTGGTGGCATGCCAGAGGGAAGCCTAGCAACGACATTTACTGGTTCGAACTATTATGATACTGACATTTATTCAACAAACAAAGCTTTGCAAAACGGCAGGCTAGGAAGTCGACTCTCAAACTTGAGAACAAATCTTGACAACGGAGTTACAGTAGAGTTCTGGCTTAAGAAGCCGGCATGGGATTTGACTAAGACACAAAAAGAGGTTATTTTTGATCTTTGGAATGGCGCTGCAAAGACGGCAGGCAACTATGGTAGATTTAGAGTTGAATTGACAGG
>Ga0208299_1000756_pt1 | contig 27686 bp, 9 predicted proteins | sample 15_taG_FD_184089 | JGI IMG/M metagenome (GOLD analysis project Ga0208299, IMG submission 184089) | Marine viral communities from the Subarctic Pacific Ocean - 15_ETSP_OMZ_AT15312 metaG (SPAdes) (version 2) | ecosystem: Environmental > Aquatic > Marine > Oceanic | place: Pacific Ocean | collected...
AATTAATCTAACTGTAGATGCAATCGCTCTACGGAGCGATTGCAAACTACAAAATTAAAAAGAAATTATGGCGGTAAGTATAGATAGAGTATATCAAAAAGTTTTAGCATTAGCTAATAAAGAGCAACGAGGGTATATAACACCTCAAGAGTTTAACTTATTTGCCGATCACGCTCAAATGGATATTTTTGAACAATATTTTTACGATTTAGAGCAATTTGAAAGGGATGTATCAAGTGATATAGACTCTTTAATAGAACAAAAAATACAAATATTTTCTAGAAATATCGGCGAGGTTACGCATAGTTATAGTCTTGAGTCAGACGTGCATAAAATTGATTATATTTGGCTAAAGGATGATAATAGTGATCGAAGAACTTTAGTTGAAAGAGTTTATCCGAGTGAAATATTATCAATTAAATCTAGTTCCTTACTAAATAATCTTTCATTAATACCAGTATATTATGTATATAACAATGATATATATTTCCATCCAGCGGTCGCAAATCAGAATTTATTAGCCTCTTCGTCTGATGGTAGTTACTCGTATCAACTCGTAGTGGTAAAAAAACCTGCTAAGCCAAATTGGACATATGTTATTAGTGGAGAAAACGCTCTTTATAATCCAAATGGGTTAGATCATCATGATTTTGAATTGCATTCTTCTGAAGAAAACGAGTTAGTTGTTAAAATTCTAGCTTTAGCAGGCGTTGCTATTAAAGACCTTCAACTAGCGCAGGTGGCTGCTGGAAAAGAAGCTAGTACAACTCAACAACAAAAACAATAAAATAAATGGGATTATTAGACGATCAAACACACCAACAATATTACCAAGGAAATGATTATGGTAATTATCAATTTACATCTTTAGAAGATATAATAAATCAATTTATGGTTGTATATGTTGGTGAGAATAAAATGATACCAAAAGCGAGTAGGATGGATGTGGCTTTCCACGCACAAAGAGCTTTACGAGAGTTGTCATTTGATACTTTAAAATCTGTTAAATCTCAACAAATAGATTTACCACCAACTTTAGTTATGCCACTCCCTCACGATTACGTAAATTACACTAGAGTGATGTGGGCAGATTCCTCTGGTATAAAACATCCTATATATCCAACTCGTGATACTCAAAATCCATTTCAAATCCGCCAAGATGATGGTGGGGAATATGAATTTCCTGCAGACGCTGAACTAGCTTTAAATGGTACTTTTACCAATCCAGGTTTACACGTTTCTCAAACACCGTGGAATCTAGTATCTCCAAATTCCACTAATCCACAATTAACTGCATTTACTTTTGGGAATGTTGGGCCAGATGTTAGTGGTAGTATTTTACAATTTGCATATCACACTAAAAACGGACAAAACGGATACAACAATGGTGCTGTATATGCTGTTTGGCAAGAGATAGACACTTCTGATAAATCATACTTAACCCTGTCTGCTGATGGAGTAGCCGATACAGTAAGTTGGCATCAAGTGCTAGCAAGTCAAGGTTCGGTACCTTTAACTAAAGATCAAGTTGGTGTTTTAAGAGTTGGATTGAGTACTAACCCTCCGGACGAGAGTTATTGGAATAATTTAAACAACATGAGTCCTGGAGGTGAAATTCATACAAGTAAAAACCTAAGTCCGGATATGTTTAATCTCGTGACAACTGAATATGAGCCAAGTTATTTAGAGTGGATAGGACCAACTGCAGTTGGGTCAACAACCGCTACAAAAGAACTAGATAATATTAAAGTTGGAGATGTTGATAAAGTTTACCTAATAATCGTTTCATATGTCGAACACTCCCTCCATCAAAACGCGGCAATCACATCACAAGCTGGTATTGGTATTCCCATGCTACATAACTCTGTGGATAATGTATCTTTGAAATCAAGTCAAGCGCTAACTTATTTAACCACAACAGTTGGTAATGAAACAGAGTCATCTACTTGGAATAGTTATAAATCTACATCACCATCTGAAAATCAAGATGATTATCAAGATGACACTTATTGGCCAGCAAATGGCGAAAGATATGGATTAGATCCTCAGTACGCTCAAGTGAATGGATCTTTTTATATAGACCCTAGATTAGGAAGAATACATTTTTCATCTAATATTTCAGGAAAAACTGTGATCTTAGATTATATAAGTGATAGTCTAGGTACAGATGCTGAAATGCAAGTTCATAAATTTGCTGAAGACGCTATGTATAAGTGGATCTCACACGCTATGTTATCAGCGTCTTCTTATGGTCAACCTTTGGTTTCTAGATTAACTAAAGAAAAATTCGCTGCTATAAGAAAAGCTAAATTAAGATTGTCTAATATTAAATTAGAAGAATTAACTCAAATACTTAGAGGTAAATCTAAGCAAATAAAACACTAGTGCATGCCAGAAATTAAGAATACTTTTCTTCAAGGTAAAATGAACAAGGACCTTGACGAGAGATTAATACCTAATGGACAATATAGAAACGCTGAAAACATAGAGGTTTCAACTTCGGAAGGATCTAATGTTGGTACTGTTCAAAACATATTAGGTAACAGTAGGGTTGAGGGATTGGTTGGTAACGATTTTAAGTGCGTTGGTTGTGTTGCTGACGAAAAGAACAATAAATTATATTGGCTTATATCTAAATACGATAAAGACGTTATATTAGAATATGATGCTGATAATGACGTTACTCATTTTGTTTTAGTAGATATTCATGCTGGGACTAATAAAGCTGTTCTAAAGTTTTTTGGAAATGCTATAACTGGAATAAATATAATTGACAATTTATTACTCTGGACAGATAACCAAGGAGAACCTAAAAAGATAAATATAGACACGTGTAAAGCTGGTACTATTGATTTAAAGCACCACACCCAACTAAGTTTTTCGGCTGGTAGTTTTAGCGGGGTAACTATTAAGTCATATATGAATCCCCTTACAAGTAGTAAGTATTTTTATTATCCTAGAGAAAGATTTCTAAAAGCAATTGATACTTGGACGTACTCTCCCAATGATTCATCTAATGACACCGTGATGCGATCCCCTATTCGCCATTATAGAAATGGTGAGTTTTTAGGCGCTTATAATATCAATTTCTTTAATACGACAAATTGGCCAAAACCAGATAATGATCCAAATATCTTAAATAGATACACTATAAACTCTAGTAACTATATAGAAGACGCCGGCTCCCCAGGTGTTATACCTAGAGGATCTGGAGGCTATCCCAATCATGGTACGCGTGGTCGTAGACTGTCGAGTGAAGGTAGCGACGAAGACTTCCGCGAGGGAGATGTTATTTTCGGGGATAATGTTACTATCGACATAACCGAACAACACATTACGGTTATAAAAACGAAACCTTTAAACGCTCCTGCTGTAAAAATAAATCATTCAGAAACCGCTCAAAGCACGAGTAAAATTCCTAATTTATTCGAAACAAAATTCCCAAGATTTTCTTATAGGTACAAATATAGAGATGGAGAGTTCTCTGCGTTTGCTCCTTTTACAGAACCTGTGTTTAACCCTAAATACACAAAAGATACTACTAGATCTGTAGACGGAAGCGTTCTTTATAATCAAGATACGGCTTATAGCATAAAAGAATCTTACAATAAAGCTATGGTAAACGCCATTCACTCTGTAGAGTTAACGGGTTTTATTACCGCGCAAACACCAGAAGATGTTGTTGAGATAGATATACTGTATAAACAAGAGGATTCAAGTGTTATATACTCTATTGGCACTATTAATCATTTAGACGCAGCGTGGCACGATTGGAGTAATAACGAGGGTCTAAACATAGGTTATGGTAAAGCATTGGGGAGTGCTCAAACGTATGCCGCTACAGGTGGTCTTACTGGTGGAAAATATATAGTAACAACCGAAAATATACACGCGGCTCTACCAGCAAATCAATTATTAAGACCATGGGACAACGTCCCGAGAAAAGCATTAGCACAAGAGGTTACTGGAAATAGAGTTGTGTATGGTAATTATTTACAAAATTATGATATAGCAACTAAAGCGCAAGTGCAGGTAAGTTATAGTAATAGACAGAATAGATTGGGAAGTTTTGAATCTAAGGGTTTACCATCTATAAAATCCCAAAGAAATTATCAATTAGGAGTTGTTTATTGTGATAAGTATGGTAGAGAAACACCTGTATTTACCTCTAACAACGCGGCTGTGCATATTCCCTGGCAAGATAGCGATGGAAAGAAGAACGCTAGTAAAAGCACGCAGCTAATAGTTGGTGCTGTAAATAATTTCCCAGAGTGGGTTGATTCGTTAAAGTTCTTTGTGAAAGAAACTTCGAATGAATATTACAACCTAACAATGGATAGAGCGTGGGTTACAAAAAGTACTTATGAACTAGAAGACTCTCAAGATCATCTTTGGATCTCTTTCCCGTCGTCTGATCGAAATAAAGTATCAGAGGAAGATTATATTATCTTAAAAAAGAAAATTGGAGCTGGGGAAGAGCAAGTAGCTTTTGAAAATAAATTTAAAGTTATTGATATCAAAAACGAAGCGCCAGATGCTATAAAGTATGATCTACGTAGATTAGGACTAATTTGGAATATCTTCGAAAACGTCATCCCAAACTATTTTCCATCCACAGCAAACAGCCCCGCAGCAGCAGAAGTTAGTACAATTAAAATAGACCACGCCGCGTGGAAACAAGTTCATGGCAATGGCCCGTTAGAGAGTGTTGACGCTGAGCCAGACGGTACTAATGACATGCCAATAGGAACAGAGGGTTTATACATCTCTTGGTATAAGATGCAAAATAATTTTAGTGATTTTTCGTACTCTAAAAGATATAAAGTTATCAGTGGGTATAAAACTACGCAAAATTATGTTTTACAACTCTCAACGAAGGTATCTATGATAGACACTCAACTCGCTCGAGAGAATAGCGAAGTGGCAACTCTGGATCCAGGTTTATTTTTTCAAGTAGAGAAAAAAGAATTAAAAGATAGTGAAAATTTTTCTGGGAAATTCTTTGTTAAAATATCTAAAAACGAAATTTCTGATATCGTTGAAACTGGGAGTGAGGGTGGAGGTGCCTCCAGCGACCAAATGGCGTTTAATAGAGTCCAAGCTGCGGCGGGATGTTGGTATTGGCAGGACGACGTTTTTTACACCTCATCACCAGTGATAGCTGGCGGCCCGCCGTATGGTCTGACTAATTATGATGGATATCCCCAAGCACCCCTCAGCAGTAGCAATACAATTCACAACTCATATTCGATTTTACAAGACCAAAACGCGTATGGAGATGATTTAAGAGTATCAGATTGGTTTTATCCTTGGGAACAATATTTAATTAAACTTTCCGACAAATCGGGTAAACCTAGGTTCTTTATAGACTCAATGCACATGATATCTGGGCAAAGCAAATCTAGTGATTACGCTAAGTTTGGGTGTATAACGTGGGCTGGTTGTACTAAGGGGAATAGTAGTTCTGCTGAGATTTCTAGTTGGAGCTACCCACCACTTAAGACATGGTTATCAGAGTTTGGGCATACAACAAATCTTATTATACCAGAACAAATTATACCTGGACAAGTAATACCTATTGACCACCCAGACAATTGGATTGATTTCCCCGGACTTCCAGACATGGTGCTTCCAGACGTCACAATTCCCTCTTCAAGCGTCTGGTATGACAACGAATTAGTTTCAACATCACCATATATAAATCCTAATCCTGATTACGCTGATTTGGGTGTTGATGGTTGGGTTGGGCCTTTACAAAACGTATCAAGACATACCCCAACAAGTATGAGTCATGTGGAGCGTAATCATATTAATGGGCTAGAAGGTCTTGTTACGTCGAACAAAGCCCACATTACAGGCCCAAGAAGATGGGTTAGTGGGTTAAATGGAACTGATTACGGAGTTGGCGAAGACACAGAGACGTATTCTGAGGGTTATGGCGGTGGAGATGGAAGACATTTCATGCACTTATCGTTTTTCGCGCCAGGAAAAGATCTACATGACGGAGTTTGGGAGGATACTAATTTAAATACGACACAAACTACTAATAACTACTCATTATTACATGGTCCCGAAGCGTTTATGGGGAATTTACAAGGTATATGGGGTGGGGGAGTATTTACAGCAGAGGTACCTGGTGTGGAATTTGGTCAAGGAGCGGAAAAGCACCAACACCTTGCTATGGAGGGTAATTACGATGAAGATAATAATTATTTACCCGAACCAGCTGGACCTGGGGTTGGGTATGGTTATGATTTAGATTATAGAGAGCTTCACGAGAGACAGTGGGACCCAACGTTTTTACACGATTCAAATGGTGATTTCATGGGTGATCCTGACAACGAAATACGTGATTTTATAAGAAATATATATCCGGGATCTAAATTTAGATTTAACCACAAAGCAATGGGGGTATCTATTGAGGATGATGGTAATACTGCTATTATTGATGAGGAGATATATACTATCAAAAAAGTTCAAATAAAAAAATTATACAATCACACTTCTTGGAGAAAACCTTATAATGTATTTATTGACGGGTATGGATATGTACATACTAACATGCAGAATCGGGCGTATTGGAGTGTTGAGCAAGCTGCGTTAGAGTGGTTTGACACTATAGATGATGGGACTATTGGTAATACATTGTTATTAAACGCTTCTGGACCTACGCCCATCCCATATTATGGTGGATTTTTGCAAAAGATCCAGCAATTCGGCGCGGCTCACAATAGGAGGCTTTGCTATATAATCGAACTTGATAAAGATCCGACTGCGAGCGAGAGTAATATGGGTAATCCCTTAAATCAACTCTTGAATGGTCCTAATGGTATGAGTGGGGATTTAGATGGTGATAACTACACTCATATAGAATTTTTAGATCCAATTCAAGACCGTTTCTATAATCTCTCTGACTTAGATAAATTTCCGGCTGTATGGGAAGTTGATCCAAAGAAACAGCAGGTAGATTTAGATATATATTATGAAGCTAGTAGTAATATACCTGTGAGAATAAACGAAAGAACAAACGAGTTATTTGCCCCGGTTGGATGTAAGGTAGAGATTATTAACGCAACCTCACAACAAGCGCTTAATGATGTTTATTTAGTCTCTTGGGATGGTGCTGAAGCTACTTTTGATCCAGGTTTTAATAGGGGTGATGGTTTTAACGAGATAGATTACGCTCATACTGCATTTAAATTCATTAGAGAAGACGGTAGTTATACGGTTGCTGAGGCTGGTGGTCAACAGTTAGTTGGAGATATGGTTGGTTTTAAAACTAATTTTGTATTTAAGGAAGATATTGGAAACGTTATTGGGGCTGGTCTAGCTTGGTACAATTGCTTTTCATTTGGAAACGGTTTAGAGTCTAATAGAATTAGAGATGATTTTAACGAGATGTTTATTTCAAATGGAGTTAAAGCATCGACAACCGCTCAACAAACATACGAGGAAGAGCGTAGGTCTCATGGTTTAATATATTCTGGTATATATAACTCTAACTCCGGTGTTAATGACTTGAATCAGTTTATAATGGCTGAGAAAATTACAAAAGATTTAAATCCAACTTATGGTAGTATTCAAAAACTATTCCAAAGAAGGATTAGTTTGATTGCTTTTTGCGAGGATAGAGTTGTGCGAATAACATCGAATAAAGACGCTATATATAACGCTGATGGTCAACCACAACTAATATCCAGTAGCAATGTATTGGGTGACGCAAATCCATTTGAAGGTAATTTTGGTATATCTAAAAACCCAGAGTCATTTGCATCAGAATCTTATAGAGCATATTTTACAGATAAAGCTAGGGGAGTTGTTTTAAGATTATCAAAGGATGGTCTAACGCCAATATCAAAAGCTGGAATGCATGATTGGTTTAGAGATAACCTACCTATATACAACTCATTGATAGGTACTTACGATAGTTATAAGGAGGATTATAATATAACTTTATCAAACACGTATACTGAAAATATTATATTTAATACGTATTTCTTACAAGGATCAACCAGTGTGGAGATAGAATCCTCACTATTAAATATTATATATAACGGTGCTATTTTTGGAGAGAATTATTTCCCGTCTTACGAGGAGTTAGATATCCAGGATAATATGCAGTTTGATGGGTTAGTCCCACAAGATATGTTTCACAGTACAGTTACAGTGCGTAACCATCCCTTTATTCCACGAGAATACTACCAAACCGAGCTTGCAGGTTGGACTGGCCCTGAACCAGACCTAGTTTACGTAGACGTTTTCACGCAGGTGCCGGTAGGGACACAAGATTACGAGCCCCCATTATTTGGAATCTCGAATGTTTTCTTTAATAGCGCTGGCGCGACGTTTGCAACTTGGTGGGATTTCTTTTATGAAAATTCAATGCTTACAGGAGGTAACTTATTACCTGGTTCTGGTAATACAGCACCTGAGTTAGGGGGACACTTATATGATTATGGAGGAGTTGATACACGAATTTTTGGTGTTGGTAGTTATCCCGTTAACACTGGTTTTATTGCGCACGCTACTGACCCTAATATATATAGTAATGTTAGAAGATCAATCAATGGAACCGTGTACAGCGAGACTAACCTAGGGAGCTATCCTGATGCTTACTATCCTAGTGCAACATGGGGTTTACAGGGTTCTATCCTTCCGTATCACGGTTACTCTCCTTTTGACCTCGCTGCAAGTGGAATAAACATGATGTTCAACACCCCTGGCCCATTGGGAATTATTGGTCAACAAGCTGATCCCGCGGACGGAACCACGTGGCCAGAAGGTAAAATTGTTTTTGATAGAGTAAAAACTGCAGATCCAACAAATACTTACGTGGAATTTAGGCATATGGGCTTGAATACCACATCAGACCCAAGTTTTGATGGGGAATTATTAGACAGCTATAACACTGCTACTGGAGGTTCCCATAAGCACTCTTCAATGTTTAATGGGGATGAGATCGAGGTTGAAGTAACAATTAAAACGTTTCCAACCCCGGCTGTGGCTCCCGCGCCGTGGTCCAGCAATTATTGGACTGGTACCATCAGCGGTATCCCAAATACCGAAAGTGGTGTTGGTACATTACACAATATGGGATATAACCATATAAAACCATTCATAGCAATATTTGACGGAGCAAACCCCGTCGATAGCACGAAGCTTGTTTCTCCTTCTTTTAGTAACCTCCAATCAGACAACCTAGAGTATAAGCCATTTCTCTATACACAATACAACCCCCGTAGATTCGTGGCCGGCAGTGGGCCGCTTAACCCAGCTAATGTAGGTCCTTGGTCAAACGGAGTACCAACTGGTACCGATGCACAACTACCATTAGTACCCTTTGTGGATAATTTTGGAGACAATGCTAATGAATTTTGGGATGATAGTGGGCAATATGGTAATCATTTTGTTGAATTTGCGGAATCACCAGAGATTCCCGGTTACCCCGACAGTTCGGGGTACGAAGCTTGGGATTACACTCATAATCTAATCCGGGTTATTGCGAGGTGGAAATTTAAAGATCCATCCCAGCCATTGAGTAGTACTTCAATTAACACCCTTGCATCAACACCTGTTGTGGATGAGTTGTGGGTTAGAGTTGGGAATGCAAACACAACAATTGGAGCGTTAACTAGTAGTGGTGGAAGCTTCATGCCCAACCCCGATAAAGGGAAGTTTAACGAGCCGTGGAGGTATCCTAGATTTGAGATTCTAAGTGTTAAAATACACAAGCGTTTTGGAATAATGGAACCAGAGGTAAGTGCGGATCCTGGTACTACGGCGACTTATGGGGATATTTCAAGCACTGCAATAAATGAGGCCTGGTTACAGACACAAGGATCTACAGGTCCTTTAATTGATGAGCTTACTGGCGTTACAATGGCTGAATGGGATAGTAATTTGCAAGAGTACGTTACGGTGGCTTCTGCTGCGGATCTCGCTGCTTGGACCGCTGCGAATGATCCTCTCACTCCATTCGCGCAAGATGCAATCCCGGATACCGATGTAGAGGCTTGGGTAGAGGTAATTTATAATAATAATTGGCCATATAGTTTTGGGCCAGGTAACCCTGTTTTAACTAATGGTGAGCAAGGTATCCGAGCTCAAGAGGAAGATTGGTTTGGTGTGAATAGGGGAGGAATCACGTCAACTATACCTAGAATGAACCAAGATCCTTTTACTGGCGGGCAAGCGGATGGAACTGCTGGGTTTGTAACTTATTCGACCGGACTCCCGATATCATCAGGAACTCCTCAAGAAGATGTTAATCAGACAAATGATCATTTTGAAAAAACATTCGTGGATGCCGCAGGTGTAAATATTATTGGTCCAGATGAGGGAATCCTTGGACCTAGCACGGGTACTGGAACTACTCCGGGGCAGGAAACCTATTCTGATGTTACAAGCGAGTGGTGGAAAATTAGAACAAATCAGGGTAGTAGTGGGTATTATGAAATATCGTGTGACATTACTGGAAATGATGCCTACCAATTAGGTGGTCCTGGTGGTCCTTGGTACTTAGTGGATATAGAACTAGACGAGACAGAACACCCGGAAGTATTAGATGAAAATGGAGGCGTATCACCGTCAATCGGTGGAGGTGGAGTAGTTCGGATTCCGGGAGTTGTTGATAATTCTGCTCCGGTTGGAAATCCTGTAGATTTTTATGGAACTGGATTTGCCTGGGGAACTCAGACTAATAAACACGTACAATTAGAGTGGAGATGGAGGACGGAATATCCTCATAGTGGCCCCTCGATTGAAAGGTGGGTTTTAAGAGCAGTGTACCAAGTACACTCTAATAGTTGGGTTGCCAACAACGCTGGGGCGTTTAACGTTTTTAGAGTAAGATTTTACGCGATGCAAGATACAATACACGTTAAGAAAATTATTACTAGAGATGTTACGTGGGTAAATAATAGTGGTTGGGCTGATGGTTGGGAGAGAGATTCTATTGGTGGTAACACTGGGTTTTGGGATCAACGACACACGCTTTCAACCAATACAAGAATGTATTATTATGGCAGTAAACTCTGTTGGGATAATGTCACCGACCACGATATTTGGCATCAAGACTTTGGGCTTAATACGCCGACCACAGGAAACCTTGGGTGGACGCTTAAGTTTGACTATGGGCAGAACCCCAGAACTCAGGGTTTTAGCGGGGAACTCGGCGTGGCTGTAACTGGTAACATTGGAGGGTTCCCCACCCCACATTTTGACGGTATGATAACAGAGGGTATCGAGAGTGTTGGTAATTATGAAATTAGCTTCACTATGGATGGTGCTATCTCACCAGTGTGGGACATTAAGAAGGGTGGTTTGCCTTACACCGCGGCTACCCCTGATGAGGTTGGGAATCTTTGGAATAACACCAACCCAAGTAGAGAAAATAAAATCATGTTTTATCAGCATGGTGGTAGTCCTCTTACTTCAGGGGTAGGTAATATATCGCTTACCAACCAAACGACGATATACCAAGGTGGTAGTGTTGGTTCTTGGAATTTTGATGGATTCGAACCTACTATAGACACATATATTGTGTGGGACGGGGATAATGGTGTAGATGGTAGAATACAATTCACAGATTGTCCTTTAGAAGACCCAAATTCAACCTCGTCTGTACTGGAAATTATAACAGCAAATCAATTAGTAGATAAACCTATAAAAAGATACGAAAAGTATGAAATAAGTTTTACGTTCAACATGGAAACCGCTGGAGGGAGTGTTGGTGATGGAAGATTACATATGTATTATTTTAACAACGATGGGTTTGGTTTTAGAATAAGTAATATTGATATGAATTATTTAAACCCTCCAGCTTGGGCAGGCACACCGGTAGGTTTGATTGAAGATGTTTTTGACAATAATGGAAACTTGTTATATAAAAAACTCACTGCTACAATTGGCATAGGTGATGGTAGTTCTATTCCCCATGACTCAAATTACCCAAGCAATTGGGATCATGCTGAATCAGAGATAGAGATGTTAGGGGTAGAAGCTTTACTCAATACTTTTGTAATTAGGAAAGAGCACTCCGGACCTCTAGTCACTGGCTGGATAGATAATATCTCCATGAAAAGGGTTTATAATATAGAATTAGACGATGATGGCTCATACTTGTTCCCAGAGAAAACAGTAACATTTAGTGAGGACGTTAATGGGTGGACAAGTTTTAAGTCATTTATACCTGAAGCTGGGTTGAGTTTGTCTAAAAAATACTACACGTTTAATGATGCCAAGTTATACCAACATTATGTACCAATGGTTGATGGAGCAACTGGTTATATAAGATCGGAGAGAGATGGGCCGGGAACCTTTATAGAATATGTGCTTGAGGAAGCTAATAATTATAACACTTTTTATGATAATGAATTTAAGGAATCAGCTATAACAGCTGTTTTAAACGCAGAACCTTCTATCATTAAAACATTTAACACGTTGAACTATGAAGGTAGCCAAGCACATGTAACAAACCCGGTTACAGACTTGGATCTTAATGGTGATCCAATAGTCACAATTCATAACGCTATAGCTTGGTCGCAAAATTATTTTGATATATTTGGCACAGCGGTGTATCCAAATGTAGACGGTTGGAAAGTCGTGGATGTTGAAACCGATATGGATAGTGGTAGCTTGAGGGATTTTGTTAAAAAAGAAGGTAAGTGGTTCGGGTATATCAAAGGAAAACATACTAACACAACTTTAGACACGTCAAGATTTAGCGTACAAGGAATTGGTAGAGTTGTGCAAGTAATTGATTGGGTACAATAATTAACGCTATTTAATATGAAAAAGATAAGAAGATTTAAAATAGATACCTCTAACATGCCGAGCACAGTAACTGTTAAGCGGTTTACCATTACGGGAGACATCGGAGCTAGATTTATTATTGTAGCGCTAGAGAGTGGAACCGCAAAATATTATAACTTTGTAAATAGCGCGTTTGAAGATGGCCATGTATTTGGTAGTAATTTAACAGTAGAATTATCTCGGCGAAAATATGAAAATTCTATTACATTTCCAAGTGGTGGTGGTGATTATGTTATAAAGTTGGTGCCACTCGAAGGTAGCTCTACAATAGAGGGTGACGCTATTTCAAGATCTATATCAAAACAAAGTAGTGCCCCTGTGGTAACATTTTCCGCCAGCAGTACTAATACCGCGAATTACGCAACGTTTCCAACTACAACTTCTACTGGGGGTATAGGCACTAAAAGTAAGGTTAATTTTGATTGGGATATAGAAAACGCTTCTACAGATGCTGGTGGTTTTGGTTTAAGATTGACTGGTGATTACAAATATATAAGTGGAGATTATTGGTATTTTACGACTACAGAAAATGTAGCTGATAATCCAGCGGGAGATGGTGAAGATAGTAAAACAGTAGTAGTAGCGGATACTACGGATTTGGGGATCGGGACGGAATTATATTATCATAAAGGAACAACTGTACCAACGAATAAAGCAGGTAGCGCTGTTGGGACAACAACCATAATTGGTATTGATACTGAAACTAAAATAGTAACTTTTTCTCAAGCTGTAGCTTTCGAAGATGGTGAAACAATGACGTTTAGAGCTTATGGGAAAAATATTTATCAAGCTATAAATATGACCTTGGATTTTGAATTATATCCCACTGTGACCCCAACCGTGTTAACTCAAAGCGTTAGAGCGGATTCTGATGGTGATTTAACTCCATCAACAACTGTTACCTTAAGCAGCACTCATGGTATATCTGGTGGTAATATTATAAAATATAAAGGAGTTGGAGTTGATAATAGTAGTACTAATTTAATTACATCTGTGACTCCGGACTGTCCAGATCTAACAGATAGTGGTAGTTTAGATAATGATGGTTTAATGGTCGTACAACTAGCCCAAACATTAAGAGCTGGAACAGTTCTTACTTTTAGCGATATTTATAAAACTATAAATTTCTTGGGTAATATAAAGATAACAAAATATCCAGTTGCGAGTAGAACTATATACTTAGATTTAGACAAACTAATAACAGTAGGAACACAAACTTAAATAAATATGGCATTACAAGAAATACAACTTGATCAACAATTAAATTCTTCTTTACAGATTGGAGACGCTATATATTTCGCGGTAGAAGATGCTCATGGCGTGCTAGGTGATACGGCGTTTGTGGGTAATTTATTTGGGATCACTAGTAGTGGTTTTCTTGTTGTAGACATAGACGCTTCCGTTATAATTCCTAATAACGCGTTTATTCTATTCTCAAAACCCATTCTAATAAATGAATCTAGTATTAAGGGGTATTATGCAGATGTTACTTTAGAAAACCATTCTAATAAAAGAGCAGAATTATTTGCTCTTAGCTCAGAGATAGTTCCTAGTAGTAAATAAAGGGCAAAAAGTGTGACTATATAAGTACACTTAAATTAAATTAAATGGATGACAATATAAACTTTAGATCTTTTAAAGAAGGGGATTATGAGACTTGTTGTGAGTGGTGGAAGTGGTGGTGGAAAAAAACTGGTTTAAATCCGGTTCAAAGAGCTTTTTTACCAAAAGATGAAAGATGTTTTGTTATAGAGAAAAACGGAGTACCGGTTGCTTGTTACTTTTTGTTTATAATGGAACCACATATAGTAGGTTGGACAACTTATTTAGTTACAAATCCTAAATACAGAGAGAAAGATAGAAAAGAAATAATAAGACTTTTAGTAAAAAAAGTAGAAAAAGAAGCAGAGAAAATTGGTATAATGCAATTGTTTACAGTATGCATGAATGACCACATGACAAATATACATAAAGATTTAGACTGGATATTAATGCCAGTTAAAAACGAAGGCTTTAAATATTTGACAAACAACTTTATAAAACAAAAATAATATGGGAGACTTTACTGGAAAGAAATCAAAGAGGAGGCAAACCGCGGCGATGAACGAGATGAATGCTATGGTTCAAGGTCAGGTTGACGAGTTTAAAGGTCAACAGCAAATCGCTCAGGATAGAGCTGATCAAACTAGACAACAGTATGAGGATTTTCAATTTACTAATCCTTTTGCTGGTGCTACAAATGTTTATGCTGGAGCTCAAAATGCTTACGCTGGTTTACAAAACCAATTTGCTGGATTAGAGAACATGTACGAGGGTATGGAAAACCGTTTTGAAGATATGACGGTTGATATGCGTGCTGCAGATTTCCAAGCTCAACAAGGACAACAACAAAGAGCAAATATATTACAAGGATTAAGAGGTGCCGCGGGAAGTTCTGGTGTTGCTGGTTTAGCGCAATCATTAGCTAATCAAGGCGCGATGCAATCCCAACAAATAGCAGCTGGTATATCTCAACAAGAAAGACAAAACCAAATGTTAGCCGCACAAGAAGGTTCTAGAATAGATATGACACAAAGAGGTGCTGGTATGCAATTACAACAACTACAAGCAACGGGAGCTCAACAGCTACAAGGTCAACAAGCAGCTGGAGCTATGGCGGTTCAACAAATGCAAATGGCTGGCGCTGATAAACAACAGCAAATGATAATGCAAGGGGCGGCTGATGTTCAAGCTGCTCAAGCTCAACAACAAGCAACGTTATTGGGTATGGATTACGGTGCTTTAGCTGGTGCAAATCAAGCTTATCAAGGTTCTTTAGCGAATCAAATGTCTGCGATGGGGATGAGAGCGGATATGTATGGATCACAATCACAAAACAACATGTTTAGTACGTTAACAAATGCGGCATCTAACATGATTAGCTTCAATCCTTTTCAATCCAACAGGACGATAACATAAACAAATATAAATATGGCAAGTAAATTAAATCCAGGAGCAGACGCAACATTAGTAGGTGTAGCTTATAAAGCTGCAGTGGCTAATACGCCTGGCGATTACAGTAAGACATTTGAAAAAGTAGCCGAAGGTTACGAAAAAACAATGGAGGCTCAATCTGAAATGTGGGGTAACATAGCGACGTTAGGCGCTAATATTGGTAGTGAGATGATAGCCAATGCGGAGGAAAGAACCGCATATGCTGCTAAAGCCGCTACTTTAAATCCTGATGATTATCAGTTTTTAGTAGATGAAATATATGCCAATAAAGACGCTCAAAAAGATCTTGGATTCTTTGGTGGTCGTTTTGGTGATAGAGAGACTAGGCAAGATAGAGCTGAATTAAAACTAAAACAACAAGAACTCTTCGCTGAAATTGATTTAGCGGCTGAAAGCATTAAGGCTGGAACTGATGCTGTGGCAAATGGTTTATATGATTCAAATTTAAATGAAGATGAAGCTGAAAAAGTTAATGCTATTATAAAGAGTGGTTTAAAAGATAAACATACAGAGAACCGTAATTATGCCAAATTAAGTAGAGACGAAGAAACTGGGGAATTAATATATACTTTATACGACAGCGACACGGATGAACCCACTATGTTAAACGGCGTTCCTCAGACAATGACTATTAAGGAGTTTAATAAAAGTATAAGTAACAACGTTAAGGATGTTGATAATGTAACAGGAACCAACATGGCTACTATTGAAAATAGCATGGCAAACATAGGTGTAAAAAGTAAAGACGGCGTTTTGAACGATAAAGACAAGCAATTAGCTTTAAATCAACTAAACAACATGTTAAAAACAGATACTGATTGGAGAAGAGCTATGAGATCAAAATGGGGTTTATCAGGCACTTCTTTTGTTGAAGATTTATCTACAAAAGGTAAAGTATCTAGTATTATATATGGTCAAATGGCTCAAGCTCTCGAGCTGTCAGGTGATGCTCAAATCCCAGCAAAAGGTGTTTTTGAAGGAATCGAAGACACTGACGGAATTCTAGGATTAAGTTTAGAGGAGGTTAACGCGACCAAAGAGTCTTACATGACTTATGTTGACAATATAATAAACATGAAGGATCCAGAGGCTAGTAAAGCTGCTTTTAGAGCTGTTTTTAGTGATAGAATGGATGAGGCTCATACATATGGGTATGGTAAAAAACCTTCATCACCTCCAAATACAAAAAACCCTTTTACAACTGGTGTTTCATTTAAACTATGGGATGAAGATGAGGGGAAATATGTAACTAAAACTAAAAGCAAAGATGAGTTGAGAACGCAGAGGAATCAAGTTTTAGGCGGTGTACAGTTTGAAGGTGCCTACGGTGATTACTATATCGAGGATGGTACATATAAACTTAATGGAGAACCTATAAGTCAATATGATATATTGGTTAAAGAAAAACTTGTACAATCAGGTGACGACCCTAGCAAATTAGGTGGTAGCAATATTGGTGAGCAAACTCCACAAGACGTTTTTCCAGATATATGGGGAGGAGGAACTAACGAAACTGGAGCTGTTGAAAAATTAGAAGGCGCATACCCACATTTGAAAGGATTGTTTAAGGAGGCAACGTGGCTTAGCAACTATACAATTAAGTTTGACGGTACTAAATATAATTTAACAACCAAGGAGGATGAGCAATTACTCATGGACGCTATAGCAAATTACGATCCACTCAACCCTAACAACTAAATAAAAATATGTTTGAATTAAACGGTGTAGAACACTCACTTCAAGATTTACAAGATGCTGCCGTAAGGTATAACATGGACTTTGATTCTTATTTAGAAACAATGAAAGAGAAGGGTCTTGTGGAAAAGCAACCAGACTCCTCGATAGAGATCCAAGCGACGGAGTCAGACGATACGGATTCAGGGTCGGAAAGTGGTTCGTCGGTATTACCAGAGATTAATCACATAACTACTGAGCAACTTCAAGATCATAGATTTGGTTTTGCCGAAAAAGATATGGCAGCTAAACTAGACGAGATATATGGTGGACCAACCGGCAAATTTGAGATAAGTGAGGAAAAACCAGGTCAAGATTATATAGTAATTAAAAACAAAAGTAACGGTAAAACACAGGGTTTTAGTGTTACCAGTGGAGGCGCTACTGGATATGAGGGCTTACAAGCAGATATACAGCGTTTTATAGAATCATCTTCTCAAGAAGACGAGGTGCAAACAGAAGATTATAAAAAGAGAAAAAACGTAAGGAATATAACTGGCGGATCTATAAGTACTGATGATAACTTAAGTTATATTGATTTATCACAGAGTTCGATACCTAATACTGATAGGCGGAGATTTGCTGATCGAGAAGGAACATTTGGTGATTTTGATTTAAGTAATATTGGCGGTTATAATCCAGAACGAACAGAAACAAACACAGAAAAACTTGAAGAAATAACATCGGATATATCTTCTTTATTCCAACAAAAAATAAGAGCTGAGAAAAAAAATCAATCTGGTGATAAATTTACAATTCCAGAAAAAACAAAAGAACAGATCATCCAATCTGTATTTGAAGATTTAAATAAAACTGGGGATTATCTTTTACCTATGGATCAATATAAAAAAATAATAGGCGGACATGGTGGATTATTTTTTGAGCAAGAAAAAAGAAAGTTTGCAAGCACTTACAATGCTGACAATGCAATATCAAACTCTGAAGCTGGAGAACTAAATAACGATATAAAAAATTTGGTTATTGGTGGGAAAGATGTAGTTGATATTAACGGTGAACACGCTGGTATTTACGGTACCTTGGATAAACCTTGGCAGGACAAAGCGGATCTAGTTGCAGAGCGAAAACCTTTTGAAGAAACTTTAAGTGATATTAATACTAAATTAGAAACAGAAACTGATCCTGAGGTTATAAAAAAACTAATGAACGCTAAGAAAAGTGCTCAAAATAGTATTAATAATATAAATAAAGACATTGATGATAACGCTAAAGATCAAGATTATTTTTGGGATTATAAAACAAAGGATTTAGCTAGTAAATGGGCAGCAGATGGATATTCTGAATATAGAGCTAATGCAATGGCGGAGGCTTTTGAACAAGCTAGAAGTGGTGGTTTAGATGACGAATTAAATAGTATAAAGAAAACAAATCCTAGTCTTAATGACCGTCAAGCTCTTGATTTATATTTAAATAAGTTAATTATAGGAGAACAAAAGATATTAAAAGATGGTAAAGAAAATATTATTAATATCAATCTATCTAAATTAGGATCTGATACTAAAAAAATAGATAAAGACTTTATAAATAAATTAAAGCAATCTGGAAATTACGCCTTAACTTTAGACGGTGAAATAGGTGATGTAGAAATATCTGTTGCTGATCTTATGGGAATGGGTTTTGATGCTAGAGATTTTAGAGGTTGGTTTGATGAATGGCAAACAGAAGGAGCTATAAGTGAAGAGCATTTAAAAGCATTAGATACGTATGAAGCAGCTAGAGATCATAATCATAGTATAACTAGAGCTGTTTACGAATTAACTCATTTAGATAGAAATCCAGACAGTATAGCGTCAGGAACCGGTAGCGTTGAGGGCGCGGGCATGAACACACTTGCGTTTATTAGTGGGTTTATGGAAAAAGGTCAAACAACTATAAGAACACAATGGTTTGACGCGAGCGAAAGAGAGGCTAACCAAAGTATAGCTAGTATGCGTACAGAAGGCACTAGTAGAGAATATACTGATAGAGCAATGCTAGATAATATGAATGTTGCAGCTAGAGAATTCAACGAAGATAATGCTGAGAAAATAGAAAAAGGAGAGGTTAGCGCTTTAGTGTGGACCGATGATCAACTTGAACATATAAACAGAACTTTTGCTGATAATGTAGCTGAGGGTGTTGGGGAATTCGTTCCAACGTTAATAGAATTAGCCGCTATAACAATGGCTTCTGAAGGAGCATTAACATTAACTGGTGGCGCCGCTTATTTAGCTAGATTGAAAAAAGCAGGTGATGTATATAGTAAGATGAAATACCACGCTTCTATGTTGGCTTTAGAGGAAGTTAAAATGCAAACAGCTGGATTTAAAGCTGGTTCTGGAGCGGCGTTTTATGGATTAGGGGCTTTAACACCTTGGTTTAGACCTGGCGCGCTTCCGTTAGGAATGGGAACAACAATGAGGGGATTAGATCCTCTTTGGCAAAAAACTTTTGGTGCTGGTATTACTGGTGCTGCCGCTGGTGAATTTGCACAAATAACAGAATTAGGTTGGGAGCATTTAAAAGGTGAGCAAGATTTTCAATCAGAAATGAAACACTTATTTGGAGACTTTGATGAAGTTCAACAGAGAATGGTAACAAACGCCGCTGTGTTTGGCATTGCACATAACATGGGTAAAGGTAGAATCAAGGGACAAGATCTCCACATAACAACCCAAATGAAATACAATCTAAAAACTAAGATAGATAGAAAAATGGAAGATCTTTTGTATGAGAAAGAAGATCTAAAAGAAGTTCAAAAGTTAAGAAAAGAAAAAGAACAAAACGAAAAGGATTTTAGAAAAGGTAAAAAAACAAAAGAACAATATGAGAAGGACAAGGGCTCTGTTGACAATGCTTTAGAGTTATACAAGGAAGTTGGGCTTAGAGATTATAAGGATTTAAGTAACATGGAGAAAGCTCGATACGAGACTTACGAGCGCTCTTGGATGGACGTGCAAAGACTATATAATGCTCAAGCTTTTTCAGAAAAACTAGATATTAAGAATGAAAAGTTCGAACAAAATTATCAACAAATTGTAATAGATCCTATTAACTCTTTATTACGTAGGGCTAATAAAAACCACAAGGATTTAGTGGTTGAATTCACTGACAATAGAGCTGGGTTTGAGCATGATATAAACGGTAGAGATTTGGGTAATGTAGCAGAATATGATAAAATAAAAAATACTATATTATTTGATAAAAGTAAATTCACAATAGGTACCTCTAATCACGAATTAGTACACATGGCTTTAAGACAAGTTTTTAAGGGCAACGAAAGAATGGAGGTTAACTTTACTAAAAAAATTGATAAAGTATTTGAGGACGCTTTTGGCAAAAAACTAAATGACTTCTTAAGAGAAAGTGTTACAAGAGAATATAAGATTGAGATAGAGGGGATGAACGATAAGCTGAGAGATCGTTATGACAAAGGCGAGATAACTAAAGCGGAATTTGAAAAAGGTCTTAAAGAAAACGAAAAGAAAAGACAAAAGGAAGAACAAGATCTTCAGCAAGAAGAATTCTTATCAAATCTAGCAGAGGTTATAACCAATCCAGATATTTATTATTCTAAAATAAACAATACGTTTATGAAGAATGCTAAGCAGGAAGTATATCAATTTTTAGAAGAATCTTTTGGAGGTAGACTTGCGGAGAAGTTTAAACCTCAAACCGCTCATGGATTTATTAATTTCTTAGGTAGACTTGGTGATTCGGGAAGAAAAGGTAGAAATATAAAAGGAAAAATACTTAATTTAAGTAAATTAGAAGATATTAGCTTTTTAGGTATAGAATATAGAGATCTTCTTGGAGAGGGTAAAATGGCTTCTAAAGGTAAGGGTAGAGATCTATACAAAGAAAAAGAACTACTTAAACAAGATAATTTAGCTTTAGGAAGAACAAAACCAAAAGATACTGGTAAAAAGTTTCCTAAAACAAGGATTGTAGATGGTAAATCAGAACCTCATCCAAAAGCTGGGCAACCAATGACTTGGAGAGATGTTATGACGTCTAACGTTACTGAAATAAAAGATTTAAATAAATTAATAGAAAAAGCTGAAAAAACTCAAAAAATAATTAATGATCTAGAACCACTACACAAGATGTCTAAATCTAAAGATTATGGTGGTAAAAATCCTGAAGCAGTAGAGCTTAGAAGAAGTATGTTAGTTGAACAGCTTAGAGAAAACAACATGGGTTACTTAAATGATTTTATTGAAGGACCTTATGGGTTTAAAAAAGTACAAGGTTCTGAAGTAACTAAAGAAATGTTCTCTAATTACGTTAAGAATACTGAGTTTAATAAATTTATCGATACTTATTTTAAAAGAGCAGAGAAGTATAAGGATGTTCCTTTTGGCGCTTATCTTAGAGATAACATAGATTTTAGACAAGGTAACATATTAAAAGCACTAGGCGCTTCTAAAGAAGCTCAAGCTAAAAGAGTTAAGACACAATCCTTACAACAAATGATGGAGGCTGGATGGGATATAGCTGATAAAGGCATTGGAGACGCTGGTGGTAGAACTAACGCCCCAAAAGATGGTAAAGTTGGTATTGAAATAGTTAATAAATTACCTGTAACGCAAAGTCACATAAAGACTATCGAAAAAATAGCTAAAACAATAGATATTAAAAATCTTGACTATAAAACTTTATTAGACCAAGTTCCCGATGCTACCAAAAAGATGTTTGGTAAAACGACACAAGATAAAGCTAATTTTATAGCTAATCATTGGCAAACTTTATATGATTTATTACCTAAAAATTTAACAGAAACAACTGGTACGGCAACAGGTATTGAAAATAGTCTAATGACTAGAGTAGTTCCTAAAGGAACCAAAGGAGCATATAAGATAAAGAATAAGAAAGGTAAGGTTGTTTGGATGAAAGATGTTTTCTATCGGAGTGAAGGTGAAACTGTTAAAATGACGGATACTGGTGCTAAAACTGGAACCGAACTTCAACCTAAAATTAAAATGGGTAAGAAAGAGTTTTTAGCTGAGCTTGGCATTAAAGATAATAGAACCCAAGAAAAAGTAAGTAGCAAGACTGGTGATGTTGATATATCTGGAATGAACGTTAAAGTAGATCGAGGTATAACAACCTCTGTATTACCATCATTGATAAATCAAACTGGTAAAGCTGTAACAAATCAAGTTACAAGATTTGCTCCTGAGCTAAAAAATAGACCCGATCTCCAAGGATTAAATGTTTTAGAAAATTTTAGAAATCAATTAGCGTCTGGTAAAAGCGATAAATTAGCCGGTAAAGACATAAGCAAAGAATTAGTTGATAAGTTTACTGAAGATTATATATCTGGAAGAATAGATAATAGTAAAGGACTTAATATCCATACAGCGGCTTGGATATTAGAAGATAAAAGATATGACGAGTTTGCGGAAAAACAAAAACAGCAACTTGTAGACTTTATTGATAAAGTAAAGGATTTATACGATCCACCCGCTAAAGAAAAATTATTTAAAGATAAATTAGAAGAAGGTATTTTAACTGAAATAAGAAGACAGGAAGGTTTTTATGGAAAAAGACCAGAGGTTGTAGAGGCTAAAACAATGTCTAAGGTTATAGATTATTTTGAAAAGGAGTTTGATATTAAGGTTGAAGATAAGGCTGTAAAAGATTATGGCTCTAATAGAAACGATATAGCTAATGACATTAAATATAGTAATAAGTTTATAAATAAATTCGCTAAAGATAATCCTAAAATACTACGACTACTAACAACAGACATGGGTAGTGGTAATACTATAGAATATGGTAAGCGGAGAAACAAGACAGATATAAAGGAAATATTATTATCTAAAGGTATAGAACCGACAGCTTCAGCCGTAGACAAATATTTCTTTGAAAGATATGGCATGAAATTCAAAGGTTCTAATGTTGACTACGGAACGTCTTTAAACGCTATTAGAATAGCTGATCCTGGAAAAGTAAAAGACGCTGCAACTTTATTTTTACTTAAAAATAGTGTAGGTAAAAAACTTAGAGGAAAAGAGTTAGATGTGGCCATGCACGATGTGTATTTGAAAGAAGTGACTAGTTTAGCTAAAGATCCCGTAATCGGTCAAAGATACACATATAAACAGACGTTAGATGCTAATAAAAAATTAAGAGAAATATATTTTGAAAACATAAGAGAGGTATTATTAGAGGCTAAGGCAGAAGGAAAAATGCAAGAAGCTTTTACTTGGTTTTTAAGACATTCTCAAAGACAAACAAACATAGGTAAAGGCATTAACAAAGGTACTTTTTCTATAATGTTTGGATCCACTGTTCTTGGTGAGAAGTCTGTTATGAAAACTAAGACTGGTACTAAAGATATATATTTTCATTCTGAACACAACATGCAATTATTGAACAATACTTTGAATTTTGGTAAATTGGTTTTAGAAACTGGTAACAACAAGAAGAAGTATAAAGAACGTTTTAAATTATTAGATAGAGAAGCGCATCAAGCAATAGTTCCTAAAGAATGGACTAAGATATACGATAGTAAAGAAATGGGAGGGCCAGCTAAATTAGACTCTAGGTTTGCAAAGAAAAAACTGGGTGAAATATCATCTATTATAAACTTCTTAATTAAACCAGGTTCAACGTTAGATATGTTATATTTACCTGGAAGAAGAGGTGAGACGGTAGGGGAGTATTTATTAAGAGAATATAGCGATATTCAAATAAAAGAAATTTTAAAACTAGCTAAAGCCCCAGAAGTTCTTCCTTTACAAAAACTTGGAGTTTTATCAAGAATGAAAATGAAGTCAAAAGGAGCGGCTACTCCAGAGCAGCTTAAAAAAGCCAAAATTCTAGATAAAGCTATAGTTGAGGGTAGAAAAAGAAAGAAGAAAGCTAGAGGTATGAGTACTTTTGATTTTGATGAGACGGTTGGAATGAGTGAAAATTTTGTTATTGCTAGAAAAGGTAAAGAGACAAAAAGAATAGCATCTGATAAGTGGCCTTTTGTTGGAGAAAAAATGATCAAAGAAGGTTGGAAAATGGATTTCACCGATTTTAATAAAGTTACAAAAGGAAAACCAGGACCGTTAATGCAAAAAATGAAAAATCAAATTAAAAAGTTTGGTCCTGAAAACGTGTTTATACTTACGGCAAGAGCAAAAGAAAGCGCCCCAGCAATACACCAATGGTTAAAAACTCAAGGAATAGAAATACCTTTAGAAAACATTACTGGTTTAGGTAATAGTACTGGCGAAGCAAAAGCGACGTGGATGTTAGAAAAGTTTTCACAAGGATACAACGATATGTATTTTGTAGATGATGCGTTACCTAATGTTAAGGCTGTTAGAGAGGTATTAGACCAATTAGATATCAAATCTAAAGTTCAACAAGTTTTAGCCTCTAAGAACTTGTTTAAAGATATTAACAAAATAATGGAACACTCTTTAGACATAGGTTCTAAAAAAGTATTTTCAAAAGCTGAAGCTAAAGTTAGAGGTAAAGATATTAAACGTAGAAGAGTATTTTTAACAGACAGCGCTGCTGATTTAGAATTACTTATAGAACCATTATATGGGAAAGGTAAAGAAGGTGTTAAAAACAAAAAATGGTTTAAAGAAGAGTTTGTAATGCCATTTGAAAGAGGTATAAGAGACTATAACACAGCTAGACAATCTGCTAAGAATGACTATATAAACCTTCGTAAGCAAAATAAAGATGTGGTTAAAGAGATTTCAAAAGAAGTTGAAGGAACTACATTTACTAATGACATGGCGATGAGAGTTTATCTTTGGAATAAAGCTGGATATAAAATCCCAGATTTAGCAAAGACAACAGAAACAAAACTAGTTGAACATATAAAAAATAATCCAAAATTACAAGCTTATGCGGAGAATTTTGCTATAATAACCAAACAAGAAAAAGGTTTAAAAGAACCAGGACAAAACTGGTGGGCAGAAACAATGGCTGGAGAGGTTACTAATATAAATAGAGGTGTTAGTAGAAAACAATATCTTCAAGAATGGATAGATGTAAAGAGCGAGATATTTACCGAAGAGAATCTAAATAAGATGGAATCTAAATTAGGTACTAGGTGGAGAGAAAATGTCGAAGATATGTTTGATCGTATGGAAACTGGTAGAACTAGATCTTTAAAGATGGATAGAGGTAGTGCAGCTATGATGAACTACTTAAACGGAGGTATTGGTACTATTATGAACTTTAATACTAGATCAGCTGTACTACAAACTATATCTACTACTAACTTCTTAAACATGAGAGAGAACAATCCTATTGCCGCGGCAAGAACTATGGGTAATGTTAAGCAATTTGCTAAGGATTTCAAGTACATAATGAACTCTGACATGTTAAAACAAAGAAGGGATGGTTTAGCTATAAACGTAACTGAAGCTGAGCTTGCTTCTGCGGCTGCTTCTTCAAAAAATCCTATACAAGGAATGATTGCTAAAGTTCTTAAGGCTGGTTATTTACCAACTAAACTTGCGGATAGTTTTGCGATATCACTTGGTGGTGCTACGTTCTATAGAAATAGAATTAAAATGTATGAAAAACAAGGCATGAAAACTAAAGAGGCTGAAAAACAAGCTTGGTTAGATTTTCAAGTAATCGCAGAAAGAACACAACAGTCATCTAGAGCAGATTTATTGTCTAAGCAACAAACATCATTAATAGGTAGATTTATATTACCATTTGCTAATACTCCAATGCAGATGAATAGAGCTGGTATGAAAGATATACTTGATATATCTAAAGGTAGATATAAAGGAGGTAGAGAGTTAACTGAGAAAGTAGGGAGAATATCTTATTATATGGGAGCTCAAGTAGCTATATTTGCTGGGTTACAATCAGCTTTATTTGCTATGTTGTTAAATGATGATGATGTTTCTGAGGATAAAATAGCTAACACGAAGTCAATGATGTTAAACACGACAACCGATTCTATGTTGAGAGGTTTTGGTATACAAGGAGCTGTTTTATCTGCGTTTAAAAATGCCACACAAGAATACTTTAAGCAATCAGCAAAAGGTTATAATGCGGATTATAGTGAGGTCGCTGAGGACTTACTAAATATATCACCTCCAATTGGTTCTAAATTTGGTATGTTAGATAGAGCGGGTGATACAAAAAAGTGGGCGAAAATAAAAGGAGATGATGAATTTAAATTTGAATTAGGTAACCCATCTTTAGAAGCTTCACTAATGACTATACAAGCAACAACTAATGCACCTGTTTATTCTCCGTATCAAAATATGACTAATTTGCAGCACGCTATGAGTGATCAATACGAAACGTGGCAAAGAATACTCATGGGATTAGGTTGGACGCCATACAGTGTTGGTATTGGAGAGAGTAAGAAAAAGAAAGAAGAGAAAAGTGATATTATAACGCCATACAAGCGAAAAACATATAGTAAAAAGAAGTATAAACGAAAAATATATACTAGGTAAACAATTCAAAAAATAAGTGATAATATAAAGATGGTGAAAAGACTAATAATATTGCTACTATTTATATCTAATATAATGGTAGCCCAAACAATTGGAAATATTGACGTTAAGGGCTTATTAAAGTACTCTACGTTTTACACCGCCGTTAATGGTGGAACGTCGCTTTCTGATGTTGACGTGTTCTCTGTTGATAATGGTTTATCTACACAGACTATTTCAACTCCTTATGATTATAATTTTACCATAGGTTTACGTAAGATAGCAAGGTTTGGATATGAAAACAAAGCTCAAACGTTTTATGATGGAACGGAATCTAATTACAGTGACGCGGCCACTGTCGGTAAGGTTAAGGGAGTTGAATATTTATTTGAAGTAGATTATAAAAGACAAGAGGGTGTAGACTATATAGATCAACATCATTTTATCAGGTTTAGTTCTGACGATGGTTGTCCAGACGAGTTGTGTATAAATTTCTTTGCTTTAAAGTTAGAATATTTAGAAGATGGATTTGCTGATATTAAATATTTTGAAGCATCTGAGAGATATAGACATCGTAAAGGTAGGAATTTATCTTGGAACGTTGGGTTAACACAAAGACTCGCTGAACCATATGGGTATAACGCTTTAGATGAATGGATGTTGGAAAACGGTAATATACATTATACTTATTTAGCGTTAGAAGAGGGTTATACGGTGGATGTGTAT